>WNFN01220409.1_pt2 | contig 19395 bp, 16 predicted proteins | sample 5400161 | NCBI WGS metagenome assembly WNFN01 (sample SAMN13153353, study PRJNA577476) | soil metagenome | isolation source: 80 cm saprolite on Douglas fir-dominated hillslope | place: USA:California | collected 2013-09-17 | reverse complement strand
CGGGAACCGCCACATCGAAGATGGCGTCACGCGGAGCAAAGCGCACCGCTTCTGCAACGGAGCCGAACGCATGGGGAATGCGACGCTCGGCTGCGAGCGCTGCTGCTTTGTCTCCATCTTGATCCATCAGGCCGATGACTGGGAATCCCGCCTTTTCGTAAGCAGGCAGATGTGCGGCGCGAACGATGCCGCCGGCGCCGATGACAATGATGGGACGGACCTGCTTTGGGCGGGGTTGCCGGACCGTTTGAACGGCTGCGGCGATCCGCGCATCCAGACTTTCCGCGGTGGGAGGATTTGGCACGTTGGATCTCCGTGTGAAGTGTATGGAAGATTGCATGGTACTGCGGCTCTATGGGTGATCGACTACGGGTTGACCACGTTGCCCAGGCCGCGAACTTTCGAGTGCGTTCTTGATGATCGCCGCAGCTTGTCCGCCCATGATTGCTGAACCGGCCTTGTTGAAATGGAAGGCGTCCTCATAGAGATCGGCATGTTGCGTCATGAGGGCGTGCTGATCGTCCACGAGAATCTTTTCGGATTCGATGAAGGCTTGGGCGATGGCGTTTCGCGCGTCGATGCGCGGATTGGTGGCGCCGTTGGATGCTTCGGGCTTGACCGGGGTGATCGTGGTCCAAATGAGCTTGCCCCGACCTGGGAGTGCTCGAATGGCCTGGAGAAAGATGGGAAAGCCGGATTTGAATTGCGCCTTGGTATAGCCCCAGCCGTGCAAACCGTTGTTGAAGTGAACTACGGCGAAGGAGACACCTTGTAGGGAGGCGAATTCGGCAATCTGGTGGGGAAGCCGAGGATCGCCCACGGACGTCGAAGATGCCAACAGATAGACATTGGCAATGCCACTGAGATCTTTGGTTACCTCTGGAAAGTAAGTGCGCGTAATAGAGTCGCCGAGAAGGAGGACATTGGGCAGCTTGGGGTCGGCGAGTTGCGGACGAACTTCCCAAGTCCACTCGATCTCCTCGGGAATGGAAGTTTGGTCCTGGGCGGAAAGGAGTGAGGGCCGAGCCACAAGACTGAGAGAGAAAATAGCAAACACTCGAAAAATACGGCGGGCTGCAGAGAGGTTCTGGAGTCGCATTCCAATGTAATTTTTATAGCTGTTGTTCATGACGCCCTCTCAGAGCATCTACACTTGCAAAGAACAGCCTAAACGCTGCTAGCTGCGAGCAGGGCTATCGCAACCGTCAGACTTGCGATGCCTGAGCCCAACAGCAGTCTTGCAGAGCGGCACGCGTGCTTCCACTCACCAGTCAGTACTCCGGCGATGGTAGCGGTCATGATCATAAAGATTTGTAACAAGCCCCAGCCGACGGATGTGCCCAGTGCACCTAGATAGGTCGCGCTCATTCCATACAAAGCAAATGCTCCCATCCAGAGAACGCCCATCAGGGAAGACCGCAAGAAATCTGGCGGTGCGGAGTGGAACAGAGCCCAGGTCCGATTTTTAGCAAGCAGCCATAAACTGTACGCCGCATTGGGAATGAGGCCTCCCGCTAACCCAACCGGCCACACTGCGTAAGCGGCGTGCACGGGCTGATTTCCGAACACTACTGCGGTCTTGGCAATATCTTGCCCAAAGGCAAACGAGTAATTGAGCATAGGCGCTAAAAGTCCACACAGCACGGCAAGAAAGACGGCCGCAAGGTAGGATCCATGCGATGGACTCTGATGAATGGCGGCCGCACGTTCTTTGATTTGACCGCTCCACGCGGTCAGACAAATTCCGATCGACATGACGACGACACCGCTCAAGATAAGTCTTAGTACATGTTCGTTGGCGAGCGCCCTTTGCTGAACAAAGAGTGGAACCAGCATTCCCAGAACTGCGCCAAGGCCGACAATGATCGCGTAGGCGATGCCCAGACCAAGGCGCTTCACAGAGACGCCGAAAAGAATTTGCGCGATTCCCCAGCCGGCGCCCAGCAATATCGGAATGACAAGCTGCTGAAGGGCTAGAGCTCGATACGTGTCAAACAGACGGTCCACAAAAGCAATGGCGAGTATCCAGGGAATGATTACAAGAGAGACGACGCTGAAAACAAGCCACATATTCTCCCATTTCCAAGCACGCACAAATTTCGACGGAAGCATGCAACTGCCCGACATCAACCCCGCGACCATTACGAGAGAGACGCCCGCCACGACAGGATGTCCCATCAGTGATTCCCGCCCACGCCCAGAAACAAATTCAAATCACATGACGCACCTGGTTCTTGCGGAGTTTTGTAACAGCCGTCCGCAACCGACGCCGGAAAAACGAAGTGACTGCGCAGGTGCGGAATGTGCTCCAGGAACGAGAGCTCATGTCCCAACGCAATGTGATTGAACAAGACCAGATGCTGATGCAATTGCCCCATGTCCCCAACGTGTGGAACTACGGGAAGTGAGAACTTCTTAGCAAGAAGACTGACGGTGAGAAACTCGCTCACGCCCGCCAACCTGGTACAGTCGGCCTGTACGTAGTGAAGGGCCGAGGCCTGCATAAAGTTCTTGAGTGTGTGGGCTCTTCGATCCACGACGGCCGGTACACGGCAAGGTCGCGCGACATCCGGATAGCGACTGGAAGATTCCAGCGCTGATTGGCGTCGAACATAAGCGCGCCGGATTCACCAATGCATTCCCGAAGCACGGCAGCTCGTCTTAGGTCGCGACGCCCATCGTCTGATCCTACTTTCAACTTGAAAGCCCTGAAGCCCGAGTCGAGAGCACGTTGGGTCAGGTCCCGAACCTTCTGATCGTCGTATGCCATCCATCCAACGGACGTGTCGTAGCCGGGATAGCCACTCTGCAGAATCGGAATGCGTCGGCTGCGGCTTGTCAGTTGGCCCTGTAGCAGTTCGAGTGCGTCTTGTTCGCTCAAGACCTCTTCCAGATAGCTCAAATCCAGGAGACGAATGACTTCGTCTGGAGCGAGATCTAGAAGCAATCTCCAGAGAGGTTTGCGCCGGCTTTTGGCCCAAAAATCGAAACATGCGTTAGTGATGGAGGCCAGCGCAAGGTGAACCACACCTTTGTGAGGTCCAAGCCAGCGGAGGGATGGATCATCTGCCAGCCGTCGAGAGACGCGCCCAAAGTCTGCCATCAGCTCTTCAATAGCAACGCCGGCGAGTGGCTTGGCGAGCATCTCGATCGCTTCGCACACGAGTTTGTTGCCGTTGCCGAGCGTGAGTGCGATCCCGGTTCCCCGAAGGCCGTTCTCGCCCGCCAGGGACGTGACCGCGAAACTGTATTCGGAATTCGTGTGAACGGAATCCGTACCCGCTCCCGGAGGCAGCGGAAACCGCGCGTCGTATGTCGAGACCGAACGGATCACGGCGTCAGGCATCGCCATCTCCACCCGTGGTCAGCGCGATGCCTTCCCGTTCGAGGTCATCCGGCATGAGAAGTACGATTCTCCCAGTTGTCGTAAGCTGTTTTGGCAAAGCGGGCCATCGCTTTTTTCACGTATTGCTCTGCAACCTCGCCCTCCGCTTCGCGCACAAGGTCGATGATCCGTTGGTGTGCTTCCAAGTCCTTGTCCCACGGAGAAGTTGTTTGCCCGCTGGCCGCGACTCGCATACGCACGAACGCAAAGAACGGCACAAGAAGACGGCGACTCTGCTCGACAATAAACGGGTTGCCGGAAAGTTCACAGAGCCCGAGGTGGAATTGAAGATCATATTGGAGCAGCGCTTCGCAATTTCCCTCATTTGCCGCCCGTCGCATACTATTCACCGCGGACTGAATCTTCGAGAGGTCGGGGCGCATTTGTACCGCCAGGCGAGCCGCCAATCCCTCAAGGGCCCCGCGCAGCTCATAGAGTTGTGCGACATCCCGCTCGGTTAGATGGATAACTCGCGCACTTCGCCCGGACTCTTTATTGACGAATCCCTCGATCGCCAAGATGTTGATGGCCTCGCGTATCGAGCCCTGCGCTACTCCAAATTTCTGGGCCCACTTTCCCTCAACGATGCGCACCCCCCTAGGCAGCGAGCCGTTCATGATTTCAGTTCGTAAACGGTCCGCCAAGTCGTGCTTGACGAAGCCGTTTCCGGTAAGTGAGGAATGAGCGGGCATAGGAACAAGCGCTTAAATCTTGACACCGCGAAGTATAGTCACGTATAAGCTCCGGTCAAGGAGATTTTAAGCACTTAAAGAGAGCTCATTTTCGATTCGGAAACCGATCGGACCGAACCCAGGGGACGGGAACGATGAAGCGCTTTGGAATGATGATCAGGCTCAAGCCAGGCAGCGAGGAAGCCTACAAACGATACCACGCCGCGGTTTGGACGGAGGTTCTCGAGAAGATTCGGGAATGCAACATCAGAAACTATTCCATCTACTTCAAGGATGGCGTGCTCTTCAGTTATTTCGAATACCACGGAAGCGACTTGAAGAGTGACTGGAGCAAAATGGCTGCGCATGCCAAGACTCAGGAGTGGTGGGCGGTGATGGAGCCGATGCAGGAACCTCTGTCGACACGAAAAGAGGGCGAGTGGTGGGCGGAGATGGAAGAGGTTTTCCATCTCGATTGACCTGCTGTGGCATTCAAGACTGGAGACTAAGGAACATGAACGGTTACTCGCAGCATCGACGGAATTTCATAAAGCTGGCACTCGCCGCGTCTTCACTTTCCTTCGCGCCAACTCTGGCATGGGCCTTCGGCTCCGAGGAAGACCGGGCGACCTGGTATCGCAATGCGAAATTCGGAATGTTCATTCACTGGGGACCCTATTCGCTCGCAAGCGTCGAAGCCTCGTGGCCCATTATGAGGCCAACTGCCGGTGGCATCACGGAAGCGGAGTACCGGGAACTTCCCAAGCGATTCAATCCAACTAAGTTCGATCCGCATGCCTTCGTCGATCTGGCCCGCGCCGCCGGCCAGCAGTACATGGTGTTTACCACTAAACATCACGACGGCTTCTGTATGTTCGACACGTCCTTCACAGACTACAAGATCACGAATACTCCCTACGGCAAGGACATCGTGAAACAGTTGGTGGACGCCTGCAAAGAACGCGGCATGCCTCTTGGCTTCTACTACTCGCCGCCGGACATGCACCATCCGGCGTTCCGCGATACATCGAAACTGGCAAAGGAGAACTGGGACGGCGAACCAGCGCGCCCAGAATGGCCTCTCTATTTAGACTACATGCAATTGCAACTGACCGAGCTTCTGACTGCTTATGGTCCGGCCGCGCTAATCTGGTTCGACGGTCTACATCACCAGGAGAAATATGGCGGCATTCGATTCTTAGACCTGATCCGGAAACTGCAGCCAGCTACCCTCGTGAATGATCGAATTGGTCTCCCGGGGGACTACCAGACGCCGGAACAGTTCATTCCCAGTGCCATCCCGACCAAGGATGTCCGCTTTAACGCTGTCGATACGAGCGTTCAACAGAAATTGAAGACCACTATCCCCAAGCACGAGGACTTTCAGTTGTGGGAAACTTGTATGACCATCAACAACACTTGGGCTTACAACACGGGCCGCAACCTGACGGCGTGATTCAACCGGAGTTTCAGGATCGTCTCCGCGCGATCGGAGACTGGCTCGCGGTCAATGGGGACTCGATCTACGGAACCACCTATGGGCCCATACAGGGCGTTCCGTCTATTAGGGTAACGGCAAAGAAGGAGAAGATCTTCATCCACGTTTTCGAATGGCCATCCGTACCCCTCGAGATCAATGGCCTGCAAACAAAAGTGCTTTCAGCGTACTTGCTTGCTAACGGGCAACCGCTGAAGATCCGTCAATCAGAAGGCAAACTCCAGGTCGAACTACCCTCACAGGGGCCCGACCCGAACGTAAGCGTTATTGCTCTCCGAATCTAAGGATCGCTTTTTTGTCGTCTAGTTGAAGGGAGCTAAAAAGGCGACGGATTCGCCGCCGCTGTCATTTACTGAGCTTTTCGAGTAGTTGAAGAGCGGATTTGATATCCGGATCTTCAGGCGCGAGTTTTAGCGCTTCGAGTAGCTCAACGCGGCCACTCTTCAGATCTCCGGACCGGCAGTAGATTAGCCCTAGATTTTTATGCAGCAGGGGCAATGCGCTGCAGTCGCCGCAGATTCTCAGCCCTTCTTGTAACTGCGCGATGGCCTGTGGCCAGTCATGAGCAGCCGCCGAAGACAGCGCGAAATTTCCGAGCGTCTGGGCGCGATCCATGATGTGACCCCTGGCTTGCAGGGCTTCAAAGCGATTCTGCAGGAGCTTCGCTTCAGCTGGGTCCGTTTGCGTTAGTAGGCGAGAAAGGTTGTAGAGCGCCTCGCCATGATCAGGGTTCATTTCAATCACTTTGCGCCAACACTGAATGGCCCTCGAACGATCCCCGCTGCGTAACAAAGCCTGTCCCAGCATAAAGAGCACGTCGGGGTTGTTCGGATCGACAGTAACTACCCTTTGAAATAGATCAATGGATTTCTGTGTCTCTCCCGCTTGTTTCGCGATGATCCCCAGCAGGTACCACGCGTCCGAAAGGTTCGGATCAAGCCGTGTGGCTGTCTCGAGCTCAGGTTTGGCTTCCAGGTTGCGCTGCAGATCGACGAGAGCTCTTCCCTTGTTGTAGTGGGCAGCTGGCGCGTCTGGAGAAAGTTTTACCGCTTCCGTAAATTCCCTCAGTGCATTCTCGAGATCAAATTGATCGGCGAGAGCGATACCCAGATTCAAGTGTACCTCCGGAGACCCGGGATCAAGCTCGACGACTTTCCGAAAGTCCGTGATCGCTTCGGCGGGTTGACCAAGGCGGGTAAGCACCATGGCTCGAGAGGTGAGGGCCTTGGTGTTTTTCGGTTCAAGACGCACGGCGTTCTGGAGCGCTTCCTTTGCTTCCGGAAATCGCGACTGACTAGCCAAGACTAGGCCAAGATTGACAAACGCCTGAGCATATCGCGGATTGTTCTCGACCGCTTGCCGGAACAGTTTTTCTGCCTCAGCGGATCTGCCCTGCTGTCCATAAACGACTCCAAGATTGTTTTGGGCTTCGGCGTATTGGGGATCCAGTGACGTTGCGGTTTTGAACTGCATCTCTGCCTCGTTCATCTGGCCGGCCTGGAGACTCAAAAAACCAATCTGATTGTGCAAAGGCGCGAACGCAGGATCGACAGCGACACCTTGTTCCAATGCGTCGCGCTCGCTGCGATAGTCCCCTAGACGGTCAAGCGCCAGGCCAAGATTGTAGTAAGTCCGTGCGTTTTTTGGATCATCGGCGATAGCTTCACGATACAAGGTCACGGCGCGCTGGACTTCACCTGTTTGCAAGTACTGATTCGCTTGGCTTGCCTTGGTTTCGGCGACGTTTTGACTGATGCTCTCTCGTTTTTCGTTCTCGAATGTTTGCAGCTCGGCGCGAGCTTGTTCCGGGTCTCCCATGGCCCTGAGTACGGCCGCTAATTGAAATCGCGCGTCGCTTGAATCCGGCCTGAGCTTCAACGCGATCTCCAGTTCCTTACGCGCTTCTGCGGTTTTTCCTAGCTTGGCAAGAACGAAACCGAGGTTGTACCGACTATCGTAGTCGCCCGGTTTCAGTGCAACGGCTTGCCTGAGCGGACCTTCTGCATCCGCGTAATTTCCCAGGCCGCGTTGCACAACTCCCGTGAGATACAGCGCGTCGAAGTCTCCCGGCTTGCGTCGAGCGTACTCTTGGATTAGAGGCAGGGCTGACGGGAATTCAGCGAGAATTGCGAGCGCTTTCACCAGGGAGATGCGAGCGACATCGTCATTCGGATCAAGACGTAGTGCGTCCCGGAACTGGTCAGCCGCTTCCCGATAGCGGTCCTGCTGGGTGTAGACAATCCCGAGATTCAAGTGGACCAGAGCGGACGATGGTTCTTTGCGCACAATCTGCGAGAGGATTTGCAGCGCCTCGTCATTGTTTCGATTTCGCGCGTACGCGGTCGCCAAATTCAGCTGGAGCATGTCGTCCGGCGGTGCGTTCCGGAGATAAGCGATAGCGGCCGAGTATCTCTTCTGTTCGATCAACGCCTTCGTCAGACCATCAAGCGCAGAAATGGATTGCGGGTCTATCCGGAGCGCTGCCTTGAACTCCTCGATTGCGGCGCCGGTTTCATGCAGCTGGCCGAGCGAAGTCCCTAGTGCTGCGTGCGACTGTGGCAGTTCGGGTTTCAGTTGCACCGCGGCTCGGAATTCGCGAGTGGCGTTTTCCGCATCGCCACTCTCCAGATACGCGAGACCGAAGTTATAGTGTGCTTCCCACGAGTTGGGCTCAAGACGGAGCGCCGACTGAAACGCGGAAAAGGCGCAAGAAAACTCTTTGCGGTGTCCGAAGTACGCACCCAGCGCATCGAACGCTGCCGCTGATGGCCGAGTTGACAAAGCCCGCTCCAATTCAGCAGGCCGCTTGCAGTTCTGATCTCTTTGAGCCGCGACCGTTCGGGAACAAGAACCGTGAACGATGAGAACAAACCACAATATCGCCGAAATCAATCTGCCTGTGCTGGCCGTTGGAAGCATTCTCGATCCTGCTACGTAAGCTCTCTACGACGTCGGAGAAGGTAAACGTCGATTTGTCTTTCGGCGCGCTCCTTTCGAACCCGACAACACCAGATTATCGAATACTTGTCAAACGCGACAGAAGCAAAGCACACTACGCGATCAGTAAGCGTAGCGGCACTGAAGGTTTCGACGAACAATCATGATCGAGATAAGAAAGACAAGATCGGACGAGCGGTCGGGCAGTAAGGCCAGGTCCTATCGCATTATCTTTGCGTGTACGATTGCAGGTTTGGCCCTCGGCACTTGCCAAGCCGTCTACGCCCAAGGGATGGCCACTGGCGGCACGGCGGTTCCAGCCCGTCCACTACCTCCCGGCATGAAGGCGCCGGTCATTCGCTACGAGGATGTCGCAGCGCGAGCTGGTTTGGTCGGGGTAAATGTCTCGGGAGCAGAGCGCGGCAAACAGTACATCGTGGAAGCGACGGGCACGGGAGTCGCAATCTTTGACTATGACAACGACGGCCTCCCCGACATCTTTCTCGTAAATGCTGACCGGTTGGATGAAACTGGCCCCAAGCCGACACACTTTCTCTATCACAACTTGGGCGGTTTAAAGTTCGAAGACGTAACAGAGAAGGCCGGGCTGGCTCACACCGGTTGGGGCCAGGGGGTCTGTGTCGGCGATATCGACAACGACGGATACGCGGATCTTTTTATCACGCAGTGGGGGCAGAACGTCCTGTACCGCAATCTCGGGCACGGCGTTTTTCGCGACGAGACAAAAGCGCGAGGGCTCATCCAGCCAAAACCCAGGTGGAGTACTGGCTGCGCCTTCTTCGACTTCAACCGAGATGGTTATCAGGATCTCGTGGTTGTTCACTACGTCGACTTCGACCTGAAACAGACTCCGCGGCCCGGCGATAAGGCGCAATGCCAGTGGAAGGGGTTGCCAGTCCTATGTGGGCCTCGTGGACTGCCTGCGGAAACGATATCGTTGTATCAAAACGACGGCCACGGAAATTTCACTGATGTCTCCGACCAAGTTCATATCACCGGACCGAAGAGCTGCTACGGTTTCACTGCCCTGATCTCGGATTTTGACAATGACGGGTGGCCCGATATCTATGTGTCCTGCGATTCCACACCAAACTTGTACTATCACAACCTAGCCGGCAAGAGCTTTGAGCAGATAGGCGCGCAGGCGGGCATCGCCTACAACGAAGACGGCCGCGAACAAGCAGGAATGGGTGTGACGGCAGGCGACTTCGATCGCGATGGCCTGCTGGATATTTTCAAGACTAACTTTGCGGACGACACGCACACTCTGTACCGAAATCTGGGCGCAAATAACTTCGACGACGCTACCATTGCTTCCGGATTGGCGGTGAACACCAAGTATCTTGGATGGGGCACTGCATTTCTGGATATCGACAACGACGGATGGAAAGACTTGATCGTCGCCAATGGCCATGTGTATCCGGAGGTCGATTCCGGACACGCCGGGGAGAAATTCAAACAAAGGCGACTTCTCTATTGGAACCGAGGCGACGGCCAATTTTTCGACCTCTCCGGAGCGAGCGGGCCCGGAATATCCGACGAGCACTCCTCTCGGGGCCTCGCCGTCGGCGACTTAGACAACGACGGCCAGCCGGAAATCGTGATAGTCAATATGAATGAGCCGCCTTCGCTGCTGAAGAACCTCGGTCCCCGCCTCTGCAACTCTCTACTCGTTAGATTGGTGACGCCCTCTGGGAGCGATGCAATTGGAGCACGGGTCACATTGCTTTCAGAAGGGAGAAAGCAGATTGACGAGGTGCGCAGCGGAGGCTCCTTCATTTCGCAGAACGATTTTCGCCTGCACTTCGGTTTAGGGAAGGCCAACTCCGCCGATCTGTCTGTGCGTTGGACTGATGGCAAGAATGAAAGCTATCCAGCGGTAGCGGCCGGTCAAATCGTGACGATCCAAGAGGGGAAGGGCATAGTTGGCAAGCGGCAATTTGTTTCGGCCCAAGCCCTAAAGGATTCGAGGTCACGCAGATCGTCGCTTCCCGCATTGTTTTTCAGGAATTGGAAATTGCCTTAGTCTTTCCGCGGCGGCACCAGAGTCCGTTGGCTCAACCTTACGTATTTTTCTGCCAACGCTGCGTCTCCCAGGCGAGTGTAGACTTGTCCGAGCAAGACATAGAGTTGAAGATCAATGATGATTCCCCGCGAATCACGAATGTTGGCCGCTCGCTCCGCATCTTCTGGCGCGGTCCAAATGCTGTTTGCTCGCGGCGAGATCGTTGCGCTTCATCAGAAACCGTCCGTAGTTGTAATCAAGGAAGGCATCGAAATGAGGACCTGGCCGATTGACGGCCAAGCCCTTGTGGTAGGCGAGGTCGGCGCGTTCTACCTCGCCGAGAGGCTCTAGATCAAGGGCCAGATAATCCCACGCCCGCGCGTCCCGCGGATCGGTTTCCACGGCTTTCTCGAAATGTTGCACGGCATCGGCCAACCGCTTGCCGCGATCGTAGATCGTCGCAAGCCGGAACTGCGCCTCTGCATTTCGTGGATCAAGCCCGCAGGCTTTCTCGAGTAGCTCCATGCTCTCCTCAGTCTGGCCTTTCATGTCCAGGATCTCGCCCCGCACCGCAAGCGCTTCTGCATCGTTCGGGTCTCTTTCCAGTGCCTGCGCCGAAAGGGAATCGGCTCGCGGGTATTGCCCTCGCTCCAGCAGAAAACGCGCATGATGGGAGTAGGCCTTCGCCTCGTTCGGAGCGAGGTTCGCATAACGCACAAAGAAATCCTCGGCTTCGGCCGGAGCACCGTTTGCTGCCGCGACTTGGGCGTGTGCCAAAAGCACCTCAGGGCACTCGAGGTGAGTGCGTTCCATCTCGCGGAGCATTTCTTCAGCGCCACTGACCTTTCCCGCTGACAGCTCGTTCCAAATCGACGCCATCAGTTGTTCGGCGCCGCTACAGGGTATTGCGCGGACCTGTAGCGAAATGCAGGCTAGCAGGACAAGCATCATCGATGCCGTCATCTTCTCGCTACCTTTCTGTGACCTTCAAGATTTGGTCGGCCTTGATGTTTCGCAAAATCTGGAGCGTTCCGCTGGGCCAGCGCAGTTCAATTTCCTTGATCAAAAAATCGTGTCCCAATCCAAAGTGTGCGCGCTTGTCGGACGAACTCGCGTAGCTGCCCGCGGTGGTGACCGCGTTGTACTGCACCAAACCGGATTCGCCAGTTAATTTGATCCGCGTGCCGATCCCATCATGGTTGCTCTTGACGCCTACAGTTTCAATGGCGATCCAATGACTACCGCCTGTTGATGTGTTGTAAAGAAGCTCTGCCGCACTGCCGATCGCTGAAACTACAACGTCAATCTTGCCGTCGTTGTTGAGGTCCCCAAACGCTGCACCCCGATGGGCTGCGCGCAATCTCAGGGCGGGTCCAGCTTCGGCACTTACATCTTGAAAAGTTGCGTTGCGCAGATTTTGAAAGAGACCGTTCGGCTGCCGGTATTGCTGTTGCGGGTTCACGTCCGCGTTTTCGCTGACGTGCGAGTTGGCGCTGAAAAGATCCTTGTAGCCGTCGTTGTCGAAATCATAGATCCCTGCACCCCACCCGCTCATCTTGAAGCTGGCGAATCCAATGCGGGATTCATAGGTAGCCATCGTGAAAAGTTTTCGGTCCTCGTTGCGAAAGAGGGGAAACGTTTCTCCGCCAAGCGCCGTTACGAAAAGGCCCGGTCTCCCGTTGTTGCTCCAGTCGCGAAAGTCAACCCCCATGCTTGACACAGGAACTCCGTCGTCTGTGTACGCGACGAACGATTCGACCCCGACTTCGTCGAATCCCTGCCCGTGCCGGTTTTTGAACAGGAAATTTCTTTCGTTGTCGTTGGCGACGAAAATGTCGGTCCATCCATCATCGTCATAGTCGGCGATAGCGACGCCCATCCCTTTGCCGATGCACTTTGCGATCCCGGTTGCAGTAGAAACATCTGTGAACGTCCCGTCACCGTTGTTGTGGTACAGGATATTGGGCTCGCCCTTGTACAGAGACGGTGGGCAGGACAGACGCTTGCCTGGCGGTCCGCACACGCGTGAATTCTCAGGGGACCAGTCCAGATAGTTGGTCACGAAGAGATCGAGGAGCCCGTCGTTGTCGTAGTCTATCCACGCCGCCGATACCGACCACAGCTTCTTTCCACCGGAGGCTCCCGTTACTCCGGCCCTCTGCGTTACGTCCGTGAACGTGCCGTCATGGTTGTTGTGGTACAGGATATTGCGATTCACTCCGGTGACGTAGAGATCGGTCCAGCCGTCATTGTCATAGTCCGCGGCGGCGGCGCCCATGCTGTACCCGTCGCCGGCCACTCCCGCTCGTTCTGTCACGTCCGTAAAGGTTCCGTCATGATTATTGTGGTATAGGCGGTTGGAGAACGCCGGATTGCTTTTGTTTAAGCCAGGAACGCTGGCGCCGTTGGTGAAGAAAACGTCCAGATAACCGTCGTTGTCGTAGTCCAGCAAAGCGACGCCACCCAGCGTGCTGTCGATGATGGGCTTGTCATCCGTAGTGCCGTTGTTCAGGACAAACGTCACGCCGGATTGTTCCTGGCGGTTCTCGAAGGCGATTCTCGATTGCTCGCCAGGCTTGGAAGAAGCCAGCAAGGCAGCGCCAAGAGTACAAGCGAGAACCGATCTCACGGGGAGGGCAGCAGTCGGCCAGGGCACAGCGCTCATTTCGGCTGTTCCCTGGAGTTTGCACGGTTGAGCATCTGCCTCATGAACGAATCTTGCGGAAAAGTTTGAACATATTGTTCCAGAGCGGCTCCCGCTTGGGCATATTGCTTCGTCTCAATCAAGCGGAGCACGAGTTTCTTTTGAAACACGGCGTTGAAAGGGTCCAGTTCGACGGCCTTTTCGAGAGACGTTATCGCCTCATTCTCCAGGCCGAGCTTCACTTGTGCCTCCGCGAGATCTGCGTAAGTTGTGGACTGCGGCGGACCAATCTTCAGGGCGTGCCGCAGATGGACGGCTGCTTCGGCAACCTTGTCATCGAGCAAAGCCCTTCGACCCAAAGAAGCTTGAACCAACGCATTTTCCGGCTGCGAATGTTCCAGCTCCGCCAGTAGTGCCAAGTAGCGCCCGCGATATTCAGGTGCCTTGTCCATGAGCTCGCCGTATGCCGCAAGCAACGTCAAACTCGGGGGCGCTACCTCTTTTTGTCCGGGGAGAGCGCTGAGATGGATGAGGTCGGGCAGAGCCGAAGTAGTCTGATGAAAAGCCGCTTCCGGGAACGGTTCGTCAGGTCGGGCCATAATGCGGTGGCTTGTCACGCTGGAGTGCAAGATTACCCCGACTTCGCGTTTCGGCATATGGCACCCTGCACAATCGTTCGGAGGCTTCTGCTGTAGTCGCACGCTCAGCGGAACTTTGCAACTCTTGTCCGTGTGGCAGCCAGCGCACTTGCCGGCGAAGTACGCGGAGGCTTCAGTGCGGGAGGGCTGAACGTGAGGATCGTGGCACGTGATGCAGCTGAGCCCACGCCCGCTGCTCCGGTAACACTTGCTGAGAATCATCGAGTAGTAGTGCTCGACGTGGTCCGACGGAGGAGGCGATTCGCGCTTCGGCGGCACCAGGAAGATCGACAAAGTGTCGTCCAGAGGTTCCCCCGGCCGGAAGTCTCGGTAGTCTTTGTTCGGGTTCAACACGCGTACATCGCCGGTTTGATGGCAGAACATACAAATATTGTCGGCGAGTGCAGGCGGCAGCCGAGCCGGGTTGATGATTGAGGCATGCCCCGTCCCCACGAGTGTTCCGTTTTCTGTCATCTCTCGGACGTGCCGCCGTCCGGGACCGTGACAGTTCTCACAACCAATCGCAAGCTCATGGAATGGCGGATCCTCGAACCGACCGTTACCCCCTTCCGCTGGCATCGCTTGACCACTGTGACACGCCACGCACCCTGCCAGGATCGGGCGATTGAATCCGTAGTTTCCGAACTCGTATCCTGGTGACAGCCCCCAAGCTCCAATTTTTGAGTAGAACGAAAGTGGGCCTTGGAAAAGATACGCGCCCTTTGTCGTCACTCCTGCGAAACCATTGTTACCCGACCCGATAATCCATTGGATTTCATGAGTCTCACGGAAAACCTCGTTTCCTCCCACCTCCATGGCGTACTGGCTCTGAAATAGCTTTCCCTCTCGCGCGAAAACCTCAAAATGCTGATTTAGTTTCTCGTCATACGATGATCCTGAAGTGACCAGGTTTGCGAGTAGCTCGGGCGTGACACGCGTCATCGAGCGCCCCATGCTGGTCTCGGCGAATTTGTCGTAGATATTCTTGTGACATGGCACGCAGCTTCGCGATCCCACGAATCCATCCTGCATGGTCTTTGTTGCGTTGCTACTTGTCCCCGCCGATCGGACCTTCGCTATTCCTTGGGACTGCTCAAAAACGAGCCCTAGATAAAATACAAATCCGATGATGGCCGGGAGCGCTCCCTGCCGAAGGCGAATAGCACAGCAGCCAATAGGGGAATTGTAGGCGCCCATCAATGAGCCCTTTCAACGAGAGGAATTGTCAAGCCCGCAAACCGATGACGCAAGAGGCATGTGCTACGGCGAGCGGGACCTCCTCGAGGCGATAAAACTGGGGCATTGCCCCCCGAAGCCGGGCACAAACCGGATCCCGCCTTGGTAACTTTAGAGCGCTCAATTGCCATATATGAACGCTTATAGTGCCACAAAGTCGCGATATTATGGTGCAGACCGACATTTGAGCATTCATTGAGCAAGAAAACGCTTGACAAGCATTAGTATTTTTGTACTAGGATAGCCCCCAAGTTTCGGAGCGGTAGACGCTCCACTTTTGTGGGAGGTGGGTTCGATGCGCTCGTCCAAGAAGTGGGCTTTGTTTCAGTTTGCCTTCCTTGCAAGCTTCGCAATTGCACTCTTGCTGTCACCTGGTTCTACCAACGCCCAGCTCTCGGCAGGTTCTGTCACCGGAATTGTTCGAGACGCTAGCGGGTCAGTGGTCGCCGACGCCTCGGTCATGTTGCGCAACCTCGACACCACGATCGAGCACAAGACCGTATCCAACGATGCTGGCAACTACGTTTTTCTCAATCTGGGCCCCGGCAGGTACGCTCTGGAAGCGAGCGCTCCCGGTTTCGCTACCAAGCGCGTAGCTGAGTTCGTTCTAGCAGTGAACCAGACCGCCTCCATAGATGTCTCCTTGCAGGTCGGATCCCAGTCAGAGGTAGTCACCATTTCCGCGGAAACAGAACAGCTTGATGTGTCGACAGCGGATTTGGGCACGGTGATCGCCACCAAACAGGTCAACGACCTTCCTCTCAACGGCCGCAACTTTACTCAACTTTTATCGCTCACACCGGGCGTGGCGCCTGTCAGCGTGGCGCAAAACGCTATGGGCGGACGTGCAGGCGGGTTCGGTGCCCCTATTTCCGTTGGCTCGGCATTCATCTTCCCCGCCGTCAATGGCCAGACGAACCGGAGCAACTTCTTTCTCACTGATGGCTTGAATAACTTCGGCTCGTTCCAGAGCACGTATTCAGTACCGCCAATCGTCGACGCCATACAAGAGTTCAAGGTCGTTTCGCACACCGACAGTGCTCAGTTCGGCTCCGTACTCGGGGGCGTGGTCAATGTGGTCACCAAGTCCGGCACGAACGAGTACCACGGGACCGGCTGGGAATACGTTCGCAACACTGCCTTCGATGCGCGCAACACCTTCTTGCAAAAGGTCACTCCATTCCGGCAGAACCAGTTTGGCGCTTCCTTCGGTGGCCCAGTCTGGATTCCTAAGCTGTACAATGGCCGAAACAAGACCTTCTTCTATTTTGCTTACCAGGGATTTCGTTACACGCAGAACAACGACTCCCTTTTGAAGGTTCCGACCGCAGCGCAGTTGGCTGGTGACGAGAGCAGTTTCCCGACTCAGATCTACAATCCGTTTTCAACTCGTCCGGATCCCGCGAATCCTGGGAAGTTCATTCGCGATCCATTTCCGGGAAATCAAATCCCATCTAATCTCATCGACCCTCGAATGGTGGCCTTTATCCAGGCCGTACTTCCTCCCGCCGGTCCAATACTGGACAGCTCAGGGGATAACGCCATCGACACGACTCCCAACCACCAGACCCAAAACGAGTACAACGTCCGCATTGACCAAAACTTTGGCCAGAAGAACAGCCTGTTTTTCCGGTACAGTGCCATCAACAGTTTGTTGAACACCTCCGGCGGCCTGCCGGGCTTGGTCAAGCATGGGTCAATCCCCGGCCGAAATTGGGGCGCCAGCTACGTGCACACTTTCAACTCCAGTCTCGTGCTTCAGGTTCAGTACGCGCGGACTACGAACCAGGACAACTCGGCGACCCTTTTCACGAACCCACCCGCGAACTTGGATTCTACCGTTGGTTTCTCCAGTACGTTCGTTGGCGGATTCGCCGCGGCCGGAGGCCGCTCGCTGATTCCCAGTCCTGGAATCAGCGGCTACGCCAGCGGTGGGGAGAACATCACGAACGTTCCTAAGGCCACTGACAGTCACCAAGTCAGCGGAAATCTCACGAAGATCGTGCGCAATCACACGCTCACGTTTGGCGGGGGTTTCACGACCAATAAGTTCGAGAGCCCCCTCTCCTACGCTTCTCTTAGTTTCGCGGGTGGGCAAACTGGGAACCCACAAAGCGACCCCAAAAACCCGCAACCGGGTGACCCTTTGAGTTCCTTCCTGCTCAATGTTCCTGATGGTGCCAACCGCCGAAATGTGCACGAGACAACTCGCCCTGGCGGCTTGATGAGTCTGTACATCCAGGACTCGTGGAAGGCCACTTCCAAGCTCGCCTTCAATTTCGGCCTCCGCTACGATCGCACTTTCATTCCTCCGTACGGAACGAACGCCACAATAGGTCAGCAGGGCGGAATCGAAACAGGAGACGTTGACTTCAGCAACGGCACATATATTGTCCAGAAACTTCCGCCACCTTGCACCGTGCGGGGCTTCGCTCCGTGCATTCCCGGCAATGGCACGTTGCCGGCTCACGTTGTGGTCGACCCTTCGGGAAAAATCGCCCACGACACACTTACTAACTTCGGTCCGCGTGTTGGTTTTGCGTACAGGCTTGGTAACCGAACCGTGCTGCGTGGAGCTGCCGGCATCGTCTATGACAACTGGGCGGCCGTATCGCAAATGGCTCAAAACATCGAGGGGGCCTGGCCCGACATAGGCCAGTTAATTGCCAACAACTTAAATCAGCCAAGCACAACTTCCGCGACTCCCACTACTACCTCGCAAGACCCATTTGCTGGCGGAGGCAGCGGCCTGTTCCCAGCGCCAACGCCGTTCAACCAGGTGCAGTGGTTCTACGATCCTCACATCAAGAACCCCTACTCCATGCAATGGAATTTTGGCGTGCAGCGCGAATTGAATTCTTCGACGACCGTGGACGTCAACTATGTGGGTTCGGGCTCGCGGCGTCTCAACGTCGGTGGATATTACAACACCGCGTTGACGCCCGGGCCTGGAGATCCTCAGGCACGAGCCCCATTTCCGTACATTGCGCCGACCTTCTATGATCGCAGTATCGGCAATGGCAGCTACAACGCTCTCCAGGTCGAACTAAACAAGAGGTACAGCAACGGTTTGGCCTATCAGGTCGCCTACACCTACTCGAAGTCGATTGACGAAGGTTCTTCCGGTTGGTTCGGCGTCGAAGGACAATCTCTCACCGATCCCTACAATGTCGCGGGAAGCCGCGGCCCATCGGGGTTTGACCTACGCCACACGCTGTCGGTGAATATGCTGTATCAGATACCCGTCGGCCATGGACGTTACTCCACGAAAAACGGCGTCCTTGACTACATCCTCGGAAATTGGCAGATCAACAATATCTTTACCGCGCGCTCTGGTGTCCCCTTCAACGTATATTGGGGTGCCAGCGACCTGGCGAACACTGGCAATGTTTCGTGGGCGCAATACGACCGAGCCAATCTCGTCGGTGATCCACACAGCGGGTCGTGTGCAAACGGCGGTACCGTCGGAAGCGTCAATTGCATCTTCAACACCAGCGCCTTTGCCGTCCCTGCTCAATTTACCTTCGGGAACAGTGGACGTGATGCATTTCGCTCGCCCTCGTTCTGGAACCTTGACACCTCGATCTTCCGCCAATTCCCGTTCTGGGGAGAAGGTCGGCGCATCGAGTTTCGAGCCGAAGCTTTCAACCTGTTTAATACCGTTATTCTCGGAACGCCGGGCAACGACATTTCGAACTTGTCGAGCTTTGGCAAAGCAAACAGTACGGCCAACAGCCCACGCCAGCTGCAGTTGGGGGCGAAGATCATCTTCTGAGACTCAGGTTTGGGCACGTTTCGGCCGTGTTCGCCCTTCATTCGCGGTGCTGCGGATGAAAGGGCGACTCGGTCGTCGTGGTCGAGGAGCGCGAGCGGGAACCCATCCACGTATGGTTCTTTGAGCCTCCACTGGGCTGCCATGGTCAGGGTGCGGCTGACCTTTGAAACAAAAACCGCCTGATGCAGAATGGACTCAAAGGTCTCGCACCGAGTCTGCGTTAGGAAAATGAATCTTCAGCCCGCCGAAGCCGAGGGGCGGCGCACACGAAGTCAAAATGTCAACTCACAGCAATATTCCGGCAAATTCGCAAAGCGAGCCCGCGACTAACGGCGCCGCCCCCCCAAGCTCCGGTTTATTGAAGGAGAGCTTGGCGATCCAGATCCGTGAAGCCATTCTTAGCGGTAAGCTCGCCCCAGGCGAGAAAATCATCGAAAGGCGTTGGGCTCGAGAGTTTGGCGCAGCGCAGGTTTCCGTTCGCGAGGCTTTGAATATTTTGATCGCCGAGGGTTTTGTAACCAAAGGCCACGGGCGCAGTGCTCGTGTGCTGCGGTTGACCGATGCCGCTATCATTCACACATATCA
>WNFN01163182.1_pt1 | contig 19414 bp, 23 predicted proteins | sample 5400161 | NCBI WGS metagenome assembly WNFN01 (sample SAMN13153353, study PRJNA577476) | soil metagenome | isolation source: 80 cm saprolite on Douglas fir-dominated hillslope | place: USA:California | collected 2013-09-17 | reverse complement strand
GACTCTGAGCGGCTACTTTCTGCGCGACTCCCCTTGGCGGGCGGGCGCAGATCGTCAAGTTCTGGGCGTGCCAGGTTCCTCGCTGCGCGGATCCGGGATGCCGCCTCGCAGCCCCGAGCTGGAGACCCGGCCTTCCGCGCGGTGCTGGTGTCAACGCGCGCGGGAACGCAGAACGCGCGCGCGATCCGTTCGTGCACGCTGTCCAGCTCAGTCGCCACCAGGTCCACCACCATGCAGTATTGACCGCTGGTTTCTTCGGCACAGGTCTCTGGGCGCCTCGCATAGGCCCCGGCCAGCCGGACCAGCGTCGTCCGGTGCGCGCCCGAACGCCTCGAACGCTTGATCGTCGGCCAGGCCCACTCACATCCACTTCGCGGCTCAACCCGCAGTGAGACGGAGCAGGCCGCAAAAAGGTTGCCGGCTGGTCCACCTTCATTGTCGCGGCACGGCTGCCAGCTGTCAGCCGACGGGGTTTCCACGCCGCGCCGGACCGCTTCGTGCGGTCGTGTCGCACGGGGCCGGCTACGCCGGGCGCAGAGACGTCATGTCGGGGTTGGCGACTCTTCCTGGACTGCCAACGGGCGGCTAGGTTAACACCCAGGCAGGCTGATCGGCCGGGAGGCCAGGATGCACACGAGCGATGAGCCGGGCCAGGGCGAAGATGACGTAGTCGCGTTCGGTCGGCGCGAACGTGCAGTCGTGCGTCACGTCAGGTGGATTCGCTGGCCCCATCCGCGCACCTGGGGACTGTGCGCGGCGGCGGCGCTGATCGGTAGTCTTGTGACGCTTGCAGTGGGCGGCGGCACCCAAAGCCACCTGACTGGTAAGCCCGTCACGTCCATTGCTATCCAGAATGCAAACACAGCCACTTTCGCATTGAACAGCCGCCTTCACCTGGTCATTGCTGTTGAGTATTTGCGAGTCGGCAGTTACAGGTCATCCGCCGGGCTCCCTGGTCTCCCGCTGTCGGGCGGCACCACGTGGGTTACCGTCGTAGTGACGGGCTTGCCGGCTTACGGACCCGACTACGAGCTGACGGCCGGCGAATGCAGCCATGGCCGCGCAGTTTCACTAGGCACGCCAAGCTCTGCGGCCGCCGACCCGGCAGGCGTGCTGATCTTGCAGGTTAGCAATCTGCCTGTCTCCTTCGACAGCAGCAGATTCTGGATACAGATCTCGTCCGTTACCGGCCAGATCCTAGCCGAGATTCGAGGACCTGTCTTTCCGGTTACTAACGGGCGCCTTATTGCGCCGGGCACAGCAATATGCCGGGCAGCATGACGCCAACGATAGCCGTGCTTAGCGTACGCGGAAACAAAACAGCACGCGCAGAACGTCATGATCTGGATGGCTCCCTTCTTGGTCAGGCCTGATTCGTCCGCCGTGCATAACGGAGGGTCCGGCGCACCCGTGTCCATGGCCCCACCATCACGATCGGTGACCGCGCGGAGTGCATCTGCCGGGTGGGACGATTCATATCGACGACGCGGCGCAGGCATGAGCGTCTTCACCGCCGCTGAACTGGCCTACCTGCGCACGAAACCACGCCTGGCCCCGCATCTCCACACGTTATTGCAGCCCGTTTCGTCCTACCGGTGAGGGAGACGTCATGACAACATCGATCCTGGTCACGGGCGGTACCGGTACGCTCGGGCGGCCCTGCTGTCAATGTCTGTCAGCGGCAGCAATTGCAAATCGAGCTGCTGTGCGGCTGTTGCAGCTTGCTGGTTGGCCACATCCACATTCACAGCCTGATCAGCTTTTGACAGCTGCGCGACCTGAATCCACCAGGCATCAACACCGCCATCCGGCCTGACCGGGACGATTGGCTCTGTGATGCCAGCCCAGCGCGAGCAGGCCTCCTGAACCGCTCTTCGCAGCCCGGACACGCTGCCTTCATTAATCAGATAGACAGCTCGCGCGGGCAACACTGCCGCACGTACCGACGACTGCCCTAGGTAATCAACCCCTGGCATCCGGCCAGCCTCCTCGACAGTCGCGGTGATCGGGACTAGACGACGGCAGCCAACTTCGTCCAAGCACTGCCGACCACGGATGGCCACGGGCCACCGCCCATTCTCAATCGGCGGGAGTATCAGCCTACTTGGAATCTAGCCGACGGGATCCGCGGCAGCCGCGCTCACAGGTCCGTATGCCTGCCCAGCTCCTCAATCCGATGTCATCTACTATGTGGCCGACACCATATCCGGTGTGGCGAAACTCCCAATGCGACGGTGCAGTGCGTGTGGGCACTCGGTTAAATGTGGGATTTGATGGATACTAGATGCTACGCCGAACGTTGCGGTCATCAGAACTAGGAGAGTGCGGTGGATGAGGAAACGGTCTCCTTGCAGACGGTTCGGGAACATTACGGGATCTGGCGCTGGAAGATCGAGCGCGAATCATCGAATAAGATTGTTAAGATTTGGGCTGAGATTGCCGCGTCCAGCATCGATAATGGCACGAAGACAGAGCTAGCGAACGTCGCCTGGGCCCTAGCATCGTTCGAGAAAGCATACGATGTGCTGGTTGAGGATATTGTACGAGCAGAAGGGGCGAGGAACACAGGGGTCCCGCCCGTGATGAAGTTCTTTACCGGCCCGTACGAGGACTCGCTCGACTACCTGATCGGCATGTCCCTGTGGATGGATCTTGCTGACGTACTTGTATCGTATCGGACGATCGTAGAACGCTTTGGGCACCTGAAGCGTCCCGCAAGGCGCAAGAAAATTCCAATGATCGTAACGGATATTGAGCGCGAAATCCAAACACTGGAAGCTAGAAGGTTGCCAGAGCTGAGCACTAAGCCCGCGACAGCACTAGCCGACACCGTCCTTCACGAGACATGGCATCCAAGCGGCGCGCACACCCTAAACTTCGAACTCTATTGGAAAGGCACAGAACCCAAAACACTGGACTTTACGAATGGAGACTTCAGGGGATCATTGGACGCGCTTGTTGCGAATACTCTCAAACAGGTCAACGAGTTCATCCTCGCAGTCCTCCAGCGTCATGCTATGGGGAGCTAGAACCATGCTTAGATGCCGTAGCGTTGAAGGGCAATGGCCGAGGGTGTGCGTAAGATGAGCCTCGTCGTCTGCCGGAACTGTTATAGAAATTCAAGCGCCATCTACCTAACCGTCAGATCTTTTCCGCGTGGCTTACCCAGCACTCTCATCGGCAGAATCGGGCGATGGTCGGCAGTGTCGGCCCCAGGTTCGGTCGCACGCAGATCGCCCCGATCTTTACGACGCCGGCTATCAGCCGATCGCCGCCTACGGGCGCGCCGAGTCGTCTGCGTGCGCTACGAGCTGGCATTCGATAATTATCGGTGAAGGCGTTCGCCGCCGCGCGGCGGTTTGATTCCGGTCGACCGGGTCGCGGCGGACCGGCCCTTCGACTCCGGCAAGCACAAGAAGCACGGAATGAACCTGCAGGTCATCACCGCACCCGACGGCGAGATCCTGTGGGTCTCCGGGCCGCTGCCCGGCGCCGTGCACGACCTGAGAGCGGCCCGGACCTGGGACATCCTCCGCGTGCTGGCCGCCTTCGGGCTGATCGTCCTGGCCGACAAGGGCTACGCCTTCGCGGGCCAGCACATCATCACCCCGAACAAGGGCGGCAGCAAGCCGCAGTCACAGGAGGACGCCAACCGTGCCCACCCGAAACTAGGCGGTCCAGGCGAACGCGCGAACGCCCAGCTCAAGACCTGGCACATCCTGCGCAAGCTCCGCTGCTGTCCCTGGCGAGGCGGGCGGCTGGCCAAGGCCATCCACGTCCTCCAGGCCCGCGAGAACCAAGGATGAAAGGCCTACTAGTGCGGACTTGACTCGGCAGTTCCACCAGGGTGATCGGGATGGGCGCGAAGGTCGTCGAGCCATCTCCGGGCCTGCTCTATATGGCGGCGGGTCAGCCCGACCGCCGGATCAACCGTGACAGTCAGGTGCCGCCCAAGGCCAGGCTGCTGCGTGAGGCAGCTGGGCACGTTCGGATCGTCCTCGAACCACACGAACGGCGTCTGCCCGATCCATGCCGCCACGTGAAGCGCCTTCCAGTGCCCCAGCGACGATCGTGCACGTGACCTCCAGCGGCTTGGGATCGGAACGAACCGGAGACAGGGCAGCCCGATTGTTGGCGCGATCCAGGTATTGGCCCGGTTCCGCCAGTAAGTCGCCCACACCAGCTCGGCGCCAGCCGCCTCGGCCAGTTCACTGAGCATCCGGCCGTGCCCTGGATCCAGCAATAGCCGATGGGCCACACCATTGGGGAAGACCCAATGTCTCCGGTAACCGCCAGCACCAGGCTTATCAGGGTTAAGCACACCATCGACATCTACCAAGATCAGCGGGGCAAGCTGCTCCATGCCAGCACCGTACGTGGTCGGCCTACCACAGGCCACACATATGCCTGGCTCCGGTGTCATCGCCGCTGGCAAACCGGGCGCCTGGCCGGCGCCATCCCGTCCTGCAGGCCCGCGAGAACCAAGGATGAAGGTCCCCCGGGCGCCCGCCTTGATGACCGGCATTCAGCCCGAATCTCGGCCCGCCATGGCCGACGAATCGGCAAGGAGGCCGAGCGCCGCCACGAAGGCGGCGAGTGCTGGCGCGACGAATCGCCAGGTGCACTGCTTCGGATCCGTCCAGAAGTCGCTGGCGAGGACCCGCGGATCCACCGGATCGCTGCGATAATCCGGCGCGATGGCCACGTCGTCGCCGGGGTTCATATTAACGGCGACAAGGATGGCGAGTTCGGCGTCGAGCCACGGCAGGTCAACTGGGCTTGCAGCGGTGCCGCGCCTTACGCGGAATAGCTCTGAGAGCCGCTTGTCGTCTGCGAACAGGTCCAGCGATTGCGATTCATGGCGCATTTGATCAGCGTTGGCAAGGAAGATGAGCGGATCTTCGAACCAGGGCATGACTTCGCGGATCGGTTCATCGCCGGGGTGCTTCCACCGGCCAGTTGCTAGCAGGTCGACCATGAGGTTCGGAAGCACCAGCCGTCGCAAGGCATTCCCGGATCTAGGACGCTCGGCTCGCGGATCCATACCGCCGAGGCTGCCAGGTTCACACTCCGATAGCCAGGTGCCTGCGCGACAGAATGGCCTGTTCGGTGCGGTGCATGCGGCATATCACACGACTTGACTTTTCGCGCATATCGAGCCTTATTGTCATCTGCCTTTCGTTGATGGTGGTCACGAAGCGCGATCGCGATGCCGGCAGGCACGGGGTTGGCAAGCGGTCGGCCGTGCGGGTGGCCCTTCGGTCGGTGTGATCGCCGCAACGGTTTGGGTCAGATCTTCCCGTCCCTGGGCTGAGCGATCCTCGGCTGCCTGGGCCAGCGCGCTGCGGCGTCGTGCCCCCGCGCAGCGGTGGCATCGCTGCCGCCAGTACGCCTGTCTGCGCTGGGCGTTTGTCCGGCGGGCGGCGGGCTGGCGAGCGGGGTCAGTGAACTAAGACATCCGGGCAGGTGGTCTTCACCGACTGGCGCCGCCGACCTCTCGCATAGTTCCGAGGCGTGCGGGCTGCAGCAGGACAATGGACATGGCGGCCTAGATTTCGGTCCATAGGTGTCCTGCATGCCGCATCCGGTCTCGTTCTGGCGCAGGGTGACCGGGGAGCCGAGGCCGACTCATGCCGACCTGGCCCTCCTGCTCGCCGGGTTCCACTTACTCGGCAGGTGCCCCTGCGAGTTGGCGGGTGCGCTACGCCGTGGCAGTCGGGTTCGTGTCCGCGGTGGCCATCCCGGCCAGCTTGATCCTGGCGTTCCTGAGCATCCAGGCCACCAGGTCAACAAGAACTGGCCGATGTTCAGCCACCATTACCTGGGCGTGTACCTGACCGCCGCCGCCTCCGGGCTGAGCGGCTGCGGTGGCGGCCAGCCCCTGAAGATCCTCAGGCGTAACGGGCCTACCCGATCCATCCCCGCCGCTGAGCCGCTGCGCCGGCAGCGAATCTGCTGGAGACGCCCAGCCGGTGCATGATGGCCGCGATATGCCGGCGAACCGTCGTGGTACTCAGGCCCGCCCGCCGCGCGATCACGTCATCCTGCAGCCCCTCGGCCATCAGCTCCAGCACCGCCTGCTGAGCCGGCGTCAGCCGCCCGCCGCCGGGTGCCGCAGGCCGCTGCGGTCGCAGCGGCGTGGCCCGCTCCCAGCACATCTCGAAGTACTCCCGCAGCGCGCCGATGATCACCGGCGCCCGGATCACCAGCGCCCCCGCCGTCCCCGTGGGCGTGAGCGGCAGCATAGCGGTCGTCTGATCGGCGAGCTTCATCTTCATCGCCACCCTGGGCAGCAGCCGCGCCTGCTCGCCCCCGTCAGCGCAGGCCTGGATAACCCGCCGGGCGACCGGGTCATCCATCGCCGCGGCGTCGTAGATGGACCGGCACCGCACCCGGCCGCCGAACGCGGGCAGCGGCGGCCGCCCGAAGTCCTCGGTCAGCGGCATCTCGGTGATCAGGTTCTCCAACGTCATCCAGTCCTTGCGCGCGGTGTTCATCAGCGCGGCCGACAGCTCGCTGATCTCGGCCCGGTCCGAGACAACGGAGACCAGGTGCGCGGGGAAGGGGCCGTTCACGCCGATGCCGAACTGCGCCTGGGCGTCGGCGAGCCGCCGGTGCCCGTCCAGCAGCAGTTCCTGGTCACGGGCGAGCCGGTTCTGGTGCCCGGCGAGCACGCCCTGCAGCGCCAGGTCGGAGGATGCGGGCCGCAGCCAGGCCGGTTCGGATGGGCTGTGCGGCTGGATGTGCGCCATGCCCCACCCGGTGAGCGCCTCGACCAGCCCGGCGTCCCCGACCAGCGCTTCCGCCTGATCTTTCGCGCACCCGTCACGGGCCAGGAGCCAGTCATACGCCGCGATCACGTCGGCCGGCACCAGCCCCTCGAATAGGCCGCCGATGCTGTCGCGAACAGTGCCCGCCGCTACTTGCGCCGACGCCAGCGCGCCCGCGCGGAACACTTCCGGCATCGGCTTTGGTGATCGTCCTCAACGAGCGCTCCGCAGCAGCGGCGGCGCGCGAATGGGCCGAGCGGGACGCCGCTCATCGGCGGCCCGCCTGGATGGTACGGGTCCTGCCTTGGGGCTGGCGGACGCACATGCCGACACCGGCACCGACGAGTTCACCGAGATGGAACGGAGTCTCGCAGAGGCGGGCACGGCACTGCGGGCGGTGGCGCCGCCGCCACTGTGCCCGGTTGCGGCACTTACGGCATGCCGGGGCGTTGTCTTCGGCGATCGCGCCGTATTCACAGCGGCGGTCGCTCAGGCGGATCGGGTGAGTGCGCATGATCACGTCACCGCCTGACCAGGCTGCAGGACGCGGTCTTGTCCTGGCTGGGGGCGCTGGTCCTGGGCTGGTGGACGTGGACGGCCAGCACCCGGCGGGTGAACGCGTCCGCGCGACCGTCCTGAGCCGGGCTGAACAAGCTCTTGCGACGTTCGGAGCGATGAATGCTGACAACGACCGCCGCGAATGCCACGAGCGCAGCACTGGCGAGGATTTAATCCGAACCAGATCACCGGTAATCACGTCCCTTGGTCACAGCCACCTTCGAATCGGATATGGCTGGGAGCGTAGGAGCGATCAGGGGCGTCGCTTATGACAGCTTGTCGCGGTATAGGGCCTGGTTACGACGGGGTGTCATAGCGGCTGAACACACGGCTGCGGAGACGGCGCGCGACGGGCCGCAGGCAGCTCGCCGACGCTGCCTGAGTAGTGCCTGTCAGCCGAGCAGCAGCGCCCGGTGGTTCCACGCGAGCTGCAGCACGGCTGCCCCCGCGGCCTGCATCGGTTCGGTGCCGCTGGTGAACCTGACGACGGCCTGGTCGGTGAACGGGAACCCGGTCTGGCCGTGGCTGGTGACCACCCGGCCCTCGGCGTTGTCCGCGACCAGGGTGGCGAAGGCGGCGTCGAAAATATCGGAGTCGAACACGGCCACCGTGAGAATGTCGGCGACCAGGGTGAGCGGGTCGACACCTAGGCCCAGGCACCACACACCGAGTTTGCCTGTGTCCCGCGCGGCGGTCAGGCGGCGGTAGAAGTCCCATTGGTCATAGCGGAACGGGCCGTCCTGGCTGGTGTAGTCCTCGGGGGCGCCGAGGAGTTCTTCGCTGAATTCGCGGACCGTGGCACGCCACAGGCTCAGGTCAGCGCGCTCGGACTCGGCCGTGCCGCTGGCCGGCTGGAAGATGCCGACCGGGATAACCTGGTACAGGCCGCCGGCGTGGGTGACCTTCGCCGGGTCGCGCCAGTGCAGCAGGAACGAGGCGCCGCCGGCTGGGGAGCGGCGCAGGGTCAGCGTGCTGATCGCCGCGCTCGCCGGGCGCCGCGACAGGTCGCACGGGTCGCCGACCGCGGCGCGGAACGGCAGGCTGTCCATGCCGATCTGGGTGCGGCCATCGGGCAGCGCAGCGGCGAGTTCGTGAGCCAGTGCCTCGGCGACGCTCACCGTGTCGAAATACTGGCCATGGGCGAGGTCCAGGTGAGGGCCGCCGGCGCTGCCGGTGAGGGTGGCGGCGCGCGGTCGGTAGGTGGGCCGGTTCTCGAATGTGGCGGGAGGGTCGAGCGCCGCCACCGCATCGGCATAGGTGGGGTACCGGTGCCCGCCGCCAGTTCCCGGGCGCAGGTGCGCCGATGCCGGGCTGGCGCCGCTGACCGCGGGCGGGGGCGCGGGCTCTGTCCAGCGTAGCTGAACCTGATCCAGGTCAACCGGGCGGTCCGGCAGCCATTCCTCGCGGCAGAGCAGCCGGGTGCTCCCGACCCGGGGAACGCTCGGATACAGGCAGGCGGCGACGGCGGCGAGCTGGTGCCGGCGCTGGTTCAGCGACCAGCGGGCAGCGCGCCACTCCTCGCGGTCGTCATGTCCGGTGTCACGTGCCTGCTGACCGGTCATCGTCCCTTCCTGGCTGCTTGCTGAGACCGGTGCCAGCCGGAATATGAGCGTTAACGGGCCAGCAGCGCGATCCTGTTCCGCCACGCTAGCGCGAGGCAGGCCGCTCCGGGCGCGGCCATCGGCTCCTGTTCCAGCAGCCGGGTGACGTTGCGCTCGCTGAACTCGATGCCGTGCCCGGAGCTGGCGCCGTCCTCGCCGAACAGCGTGAACCCCTCGGCGTTGACCTGGACTGCGTCGGCGAATAGCTCGTCGAACACCTCGGCGTCGATGATGACCACGGTCAAGATGGTCGCCGCAAGGGTCAGCGCGTCGACTCCCGCACCCAGGCATGCCGCCGATGCCTTCCCTTCGGCACGGGCCTGGCACAGGTCGCGGTACAGAGGCCAGCTGTCGTAGTCGATCGGCACGCTGCGCGACCCGTCGTGCTCGGGCGCGCCGAGCAGTTCCTCGCTGAACTCGCGGACAATGTTCCGCCAGATGTCGAAGTCGTTGATCAGGTCGTGCTGCGCGATCGAGGACGGCTGGAACTCCCCGGCCGGGATCACGTCATAAATCCCCGCGGCCGTGGCGACCTTGCGCGGGTCGCGCCAGTGCAGCAGGAAACTCTCGCCGCTGTGACCGCGCCGCAACGTAAGAGTTGTGATCGCGGGCAGCATGGCCCGACGGCGGCAATCGAACGGGTCATCGATCAGGGAGCGGAACGGCAGATCCCGCCTGGTGATCTGGCCATTCTTGCGGCTGCGCAGCTCGGCTATCTCGTGGCCGATCGCCTCGCTGATGTCGAGCTTGTCGAAATAGGTGGCCAGGCTGAACCGCATCGCGCCGGACCCGGTGGTCCAGGCCAGGCTGAGCAGCCGGTAGCTGGGACGGTTCTCGAACAGCGATGGCGGGTCCAGGTAGCGGACGGCCGAGGTGTACCGGTCGAACTGGTGCCCGGGGACTCGCAGCGGCCAGAGCTTCCGGGTTTCCGGCTCGGCGCCCGTGACTTTCGCCGCAGGGGCGTCGGGTGCCCAGGTCATCTTGATGTCGGCCAGGTCCACCGGCTCGGGTGGGAGCCAGGACGGCGGGGCGATCAGCGTCGTGCGCCTGATCCGCAGATTTGCCGGGTACAGGCCAACCGCTTGCTGGGCCAGGGCGCTGCGATGGTGGTTCAGGTAGCGCCGCACCGCCCGCCAGTCGGTCTGATCAGAGAGCACCGACTCCTGCGGCCCGGCGAGGCGCCGGCCACTGCCGCCGCCCTGCCCGCGCTGGCGATCGGCCCATGCGGGCGGCCAAGTCCGGCGGATTCGGTCATCAGCTCGTTGGACAGCCCGAGGTCGGCCGGCGGTATGCCGAGCAGGCGCGCGACCCGCAGCAGCTGGCCGATGTCACGGATCTGACGTCGGCCCCGCTCGATCATGGAGATATAGGTCTGGTCCACCTGCAGCAGCTCACCAAGCGCGGCCTGGCTCAGATGGTTGACCTCGCGGTACTCGCGGAGGACCTCGCCAAGCCGGTGTAAGGCCGTCGGCTCGCTGTCGGAGCGGGGCCACAGCCACGGACTGGGCTTGTCCGGCATCAGCAGTCAGCTCCGTCGTTCTGGACGGCGCAGTCCGGGCGCTGGCCGTCGGCCGGTCACTGTCATGCGCCTGACCTTCCGTCGTCAGTCCCGGCTGCCGGGCCGGTGCCGGTGTGTGATCTGGGCGGGTTGCTTGCGGTGCCGTTCGGCGCGGCAAGCGGTGGCTCTGCCGTCATTATCGCTCCCATCAGCCTCCGGCGGTGACGGCGCGATACCGCCAGTAGCCGCCAGCACGCGGCGATCGGCGGCGCGGTGCGAGTTGGACCGCTCTCGGGGCCGAGTGCCCAGCGCCGCCGCGCAGGTTGTGCGGCACTTCGCCGAACCTGCGCCGCGGGCAGGCGCCAGACGAAGCGCTGACTATCGTGTCGGGCTGACGAACGAACCCCTGCCCCGGACCGTGACGACCAGGCCCTGCTCACGTAGCAGCGCGATTCCCTTCCGTGCAGTGCCGCGTGCGACGCCGAATTCCTGCTGCAGCTGAGACTCGCTGGGCACGGGCCGGTCCGGCTGCAGTTCCCCGGATTCGATGCGTGCCCGCAAGATCTCGGCAACCTGGACGTAGACAGGCGTGGCGCTGTCGGGATCGACGGTCCTGCGGCCGGGCATGGGCAGCAGCTAACCTGCACATGCTCATGACAAACTGTCCTGGTACAGGAGTGCTCGGGCATGACCGGGCATGAACAAGTTGACTACGATGATGGCATGCATCCCCGTCCCGCCAGCTCACAAACCTCACACTGCGCGAGGAGCTGCAGGCCGCAATCCGGCATCGCGCCTATCGCGGCGCATGACCATGGCGCCTCCGACCGCGGGCTGCTATGTCAGCTGCCAGGTCCGATGGACATTCAGATGGGCGGATCTTCGGTGAAGGGCTTAGATCCCGCACTGGAACTGGCAGATCTGCGCCGCGGATGGGGCGACGCCTACCGGATCACCTGGGACAGCGGCCGCTTCCGGGCAACGCACATCGTCAGCGGACACGCCGTGGACGCCGGGAACGCCGCCGAGCTGCGGAAGCTCATCCGCGACCAGCACAGTGCATGATGGAGGCGGCGCCCGCTGGGCCTATGCCGGAGTTGGCCGGAAGGTCGCTCTGCAAGGTAGCGCGGACGTGATCTCATGAGCGATCACGGCGGAACGGCCATCACGAGCGCGCCTGGGACTTCCGGCGCTGCTGGGGATGGCGGATCGCCGGCCCCCATGGCGCAGGCACTGCGGGCGCTGGCGGTGACGGCTGACTTCCGTGCGTCCGCTGATCAGGTGCGCCGGGCACGCAATTTCGTCAGCCGGTTGCTGGACGGCTGGCCGGTCGCCGATGACGCGGTTTTGTGCGTCTCGGAGCTTGCGTCGAATTCAGTCCTGCACTCGGCCAGCGGTGAGGCGGGCGGGACTTTCTCGGTGCAGCTGAAGACCGTCCCAGGCGAGTACGTCTGGGTCGAGGTACGCGACCAGGGCGGCTCATGGGTCCAGCGTGATCAGTACGACGGGCGGCCGCATGGCCTGGACATCGTGGGCCTGCTTGCAGCTGACTTCGGCGTGGACGGCGATGCTCAGAGCGGGTGGATCGTCTGGGCCCGGCTGGACCTGCCCGGGTCCCGGGCCGGTCGCGCCGCGACGAGCCCGGACCGCGGCCGGGAGCAGTCCGTCACGGAACCCGGACCGGCGGTGAACGGCCGTCCTGCCCGGCCAGACAGTGCGGGCGGTCCTGCGGATTCATCGCGGGGAGGACTGTCGTGGCGCGGCTGAGTGGTACCGGGCTGATCGCGGATGACCTGTACCTGATGGCGCACGACGACGTGACCGGCCGGCCGTTCCTGCAGTCCCGAGCGGTCGGCCTGGGCCTGGCGGGCGGGCTGCTTGCCGAGCTGATGCTGCTGGACAAGCTCCGCCTTTCGCACGGCTGGGTGGTGACAGGTGACCCAGGACAGCCGCGCGACGAGCTGGGGTACTGCGTTCTTGGCCTCATCGTCAGCGAACGCGAGCTGCACCCGGTGCGGGACTGGCTGGCGTTCCTGGCCCGCACCGCAGCGGCCGACGTAGCAGTCCGGCTGGAACGCGCCGGGTACCTCAGGCAGGCCCGGCTGGGCCGTCCCCGGCGCGGCGGGCGGTGGGTGCCTGCAGACCCGGATTGCGCGTTCGCGCCGCTGGGCCGCGCCCGGTCGGCCCTGGAGGCTGCGGGGGCGGCGACCGCCTACGCCACGATCCTGGCCGGGCTGGCCGTCGGCAGCGGACTGGGCCCGCGCCTGCTGCCCTACGGCCCGCCGGACTCCCGACGCCGCCTTGATATGGCGCTGGAGCAGCTGCCACCTGGCCTGCGGGAGCTAATCGCCCAGACCCAGGCCGCCGTGGACAGCGCCCTGCTCGCCCACCGCGTACGAGCATCCGTCCCAAACGACCTCGCTAGCAGTCAGGAGAAACCTATGTCCAGAACACAATTAACGTGATCCCGGCCCGGCGCCATGTCACGGGCGTTGGCTCGGGACCGGCTCGGTGCCCCTGCCGTGCTGTTCTTCGTCCTGGCCGGCGTCGCCCCGCTCACGGTCGCGGCCGGGGTCATCCCGACCGCCTACCAGACCACCGGGCTGACCGCGATCCCGGGCGCGTTCCTGGTCGTGGCCGCGATTTTGGCGATCTTCTCGGTCGGGTATGTGGCGATGACGCGGTACATCACGAACAGCGGAGCGTGCTATGCGTTCGTCGCCCGTGGGCATCGGCTGCCCGGCTGGGGTCGCCGCCGCCCTGGTCGCGCTGGTCGCCTACACGTGCCTGCAGGTCGGGCTGTACGGAGCTTTGGGCCCGGCCGCCGCCGGCGAGGCCGCCGCGCACCTGGGCGTGCATGCGCCTGGTGGGCCTGGGCACTGTGCGCGTGGGCGGTGATCACGGTGCTCGGCCTCCTGCGGGTGGACATCACCGGGTGGGTGCTCGGCGTGCTGCTCACCGCGGAGGTCACGGTGATTCTCGCCGAGACAATCGCCGGCTTCGCGGCGCCGGCCGGCGGGCGGCTCAGCTTCGCCACTCTCTCGCCGATTGGACTGACTTCCGGCGGGTTCGGCGTGTTCGGTGTGCTGGCCGTGGTCGCCGTGCTCGGCTTCGTCGGCTTCGAGCAAGCGCCCGTCCTCGCCGAAGAGGCGCGCCACCCACGGCGGACGATCCCGGTCGCCACGTACGTCGCGCTCGGCATGATCGCCATCGTGTACGCCGGGGCCAGCTGGGCCATGGCCGTGCACAACGGCGACCGCCGCGTCGTGACAGCCGCCGCCCAGCAGGGCCCGGGTCTGCTGTTCGGACTCGGCGGCGGTGCCCTGGGACAGGTAGCCCAGCTGCTGTTCTTGACCTCGCTATTCGCCGGCGCGCTGGCGTTCCACAACGTGGTCTGGCGGTACATGTTCGCGCTCGGCCGGGAGAACGTGCTGCCCGCCGCGCTGGGCCGGACCGGGGCCAACAACATCCCCAAGACCGCATCCCTGATCCAGAGCGCGACCGGCCTGGCCGTGATCGTGGCCTACGCCGCGAGCCGCCAGGACCCTATGACCAGGCTCTTCTTCTGGCTCGGCACCACCGGAGGCTTCGGGATCATCCTGCTGCTCACCCAGACCGCCGTGGCGGTGATCGCGTTCTTCGCCCGCGATGCGCGCGGCGAGAACGCCTGGCGCCGGCTGATCGCACCGGGCCTGGCCGCCGTCCTCCTGGCCGGCATCATCGTGCTCGCCATCCAGCACTACGCCACCCTGCTCGGCGTCCCGCCCGGGTAGCGCGGCTGCCTGGGCGCTGCCGGCCGGCTACGCCGTCGCAGCGGTGACCGGCCTGGGCGGGGGACTGGTCCTGAAGATCCGCCGCCCCCAGGTGTACGCCGCGATCGGGCTCGGTGCGCACGCCGTCACCGGCCAGCTCACCCCCGCCAGCCAGCAGCCACCGCAATGACGTGCCACCGGCCGCCTGCCAGCAACCCGGCTGCACGGGTGGTGGTCCGTGCGGACGAGGCGGACCTGGACACGCTCAGCCAGGTCATCGCCGACGCCTTCCCCTGCCGCCCTCACGATGGCTCATCGCCGACCCGGCCGCCCGCCGGCGGATCTTCCCCGGGTATTTCCGGCTTAACGTCGAGCACGCCCTGGCCCATGGCACCGTGCACACCACCAATGACCGCGTCGCCGCCGCGCTGTGGATACCCGTCGGCGAGCACCCGGCAGGCCCGCCCCCCGGTTACGGCACCCGGCTGCGCGCCGTGACCAGTCCATGGACCAGCCGGTTCCTCGCCTTCGACGCCGCGCTCGACCGGCATCACCCCGCTGGGATCCCGCACCACCACCTGGCGCTCCTGGCCGTCCGGCCAGGCCGCTGGGGCCGGGGAACCGGCACCACCTTGCTGGACGCCTACCACCAGATACTCGACCACACCGGCACGCCCGCCTACCTCGAAGCCGCCGACCTGCGCACCCGCGGCATCTACCTGCGCCGCGGCTACGCCGACCACGGCAGGCCGATCCGCCTGCCCGACGGGCCGCTGATGTACCCGATGATGCGAGAGCCAGCCGACGCAGCCACGTCGAGCGACGGCGCGATCGGCCTGGTTGTGGCCTGACCGCGCAGAGTGACCGAGCGGCACCGGCAAGGTGCGCCAACACCGCCGATCTGGGCGGGCCGCCAGATCGCGTTCAGGCACATCGGTGACAGTCCAGATCCGGGTGTTCTGCGTGCTGAGGTGGGGGCGCGGGCGGTGTGCTGAGGCTGGCGAGTCCCCGTCCGGGGCGAGGTTCGCGCCGGCTGTCCCGGGCGGGTTCTAGCGGTGGGCGGGACCCGCGCGGAGCGAGCACTGCGGTGTCATACGGTGAGCCTGTTGTGAATGATCCTGCCGCGCGCCTTGACATTGTCCGCCGGGTGGTCCCGCTGGAGCTCGAGGGTGCCGTCCTGGTCGAGAGCTGGTCGAACGACACGTGGGTGACGGACAGCTTCGTGCTTCGCGTGTGCTGGCGAGGTGATCGGGCCCGGCTGCTCCGCGAGCACGCGCTGCTGGCGGCCCTTCCGGCCTGGATTCCGCACGCGGAGGTCTGTGCCGCGGGGCACGCCGGCGATCTGACATGGATGGCATTGCGGCGCATGGTCGGCGAGCGAGTCGATCTGGTATGGCCGCGCCTGTCGGGCAGTCAGCGCCGGGACGCCGTCAGCAGCCTCGGCGCCGCGCTGGACGCACTGCATAGGTGGATTCCGCCCCCCGAGCTGCGCCAGCTGATCGGCCGGGCGTCCGCTCCGGTGCGCGCGACGCGCGAGGCGATCGTCGGGTCAGCGATCGTGCCATTGCCCGTCCCGCGCCTGTTCCCCCTCCTCGACTGGATCGATCAGCTACCCGGGATGGACGCGGGTCTGGCTCGCCGGATGCGGCGGCGCCTGGGCCAGCTGCAGGCAGTGATCTCAGGCCGGGAGTTCGCAGACGGCGTCGTCGTGCACGCAGACGCCCACCTTGCCAACGTGCTGTGGCACGAGGGGCGTGTTGTCGGCCTGCTCGACTTCGAATGGGCGCGCATTGGTCCCCCAGACCTCGAGCTGGAGGCCGCCTGCCGGGATGATCCAGATATCGAGGCTCAGGCCAGGGGCGGAATTTGCGCCGCGAACGACGTGCCGATGCTTACCTGGCTGCGTGCCGGCTATCCCGGACTCTTCCAGCGCAAGGACCTGACTGAGCGCCTGTGGCTCTTCGAGCTCTGCGGCGAGATCAGGCGGCTATGCACAACCGAGGTGACGTCCGCCGATGCCCGGCAGCTCGAGCGCCTGGCGATCCTGGCGGACCGGCCCAGGGTGCGGTTCTCGTAATCCGGGGCCTCCGGGTCCGGGAGGACCGCCGGAGCTGACCGCCGACCACGCACACGAACCGATCGTTTCGTCACAATTCGTTACTTGCCGACGGTGCGAGACGCGCGCCGCACCGCCGTTCTGGCGCAGGCTGGCGCACCCCAACGTGACCGACTGCGACATGCAGATCTGGGCCTTCTGCGCGCCCGGCGGTCTGCACCGAGGTTCGGTCGTGCCGACGAGCGACTGTGCATAGTCTGCTCATGATCTTCTCGTCGGCCCGGTGGCGTTACCGCTGTTCTGGCCAGCGCAGCCGAAGAGCGTATGCCGCTGGTTAGCGTGAGCGCTGGCTGGTCAAGCCTGCGGTCGGCCGGTCGCGGACGGGGAAGCTATTGTCGCGTCGTGAGCTGCGGCGACGGTACTGACGGGTACGGTGGCAGCCACCGGCGAGAGTGGGGGCCGGTGCCTCGGCGCATAGGGGTTGCTGACATTTGAAGTCTGCTGATGACGGGGCCGCCGATGCCGAGGCTACGCAGAGCGGAGCCGCTGGTGGCCGGGGCGAGCGCGCTGCGCCGTCCGCTGACGAGACCAACGAGACGCTGCCCCTGGACTCCCCGCGGGCGGCAGGCGACTATGACTTTGTTGTGGCCGCCTGCCGACTCCCGGTCGATCAGCTGGAGGGTCCTGGCGGCGATGCAGACTGGCGGCCAAGTCCTGGTGGGCTGGTCAGCGCCCTGGAACCGGTCATGCGCCAGGCCGGCGGTGCATGGATCGGCTGGCCCGGCACGGCTGGCGAAGCGCCCGGCCCGTTCGATCTCGCCGGCTTGCATCTGGTCGGCGTGGGACTGTCGGCTGAGGAGGTCAGCGACTATTACGAGGGCTTCTGCAATGCCACGCTGTGGCCGCTGTATCACGACGTGATCGCCCCGCCGGAGTTTCGCCGGCCGTGGTGGGATGCCTACGTCCGGGTCAACCGGCGATTCGCCAGGGCCGCAGCAGAGCAGGCGGCCGCCGGCGCGACCGTGTGGGTGAATGACTATCAGCTTCAGCTGGTGCCCAAGATGCTCCGGGAGCAGCGCAGCGACCTGCGCATTGGGGTCTTCATCCACATTCCGTTCCCCGGTTATGAGATCTTCGCGCAGCTGCCCTGGCGGCGGCAGATCGTCGAGGGTCTGCTCGGCGCGGACCTGCTCGGATTCCAGCGCGATGGCGATGCGACCAACTTCCGCCGGGCGTGCCGCCGGGCGGCCGGGTTGGTGACCAGCGGGTCACTTGTCCGGGTACCGGCCGAAGACCATGTCCCGGCTGACGAGACCGCCGCCGCGCGGGCGGCCGGCGCGCGCGGGGTGCGGCGGCCGCTGCCGGCCAGCCGGCAGGTCCGGACCGCGACGTTCCCGAGGCATCGACCGGCTCGACTACACCAAGGGCATCCTTCATCGTCTGACCGCCTACGGCGAGCTGCTCAGCGAGGGACGATTCGGATCCCTGCGGACGGCACTTGTGCTGGTAGCCAGCCCCAGCCGGGAGCGGGTCGAGCAATACCGGCTGCTACGCGACGAGGTCGAAGTCGCGGTGGGCCGGATTAACGGAGAGTATGCCGAGCTCGGCAACCCGCCGATTCACTACCTGCACCAGACATACCCGGCGGAGGAAATGGCCGCGCTGTACCTCGCTGCCGATGTAATGCTGGTGACGTCGCTGCGAGACGGCATGAATCTCGTAGCCAAGGAATACGTTGCATGCCGCGACAATGACACCGGCGCGCTGGTACTCAGCGAGTTCACCGGCGCGGCCGACGAGCTCAGCGGCGCGTTTCTCGTCAACCCGCACGATATCGAGGGCATGAAGGACGTCATCGTGCGCGCGGCCACCGTTCCGCCGGCCGAGGCCAGGCGCCGGATGCGCGCGATGCGGCGCCGGGTCCGCGAATTCGACGTAAGCCACTGGGCAGCGTCCTTCCTCGGCACCCTGCAACGAGCGTCCGAACCCAGCTAGGGCGTGCATCCGTGCGACAGGCCGCTGTCAAATGCGGTCACTGTCGCAGCAGTGCGACGCTAGTGGCCACCCGCGCCGGACTGAGAGCTATCCCGCCACAGGGCCGCATTCGAGGCGGACGCGAACCTCCTAGAAGGCGAAGCCGGCGCTGGTGCCGGCTCCGACGCTGCAGGTGGAAGGCCTGCACGGGAAGCGGCTTCTTCGGTGCGGTGTAGATGGGCGAGGACCCCGGCCTTCCCGCTTGATCCGCGGCCCGAAGGTGGAGGATAGGGCCATGCAGATCGAACTGCGGCACTTCGGGGGCCGCCCGAACTGGCAGCTGACCGGCGCCCGCCTGCGGGATGCCCTCAACGCCTTCGGGGATGTCGCGACGCCGGTGACCTGCCGGACCGCGGGCGACCGGGACGAAGCCCGACGGGTAGGGATTCGCGGGCTACCTGCAATCCTGGTCAGCGTCCGAGACCGCTTTGCCCGACCCGGTGACCCGGCCGGACTGACGTGCCGCCTCTGTTCCGGCGCAAGCGGGTCTCGTTGAGGCCGGCGCGCAACTCGTCGAGGTGCTGCCGCGAGAGGAGTTCGACGACGAGCACCTGCCGGGCGCCATCAACTTGCCGCTCAAGTCACTCACGGCCGGGACAGCAGCCAAACTCGACAGATCCCGGCCGGTGATCGTCTACTGCTGGGACGGCCTTTGAGACATGAGCCCGCGAGCCGCGTGCCGGCTCATGCAACTCGGGTTCGCGCCCGTCTACGACTACACCCTCGGCAAGGTCGACTGGATCGCCGCCGGCCTCCCCACGGTCAGGGCAGCGCAGCCCAGCCGGAGGGTCCTCGACGCCGTCCGGCGTGACGTGCCGACCTGCGCTCCCGGCGCCCCTGCCGGGCCGGCGATGCAGCAGGCACGCGCACAAGGATGGGACCGCTGCATGGTCATCGCCGGACAGGGCACCGTGGTCGGGATCCTGCGAGCCGACCGGATCAGCGCCACCGAGCAGGCCCCGGCTGCCGAGGTGATGCAGCCCGGCCCGACCACCGTGCGAGCCCACGAGGACCTCGACGCCACCCGCCAGCGGATGCACGAGCGGCACGTCGCGCACCTGCTCGTCACCACCCCGGACGGTATCCTCATCGGCGTCCTGAACGCTGAAGATAGCTGAGGCTGGCTGCGCTCCGCCTGGTCACTG
>WNFN01238798.1_pt1 | contig 19416 bp, 21 predicted proteins | sample 5400161 | NCBI WGS metagenome assembly WNFN01 (sample SAMN13153353, study PRJNA577476) | soil metagenome | isolation source: 80 cm saprolite on Douglas fir-dominated hillslope | place: USA:California | collected 2013-09-17 | reverse complement strand
CGAGGCCTCCGATGAAGCGGAAAAGAACGAGCGCGCTCCAGTTCCAAGCAAAGGCACAGCCCAGCGCTGAAACGAGGTAGAGCACGGCCATGGCGCGCAAACTGTCACGGCGGCCAAATCTGTCGCCCGGAATTCCAGCCAGCATGGACCCCAGGATCGTCCCCCATAACGCCGCGGAAACCGTCATTCCCAGCGCCGCTGGTGATAGACGAAAAGTTTCCGTCAGTGCATGGGTGGTACCAGCAATCACGGCTGTGTCAAACCCGAAAAGAAGTCCCCCAAGTGCCGCCACCACCGTGCTCTTTAGAAGATAAAAGTTGAGTTTCATAATGCCTTTCGAAAATCAAGAGCGATTCCACGCCGCCCACCCGGGAAGTGGACATCACATTGCCGAATGGGCCAACTCGTGAACTCTCTTCGGAAAAAGTCATTGACCAAGCGGAGTCGACAAAAGACGAGACCGAAGAGCATACCGCACGCATGCGATCTCCCATAGTTATCACAAAACGTCTCTCACGAGCCGCGGACTTCTTCTGGCGCTTGCCCACCAAATGGGGGTACAATCCCTCCTCCTCCGCCAGCGATTTTAAGTTACGAGTCATGCCATCGAGTGATTCCGGCCCGTCCTTCGTTTATCTTTAGGCCAAGCCGGAGTGATTGCCCGCACGCATCCCTGCCCTGCGCGCCTACACTGGAAATAATCAAAGTATGTCATCTTCCCGCAGAATCGCCTGGATGGTGGGGACTTGGATCTTCATCCTCGTCATCTACTCCGCCGTGTCACTGTCGCTGAAGCGCGGCTCGGAGCCGCTTAACACCTTCGGGAATCTCATGCAGTGCCTCGTGCCGCTGCTAGCCAATGCCGGCCTGCTTTTGAATGCAGGTACGCCGCACTGGCGGCGAAACCTCTTCTGGATGCTTATCGCCATGAGCTGCACGCTCTGGATGATCGGGCAGTTCCAGTGGACCTACCACGAGGTCTACCTGCACAAGCCCCTTCCTGATCTGAATCCAGGAGACATCGTGTTCTTCCTGCGCGGCATTCCCATGATGGCGGCGCTCGCGCTGCGTCCGCATCGCCGGCGTGGCGAAATCCGATTGCGCTTTGGCTACCTGGATCTAGTGCTCTTGTTCACCTGGTGGACTTTCCTCTATGCCTTCGCAGTCTTGCCGTGGATTTATGCGTCGCCGATGGTCGCCCAGTACAATTACAACTACAATCTGCTGGCCAACATTCAGAACATGGTCATCGTCGGCGGACTGGCGTCTCTGTGGCTAACCTCCAGCGGAGTCTGGCGGATCGTGTACGCCAATCTCTTTGGTGGCGCGACTCTTTATCTGCTCACGTCCCTGGTGATTAACGTCGCTATTGCAGGCGGTCGGTACTACACAGGGAGTCTGTATGATCTTCCTCTGCTTTCACACTTCCTCTGGCTCGCCCTGGCCGGCGTCATCGCCTATCAGAATCGGAGCAAGTCGGATGCTCCATCCGAGAACGCCTACGACTCGGACCCAGATTCAACTTCGGAAGAAAATGTCTGGCCGGCTCGCTTGGCGATGGCGGCGGTGATTTCGCTCCCTGTGTTTGCTATCTACACGCTGCGGTTTAGCCATGATGATCCAGAAGTTCGTGATTTTCGTCTGATGGCCACCTTGATTGCCTCCGTCCCACTGGCGCTGTTGATCTTCCTGCGTACCCATTTGGCTGACCGGGACCGCTCGCGGCTTCTCGCCAAGTCGGAACAGTCCATCGAGAATCTCAAACGTCTGCAAGCGCAGATCGTGCAATCGGAAAAGCTCGCTTCTCTCGGCCAGCTTGCCGCCGGCGCGGCGCACGAAATCAACAATCCGCTCGCGGCCATCCTCGGTTTTTCCGATCTGCTCGCAGACGATCCCACGGTTCCCGAGAAAGCTCGCATTACCGCCTCAAAAATCCGCGACCAGGCACGCCGCACAAAAACGCTGGTTGGCAATCTCTTGAGTTTTGCGCGCCAGGTGCCGGCCGAGCGCACGCTCCTCGACATCAATACCGTTGTGAACAACGCCGTGCAGCTTCGTGCACTCGACCTGCGTTCCGGGACAACGCGGATCGAATTGCAGCTCGAGTCGGTCCTCCCCGGCGTCCGCGGAGATGGAAATCAGTTGATGCAGGTTTTCTTCAACATTATCAGCAACGCGTTGGAGGCCATGGAAGCAGCTACGGGCGGTGTTCTGACAATCAAAACGATCCGCGACCGCGGCAACGTCGTCATCCTGTTCTCCGACTCCGGTCCCGGCCTCAAGGACCCGCATCGCGTTTTCGATCCTTTCTACACGACGAAGCCGGTTGGCAAGGGCACGGGCCTGGGCCTCAGCATTTGCTTCGGCATCGTTCAAGAGCACGGCGGAAAAATTCTCTGCTACAACCGGCAGGAAGGCGGGGCTGTCTTCCGCGTGGAACTACCCGCCGTTCTGGCAGCCTTTCCTGCAAAGGAATTGCACCTCAGCACAACTTCAACCACACCTCAAAAGCCTTCCTGAAGGGATTCCAGCGCCCTGACATCTGTTCGCCCTTCGTCCGAAGATCAACACGACTCGTGCTAGAGTCTTGCATTCTAATCTTGAGGCCGGAAAGGGAATCGCAATGCCAGCAATGGCCATTCAGACGCAAAAGCTGACAAGGAGATTCGGGAACCTCATCGCGGTCGACGGCATCGATCTCCAGGTGACGGCCGGACAATTCTTCGGTTTTCTAGGACCGAACGGCGCCGGAAAATCGACGACGATCAAGATTCTAACAGGCTTGCTTGCGCCGACTTCCGGCAGCATGCAGCTTCTTGGCGTGGACTTTGCCGCGAATCCCGTCGAAGTAAAACGCCAGATCGGCGTTGTGCCGGAAGGCATGGGCCTTTTCGAGCGCTTGACGGGCTCCGAATACCTGAAGTTTGTCGGCCGGATGTACGGCTTGGACCGCGCGACAACCCAGCGCCGCTCGGAGGAGCTGCTTGATTTCATGCAACTCGCCGATCGGCCCAAGACCATGATTGCGGACTACTCGCACGGGATGCAAAAGAAACTTGCTCTCGCTGCCGCTGTGATTCACGGACCGCGCATTCTGTTCCTCGATGAGCCGTTCGAAGGCGTCGATGCGCTTGCGGCAGGTGCACTAAAAGCGCTGCTGGCGCGCATGACCGAACGCGGCACAACAATATTCCTGACGTCCCACGTCCTGGAAATCGTCGAACGGCTGTGCAGTCACGTGGCCATCATTCATAAGGGGCGGCTCGTCGCGCAGGGTTCGCTGGAAGAACTGCGCACGGGAATTTCGGGCGAGGCGGGAAACAAGACCACACTTGAGCAGATTTTCCTTTCAATCGTTGGCCAGGGCGGCACGGAGCGCCCTCAGCTCGAGGAGCTTTCATGGCTGATGTGACGCACTCCGTCAGTGTTTTCGAGCAGATCCGCCTGGTCGCCGGACTTCGCTGGCGAATTCTGCGGAACAGCCTGCGCAAGAAGAATAATCGCCTCGACCTGATCGGCCTGATCTTTACGGGCGTCTTCGGCGGTATCATGGTGCTCGGATTGTGTATTGCCTTTTACGCGGGCGCCTACGCTTCATTTTCGCAAAGCCGCCTGGAGTGGATGGCATTGCTTTTCTGGGCCATTTTTCTTTTCTGGCAGATTTTCCCGGTTTTAGTGGCGGGATTCGGGGGGAATTTCGCGTTCCGTACACTGCTGCGGTTTCCGCTGGGCCTCCGCGCGTTCTATATCATTGGGTTGGCGTATGGGTTCGCCGATTTCTCGGCGCTCGCGTCGGTCTGCTGGCTGCTGGCTATGACTGCCGGAGCCACGGTCGCCAAACCGGGCGTGTTGCCGGCCATGCTGCTGATCGGTGCTATGTTCATGCTGGTCAATGTAACGCTTGAGCGGCTCATTGGTTCCTGGCTGGAGCGCTTGCTCGCCCGCCGACGGGCTCGAGAACTTTTCCTCGGCCTTTTTGTTCTCTCCATGATTTCGCTGAATTTTGTTAACCCCCTGATGCAGCGTTACGGCGCGTCGGCGCGGCCGGCATTTCTGCGCCTCCTGCCATACTTTGCGTGGTTCCCGCCTTCCCTTGCGGGCCACGCCCTGGCCGCAATCACCCGGCTGCAACCCGCGAGGTTTCTGCTAAGTTCGTCTCTTCTCCTGCTCTACCTGGTTTTGTTCAGCGCTCTCTTGTGGCGCCGCTTTGCCGCGCAATATCGCGGTGAAGAGCTCAGTGAAACCGCGGCGCCGGCTCGTGCCGCCGTCCGTCCTACCGCGGCAAGAGATGATGGTCCCGATCGCTTGAGTTTGCTTTCGCCTCCTGTTGCAGCGATCGTTCGAAAAGAGTTCCGCTATCTCACTCGCAACGGTTTCGCGTTACTCGCCCTACTGATGCCCCCGCTGGTTATACTGGTCTTCAGCATGAATTCTGCCGGATGGCATCTGACTGCGGGTGGCAGGGGCGTCTCCGCAGAGATTTTTTTCCCTGGCATGATGGCCTACCTCATCCTCATTCTGATGGCGCCGGCCTACAACAGCTTTGCCTACGAAGGCCGCGGCATTCAGACCTACTTCACTGCCCCGTTGCGCTTCCGCGATGTATTTCTGGGCAAGAATCTGATGCTCGTCTCCGTGCTTTCAGTGGAAATCGCGCTTTCCCTGGCGATGCTCGCGTGGCGTGTCGGTTTGCCTTCGGCCCACATGCTCGTTGCTACCTGCGCCGCCGTCATTTTCACCATCGTGGGTCAGCTCACCGTTGCCAACTGGTCCTCAATCACCTTTCCTCGCAAGATGGAATTCGGCCAGATGCGCGGCCAGCGTCAATCCGGCATGGCTGTGCTGGTTGCGTTTGCCTCGCAGATTTTGATGGGCGGCATTTCCGCAGTGATACTTTTCACCGGAAACTGGACCGGCAATCTCTGGCTGCCCGCCGAAGCTTTTGCTCTTCTCGCCGCCGCAGCCGTGGGAGGTTACTTCGCCTCGCTCGATGCCTTGAGCAGGCTTGCCGAGAAAAGGAAGGAAGTCTTGATCGAGGCTTTGTGCCGGTGAGTCCCATTAATTGCGCTCGCGGCTTGCAAGGCCGCGCTTCCTATTTCTCTCCCCGCATGAATTCAGCGTAGCGCGCGGCAATCGCCTGCCACGAAAAATATTGCCGCTGGGCAAGCCAGCTTCGTTGCGCCAGCGAAGCGCGGTAGTGCTCGTCCTCCAGAACGCGGACCAACACGGCCCCCAGGTCGCCCTTCCTCTGCGGTGAAAAAAGCGCCAACCCCGCTTCGGTAATCGGCGCCGCCGTTTCCGGCCCTTCGAACGCGACCACGGGCAATCCACAGGCAATCCCCGCGATCGCGCTGCCTCGCCGCGTGGAAATATGCCCGCGTACAAAGAGCAGAACATCGGAATCGGAGAGACTGCGCGCTACGTCTTCCGCCGATAGCAGGCCTAGCACGTGGAGTTCAACCGCACTGTTGCGAAATCGTTTACTCAGCTCCGCCTCGGCGCTTTGCGCATTGCGGCCCAGAACTATCAGCCGCAGATTCCCGACACGCGAGACGGCAAATCGAACAGCCTCGACGATATTTTCAATCTCCTTTCGACCCGATTCCCCTCCCGTAATGCCGAAGACCGCGACGCTCAATGTTCCGCCCGTCAAAATACCCTTCTTGGAGGAGGCTTCCCTGGACACGGGCAAATTTGCTCCAACGGGAATGAAGCATCCTTTGCCAGGTCGGCGATTGATCCAGGAAATTTTTCCCTTTGGAACCGTGAAAATGGCCTCGTCGGAAAGGCGCAGCGCCTTGCGCATCGCATACAACTGCGCGCGGCGGCGCAATTGGTCAATCACTCGCTTTCCGCTGAAGGGCTCAACGTCGTGAAAAACCACGCCCACGCGGGCGCCGGCGGCTTTGAGAATTTTAAGAACTTGGGGTAATCGCAGCGGGAAACCGCGCGCGGACCATGCCAGCGCCGTGTATTGCACCAGAACCCACTCTTCGCGCCACCCTCTCGCCCGGCGTCGAAGCGCGCTCGCCGCGCGAGTCCACCCACTTTCGGGCCACGCGACTCGTTCGATGACCAATTCGAAGTCTTCCGCCATCAGCGCTTCGCCGAGGTAGCGGCAATACTCTTCGACCGCGTCGGTGGGCGCGTCGGGCCGTCCGAGGAGCGCGATGACCCGAACTGAAAAATGTTCGTATTGCATCCGTCGGCGTGTGCACGATGGCTTCGCCGCGCAGATTGAACGACGTGTTCATGATAACCGGCACGCCCGTGCGCTTTCCGAATTCATCGATCAGCCGCCAGTAGAGCGGATTGATCTCTTTTTCGACGGTCTGCGGGCGCGCGCTGCCGTCCACGTGTGTGACGGATGGAATTACGCCGCGCTTTTCCGCGCGCACCTGCGCCGTCAGAATCATAAATGGTGAGTCAGTTGCGCTTTCCAGGTATTCGCCCGCCGCTTCCTTCTTGAACGAAGGCGCAAACGCCCGCCACCACTCCCTGAATTTCACCGCATTATTGACTTTGGCGTTCATTTCCGGATCGCGCGGATCGGCAAGAATCGATCGGCTTCCGAGCGCCCGCGGGCCAAATTCCATGCGTGCCTGAAACCAACCGAGAATTTTCCCCTGCGAAAGCAGTTTCGCCGCAGTTGAAGCGGGATCCGGCAGTCCCGTGTATCGCAATTTATACGTGCGCAGCGCGCTTTCGACCGCTTCGTCGTCAAAGCATGGTCCCCAATACTCGTGTCGCATCGGCTTGTTTGGCAATTTTCCATTGTCATCGAGGTACGGCGCAAGCGCCGCACCAAGTGCTACTCCAGCATCCGAGGCCGCGGGCTGCACGAACAGTTTTTCCACGAGGCCGGATGCGGCAATTTTCCCGTTCGCTTTCGAATTCAGCGCCACGCCTCCGGCGAGGCAAACGTTCCGGCACCGCGTTTTTTCGATAGCCATCCGCACCACGATCATCATCGCTGTTTCACAAGCGTCCTGAACGCCGTATGCAATGTCTTTGTGCCGGTCGTCGGTGTTGCTCTCCGCGATGCCGGCTGGGCCGGGCAGCGCTGTCATGCCGGCGAATGGCGCTGCACCGTTGGCGACCAGTTGCTTCGTGTGAATGCGATACGGCACCGCTTTCAAATCGATGAAGGCGGACAAATCCACTCCCGGCTTTCCGTAGGGCGCCAGCCCCATCACTTTCCACTCGTCACTGTTGCGCTGAAAGCCAAGAAACTGTGTAAATTCGCTGTAGAAATATTCCACTGAATCTGGAAACGGAATCATCAGCACCGGGTCGAGCCTGCCGTCGTGCCCGTGCCAGATCGTCGTCGCTTCCCACGCGCCGCGGCCGTCCATGACCACGACGGCTGCATCGTCAAATCCCGAGTACGCATAGGCGCTGATGGCGTGGCGCCAGAATTGAACGCCGAGGCCTGCCCGCCAATCGGCTTTCGCAAGTAACGAATCGCCTCTCCGAATTTCCGCAACCGTTCTCGCGTGTCATCGGTCGAACCGTCGTCCGCAACCAAAATTTCGCGCTCCGCAGCTGGAAAATCCTGCGCCAGCGCACTCGAAACTGCTTCTTCGATGAATTCACCGTAATTGCAGGTATCGATCAGGACGCTGACGAAGGGGGCTTTCATTCTTGCCTTCTTCGGCTCATCTCGCCGTGGCCTGCGCCAACTGCGCGCGTTGCGACGCAATGATCTCTTCGAGGATCGCGTCCAATCCGCGTGTAACTTTCCAACTCGGATAGTGGCTCTTTAACTTTCCAAGATTCGAGATGTAACAAATGTGATCGCCCTTGCGCGCTTCGTCCACGTAACGCCAATCCAGCTTGCGCCCGGTCATCTGCTCAATGCGCTCGATGGCCTCGAGCATCGAAATGCTGTTCGCGCGGCCGCCCCCCAGGTTGTACACCTCGCCGGGCCGCGGATTAGCGGCAAACTCCTCGATCGCGCGCACCACGTCATGACTGTGAATATTGTCGCGCACCTGCTTGCCCTTATAGCCAAAAACGGAATACCTGCCGCCGTTGAGTGTGACCTTCACCAAATACGACAAAAAGCCGTGCAGCTCCACCCCGGAGTGCGATGGCCCTGTCAGGCAGCCGCCTCGAAAGATCCCCACCTTCATATTGAAGTAGCGCCCATATTCTTGCGCGACCAAATCCGCCGCAGCTTTCGAAGCGCCGAAAAGCGAATGCAGCGTTTGATCGATCCGGCAGGTCTCGGCGACACCCGCAAAATCCTTGGCCCGCGCGTAGTCGTACCGCCTCTCCAACTCTTTGAGCGGAATCTCATTCGGCGCGTCGCCATAAACCTTGTTCGTGCTCAGAAATATGAACACCGCCTCGGGCGAATGCTGGCGTGTCGCTTCCAGGAGATTCACCGTGCCGAGCGCATTCACGTCGAAATCGACCAGGGGAATCTCTCAGCGTTGCGTTCGAAAGAGTTCTTCGATGGCTGTTCGGTTGCAAATGTCCAGCGCCGCATGTGTGAACCGCTTGGTCACACCCTTCAGCCGCTCCAGATTCCAGAGCGTGTCGCCCGCGGGGCCGAAGAAAACCCGGCGCATGTTGTTGTCCACGCCCACAACTTCATGCCCCTGCCGGTCAAAGTGCTCGGCCGCTTCCGAACCGATCAGTCCACTGCTGCCGGTGACCAGAACTTTCATCCGTTCGAATCCATTCCTCTTCCCATGCGCCGTAAATCAATAAACGCAGCGGAATTCCCGCGAACCGCATTCCTCAAAATAGCTGAAATCGGGGACGAGAGGGCCGCTCCCTCATTAGAAGAGTACCAGCAGTCGAGCGGTTTTTTAACTGCTCCGAGACAAGTTTTACTCAGTCTTTACGATGTACCGACGATTTCGAGCGGCACGCCCGCGGCGCAGAGGGGACATTCGGAGGGCGTCCATAAGTTGGTCGGCATTCGCTCCAGGAGTTCGAGGGCGACGCGGTTTTCGGCCGCGAACTGGGCGATGGCATCGCCCAGCGCAAGAAGCGCACCGATTCCGACGACGCTTGCGCCAAGGGTTTGCAAATCGGAGAAAGATCCCCGCACGGCCGATCCAGCACTGATTACATCATTCACGATCGCGACGCGCTTACCTTTGACGGCCGGCTGCAGCGCTTTCGGGAGACGGTACTCAACCGGATATAACCCCTCGCGGGTTGTATCCGCAAAGCGTTCGGCGTACGCGAAATCGCAACCGAGTTCAAGAGAGACCAGCAATGCGACAAAGGCACCCTCGACGAGCGGACCACATACCACTTCAACTTCATACTGCACGAGTTGTGCTGCGAGTTGCGCGGCAAACGGTCGTATGTCGCGAGAGCGCTGGCATAACGTCTCGAGCTGGAACCAGAGGTCTCCATGATGACCCGACTCCAGCCTGAAATGTCCGTGACGACCGCGAACAAACGATAGCAAATGTTCTTTCATGAAACCCAGCCAGTCGCGAATTCTGAGCTTGCGAGTACAAGTAGGCGCAAAGGCATGCGGCTCTGGTGTCAGCGACGCTTACGGCGAGAGGCCAATCCGGTGGAGGAGGTCTTGAAATCGGGGGTCCGGCCGAAGGGCTTCCAAACGATCATCAACTTTAAGATACATCAGGTCGTGTTCACGCTCTCGATAGGCTTTTTCCAGCCACTCAAATGCTTCTTTTGGTTCGCCAAGTAAGGCGTAATCTCCCGCAATCGTAACTGCCAGCGGTAGGAGGCGGTCCTTCACTTGCCTTTGGTTCTCCCGGAGATCTCCCCACAGGAAGGTCTTCTTGGCCGAGGAGTACCCTGACGAAGTGAACCTGCCCTGAACGGTTGCGGCGAGTTCGTTTTGGTGCTTGATTCTCAATGCTGTTAGCATTTCGGCGACGGCCTCTTGCTGCATTCCTTTTCGCTCGTAAATCGCAGCCATCCTGTAATGGCGGTACGCCGAGTTTACGTCAGCGTCCGGCACTTCGCGGAAATGCTCGAGCGCCTCGTCATAACGGGCAGCGCGGTAGAAGGTGGCTCCCAAGGAGTTTTGCTTGTTCGAAGAAAGCGGATCGAGTTCCAATGCTAGCTTCATCTCCGCGATCGCCTCGTCGAATCGGCCCAGGGCGCTCAGAAGGTAGCCATACCATTGGTGAGCCATGGCGTTGCTCGGGTTGAGTGCAATGGCTCGCTGCAACTCCTCTTCCGCGGCGGTCCATTGAAAAAGCAGTACGCTTGCTAGTGACACGTGGGCTTCGGAGAGCGAGGGGTCGAGCTCGACCGCTTTTAGAGCTGCCGTTTTGGCTTTCTGGAATGCTTCCTGCGGAGGGGAAAAAGCTTGCGAGTAAGCTCCAAGAATGTGCCGGAGCATATACGCGTCAGAAATCCCGGCCCAAGCAGGGGCATAGGCAGGATTTTTGCGAACCGCCTGTTCAAAGTATTTGATACTTTTCTTCGAGCTCTCCTCAGTCCATTTGTTCCACTCCTCCCGACCTTGGAGATAAGCTTCGAGAGCCTCGGCGTCAACGGAGTGAGCAGTGGCCAGCCGAGTCTGCTCATCGACAGACAGCTTGACTTGGATTTGCTTGGCAATAGTTAGCGCCAGTTCGTCCTGCAGCACTAGCACGTCTCGCAGGTCCCGCTCGTATGTCTCCGCCCATAAGTGGCGGTCGCTGGACGTTTCTACCAACTGCGTTGTGATCCGCAGGCGCTCGCCCGATAGCAGCACGGCTCCTTCCACTACTACGTCAACGTTCAGCTCCCTGCCAATCTCGGGTAGCGCTTTGCGCGTACCCTTGTATTGCATCGCCGAGGTCCGCGAGATCACGCGTAGCGCGCCGATCTTACCCAAGTCGGTGGTCAATGCCTCGGTCATGCCGTCAACGAAGTACTCCTGAGAGGGGTCGCCGGAGAGGTTCTGTAGCGGCAGCACCACCAGAGACCGAATTGGTCTGTTACCGGTCCTCCTGAACAGCCGATCCCGCGTTCCGGCCAAGTTCAGCCCGAAGAGCAGCGCCAGCACTACCGCTGTGAGCACGCCTGCCAGCGTGAGCAGATTACGCGCGCGAGTTGTTTTGGGAAGTACCTCTTCTACAGCTGCGATGAAACGGTACCCACGACGCGGCAGGGTTTCCACAAATCGCGGGTTCTCGGACGAGTCGCCTAGGGTATTGCGGAGCTTGTAAATCGTTGCGTCGAGGCCTTCATGCTTCGCCAGGGTGCTCCAGGAGCAGCGCCAAGACTCGAAATGGCTGCTGCTGAAGCCTGGTCTTCCGCCCGTGCTTACGCAACTCGCCGGCGCGAAGATCCAGTTCGAACGGCCCGAAGCGAATGACCTCTCGTGGTCGGTGCAGGACTGGCATGGAACTCTCTTAAGGTGCGTCGAAGTTTAGCATATAGCGGTGCATGTAGGCGTGCGAGGCGCATCAGGTCCAGCCATAATCGTCCCTCCTTCAAGGACTTAGCTGGTCAGGTAGATTTCGGCGAGACATCAGGTGCGATTGATTGACGCGGTCGCGGCACCGCGCAAGAGTCAGTGCCACGCGCGAATCTCCGCAGGCGCGGGCAAAACGGAAACTCAGGAGAAAGAACTATGAGACGAATTGTAACTCGGGTAGTGCTGCTTGCATCTGTCGTCAGTCTATTGCTCGTCGGGCTCGCCTTCCGTGTCCCTCACCGCCTCGTACCCAGAGTACATGCCCAAGAAGGGTGCTCAGTTGCGACCTTGAATGGCACTTTCGGGTTTTATCGGACAGGGACGACCTCGGTTGGGCCTCTTGCCAGCGTGGGCCTTGCTACGTATGACGGGAACGGAACCACCACTGTGCGCCAAACCATACGCCGGAACGGCGTAACCACGCAGGATCTGTTCGCAGGTCCGACGGTAGTGGCTTCCTACGAAGTAGATCCGGACTGCGCAGGCCGATTGGTTAATCCTGACGGCAGTGTTTTTGGCCATTTTGTGGTCGTTGATGGAGGCAAAGAATTCTTCGGCCTGAGTCTATCACCGGGCAACTCCGTCAACGTAGTCTGGAAGAAGATCAACAAAGAAGACTAACCGTCATCGGAAACACCGGCGCGCCCCCCGCGGCGGGCCCAGAAGGCTGAAATCAGGAGAAAACCATTAAACGAATGATTACTCGGATGGCTGTCATCGCATCTTTGGTTGGGCTATTACTTGTCATGTCCCCTTCCCGAGGCCATAAATCAACCGTCCTACCCAGAGTACATGCCCAAGAGGGGTGCTCGGTTGCCACCTTGAATGGCACTTACGGATTTTATCGGACAGGGACAGTGCCCGCTGGTCCGCTGGCCGCCGTGGGCATTGCTACGTATGACGGGAACGGAAACAGCACGGCGCGTCAAACCACGCCCCACATTCCGGAGAACTGTGGGGCACAGCGATTCTCAGCATCTAGACGGGACACGAAACGAGAAACGCGTTCCTGGAAACATTTAGAGGCCTGCACCCATTTTCATGAATGCGCGTTTTCCGGCCGGAATCCAGCTAAGCGGTTGGAACGATGCCTCAGAAACCTGCCCTTTGACGGTGAAATCAGCCTTATGTTGACCTGCTCGACGGACAAACTTTATTCGTTCCTGACCTATTGGCTGTGGATCTGGATGTTGCGGCCGGTGATGAACCCTCCATTACTGTAAGAGAAATTTGGTCCGGTTACGCTGATGAAAAACGTGTCCTTGCCCGCACCAGGCTCAGCGTTATCACAGGCGTTTACAGTGTACTTGTAGCCTAATTTCTGGTTCACCTTGGCATCGCCTTTGAATGTCGAGCAGTTACCCTGGAACGTGACCGAAGGCACGCTGGTGTTCGTGCTGTGCACATCGATGCTCCCACCCGTAGCGCCATCATCGTGATAGGAAAGAGACGCCTTGGGCTTGTCATTCATTGCGACGAACCCGAAGTTGGCGGTGAGGCCAGGCATTTGGGAAGCGATTTGGCCGCCACCAGTGGTCTTCTCTGCTCCTGGCGGCGGTGGTGGCGGGGAGCCGGCGCAGGAGCCCGTCGTGACGACGGAGCCGGCTGTTGCTGCGAGCTGGTGGGTGAAGTTTGCGCGGACCTTCCGGCGGCTGGTCGGGTTGTCGATGCCGTTGTCTGATCCCGAGACCTCCGTGTTGATCAGGTGATCGTCCGAGAAGGCGACGTTGGCGAAGTGCTGCGGGTCAAAGGCGATCTGGAAAAGGTCGGCAAGGCTGCGGTCCGCTCCGCCACCAAGGCCGCCTGTGGAGATCGTACCGCGGTGGATTACGTGATCGCTGATCACGCTCGACACAAAAAACGGCGTCGCGTCGTGACCGTTGACGCTCTCGGCGTAGTATACGTTCCACTTCGCCCAGTCCTGCATGCAGGTCATGCCACTATTGCAGGCCGCCCCCTGCGAGGCTGGGTGCCCTGGCTCCAGAGTGGCACGGTTGTTGGAATTGCCGGCCCGATCATCGCCAAACCAAACGATCCCAACGTGACCATTGGCGTCGGCCGCGATCCAAGGGAAGAGGTTGGCATGGCCCCCATTTACGGGGAAGCTCACATTAATTGGGTTCGACCAGGTCGTCCCCTGGTTGGCCGAGAAGGAGTAGAAGACGTTGGAGTTGTCCAACCAGACCGCGTAGACGAACCCGAAGTCATCCGTGGCAAGGGCTGGGAAAAGATTGACCGCGCCTTGATTCTGCGCACCGGCCGGGCCGGTGAAGACCTTAGTATCGGTGAAGGTGAAGGCGGGCAGACCCAACTTTGCGTCGGTCGAGACTCCGACGTAGACGCTACGCGGCGCGCCACCCGAAAGGTTTTCCGTTACGCTGTCCGGAGCCACAAAGACTTGGTAGAGGTTGCCGCGGCTCGGGCAGCTGCTGCGGTCAGCCTTGATCTGCCCGGCGACGTTAGCGCTATTGGTCGCCGGAATGCCGCCCGCAGTGGGGAAAGTCTGGGGGTCAATAGCCTCGCCGAATCCAGCTAGGTACGTGCTTCCACCGTCGCTCGAGAGCTGCACATCAATGTTAAAGGTGGCGGCATCATGGTAGTTCAGGTACACGTTCTGGCCGCCAAACCCGTCGATCCACTGGCGGTCGTCGCCCGGGATGAGCGCTACGACGGGGTTGGGGGGGCTGAAGGAATCGCCCCGGGTGGTCGAATGGGTCCCAGTAATGCCCGGCGCGAGAGTCAGGCTAACCAGGGCTAGATTCGGTGTGCCGCTGGTCGGATAGTTTACGGCTATATCTACGTCGCCGCCGCCCAAACCGACGCCCAAGGGGTCAAGACTGTTGTTGGCGCAGCCGCCTTGCGACGCATCGAAGATGCCGCAGTTGTCGGGCTGGCCTTCATACTTGAACGGGTAGGTGCTGCCCACACCCGGCGGGCCGTCCACCGTGGCGAAGTAGCGATGCACGTCGACACCGCCGGGCACGCCGCGGATCGAACTGACGTACACCGTGCCGTCCGGAGCCACGCGCACGCTGGGTTCAAGTCCGCGCACGATGAACGAGACCCCAGAATTGGCGATCGGAGCGAGTGGCGGCAGTGGCAACTCCTGGTTGTCGCTGAACCCGTTTATCGCAAAGACCGAGCCGTGGCCAACGAGCAGAGCCAACGCACCCGCCAGGCACGTGAGGCCAAGAGCTAGACCAATAAGCAATCGAGCTTTCATACTGACCACCTCCTTACCTTTACTCATCGGTTCCTCCAGATTTTGGACACTTGATGGAGAGCCACCTCAACGAAAGTGAAGTAGCTTTGGATGGCCCTGTTGATCCTGGCCTGACTTCTAGGACAGATACGCACCGTCGTAAACCCAGGAAACACTTGAAAATTCTTTACAGGAAACACCTGAATCGGGGGGGGGGAAGTAAACCCGATACGCCTCCATTACTCCACGGATAAGAACAGACTGGCTTATGCGGGCCACATTCAAGGCCTGGATGTGGGGGTTGAAAACCGTGTGGTATCGAAACGCTCAGTCCGTTCGACTACACCGTACAGCCCACACTTCCGGAGAACTGTGGGGCACAGCGAGGTTCACCGAATAGGTCCTAACGGATTGGATAAGGCTTCGACGACGTCCCGGACCGGCTTGCCTTCCAGAAACGACTCCAGTTGTCGAGCGAGGTGAACGTGCGGGTCTCCATCCGGTCGATGTAGAGCGTCCCTCGCAAATGATCAATTTCGTGCTGGAGTATCCGGGCGTACCATCCAGAAGCTTCAACAGATTGTGGTTCTCCATGTTCACTTAGATATGCAACGCGAACCCTGCGGGCTCTCGGCACGACGGCCGAGAATCCAGACAAGCTGAGACAACCTTCATAGAAATCGGTTCTGTCGTCTCCGAGGACGGTGATCTCGGGATTGATAATGACGTGGAACGGCACTGCCTGGCGTTCCTTTTCAGCGAGCTCCTGTGGAGGCAGGCTACTCAACTGCTCTTCGCGATCTTCAATCACCGCGAGTTGCAGCTTCACATCCACCTGCGGCGCCGCGAGCCCGACGCCCGGAGCGTCCCGCATCGTCTCGCGCATGTCCTGGATCAGTCGCTGTATTTCGTCGGAAATGATCTCCTCGCGCGTTAGCTGGCGTGCCTGGGCACGCAAGACGGGTTCGCCAGCTTGAAGAATTTTCAGCCGCATGTTATCCATTGTCCGGTATCTACGGCATTTCGAAAAGCGTGTCGGAACGAACCTTATTTCGACAGAACATTCGGCTCCAAACCAATGGATCACTTATGTTTGCGCCGCTTCATTTCCCTAGCCGGCAATTTGATGAATTCATTTTTGTAACCAACCGCTTTACCTCCGGCATCAAACTGGTTTCACCGTAGCGCCACAAGGAGGGATGATCATGAATTCCAAGCAAGTGGTTCTCATCACCGGTTCCAGCACCGGCTTCGGCAGACTGTTCACCGAAACCCTGGCTCGCAAAGGACACACGGTTTTCGCGACGATGCGTGACCTCGGAGGCCGCAATGCCAAGAATGCCTCCGAAATCCGCGCACTTGGGGAAAAGGAGTCACTGCCCATTCACGTCCTTGAGCTGGATGTGACCAACGACGCCACCACTGAACAAGCGCAGCGTCTCATGGACACGAATTTTTTTGGCCCGGTGCGCGTCAATCGCGCCGTGCTTCCGCACATGCGGCGCCAACGCAGCGGAGTGCTCATGCACATCAGCAGCGGCGCCGGCCGCGTGGTTCTTCCTTCTGGAGGTTTCTATTGCGCCAGCAAATTTGCACTCGAGGCATTGGCCGAATCGTACAGCTACGAACTTGCCGCGCAAGGAATTGAATCCGTGATTGTCGAGCCCGGCGCTTATGAGACTCCTGTTTTTGGCAATACAGTGAAGGCTGCGGACGAGGCCCGTACCAATACGTATGGCGCTGTCAAGGAGATCCCCGCGAAGCTCAACGCGGCACTTTCCTCAAACGCCGGCAATGCCCAGGAAGTCGCGGATGCGGTTCTGCGGATTATCGAGACTCCCGCGGGAGAGAAGCAGTTGCGATATCTGGTTAGCCGCTCAGGCTTCGGTGTCGATCAGATCAACGCCCTCTCAAAGCAAGTGCAAGCCAAGCTGCTGGAAGCGTTCGGTCTTGCTGCCGACACTAAATTCCTCAAAGGCAAAGCGGTCGGCTCCGCCTAGCTATCTCCGTGCAGGAACGCCTTTAGGAAGGATCCGGGAATAACAGAGAAACTCGCTTCACGGCTCGGCAACAGATGGATCGTTCTATCTCTGCCCGACGAAGCTGAGGAATTCCTCCGTGCGCTCCACCGGCAGCGCTACCAGGTTCGCATGGTACGTTTCCTGATCGCAGGAAATCGGCAGCAGCGCGCCCTTCGCCGCGATCGCGAACCAGCGGTAGTCCATTCGAATCATGAATTGGATGATTTCCCGCGCCGTGTAACTCCATGGCTGCGTTCGAATGTCCTGCACTTCCGCGAGAATCGCCGGCCGCGACCCTCTCAGCAGTACGCGCATCACCCCGTATAGCACGGATTGCTCCGCCCCTTCCAGGTCGAGTTTGATGAAAAGTACTTGCTAAACGTCCAATTCCTCGAGCGCGTCATCCAGCCGGCGAACGGCAATGCGCACTCTGCTCGTGGGTTCGTCCACCGCTGGAGGCCGCAGGCTGTTGGACCAATCCTGCGATCCCTCGACGAGATAAAAGTCCGTCTCGCCCGGTTCATCTCCAACGGCGCAGGGCATGAGCTGCACGTTGGAGCAGCGATTCCAGCGGATGTGTTTCTTCAGCTTGCGGAACTCTCTCGGAGACGGTTCGAACGCAATCACGCGCCCCTTTCGCCCGACGCGCTTGGACACCAGCAACGTGTACAGCCCATGGTGCGCGCCAACATCGACGACCGTCATAGCCGGCCGCAGCAGTCTCTCCACAAACAGCGTCTCCATTTGTTCGAACCCGTTGTAGATGAGTTCATGTCCAGCGCGCTTTTCTCCGCCAGCCACCACACGCCGAATGGCAACCGCAATGGAATCGGCATTCCCGGAAAAATGCGCCGCGCGCGGTTCGCCAGCGTGATGTATTTGCTGCGCGGGGGGCTGGCTAGGAATCGCCGGATGCGCGGCGGCAGTGTGGCCGTAACCGCGGGCTTTTTTGTCCACGGATCACCTCCTTCGTGCGGCTCGGGAATCAGCCGGAACCCGCCTACGTCGATCGCCGCAACGGATGCCAGCAAAACAGTGCGGCGCCGTGCGTGTTCCGGAGTGTCGCGGAAATCATCGTGGTCCGGCAGCGATATCACCCGGTATACCGCAGCAAATCCGGCACGGTACAGCATTTTCGCCAGCCTGCCCTCGCTCGGATAGCAAGCCACATCGGTGAGACTCTGATCCTCCTGGCGCGGCTCCTCGCGCAGAAGCATCGACAGCTTTTCCTCCGGCAGGCACATGCTTTCCAGTAGCAGGCACTTCTCCGTAAGCCCGCGGAGATGGCGAATCGCCCGCAGCGGATTCTCCAGGTGGTAGAGCTGTCGCCTTCCTGCTGCGTTCGTGGTGCCGCCGGTCTCGCGGTGGAGAGAATGCCCACCGGTTCAGAGACTGACGTGTCGCCGGATCAGCCCAGCGGGCTGCCGGTGCCAGGGACGGAATACTTGGGAACCCGAGGGACGGTAGTGCTAACTACGTGCGCTCATAGTAGAGTGATTATATTAAGCTAATTATGCAAGTACATTGTTGTTTATTACTGGTTGGCGAATAAGTCGGTCAGTGGGTAGTGGGCAGTTGACTTGTATACGCTAGTAGCGTACAGTTTGTAGTGTACGCCGGTAGCGTAGGATGGATGAATGAATGAATGAATGAATGGAGTTCATCGAAGCCCCGGCGTTCACGCGCTACCTGTCCGATTACCTGGACGACGACGAATACCGGGCGCTCCAGAAACAGCTCGGACTCGGACCCGACGTGGGAGACTTGATTCCCGGGACGGGAGGATTCCGAAAAATACGGTGCGCGGACAAGAGGCGGGGCAAGGGACGGCGAGGGGGCCTGCGGGTGATCTACTACTACTTTGCCGCGGATCAGCAAATTTGGCTGATGACGTTGTACAGGAAGGATGAAGCGGCTGACCTCACGCCAAAAGAAAAGAAGGCGCTGAGAGCAGCGATCGAAGGTGAATGCAAAGTGCGTGAGACGGTCAGGAGGAAACGGTAATGACAAAGAGGAAGATTTTCGACGAGTTGATCGAAGGCGTAGACGCGATGAAGAAGCATCGCGAAAGAAAGCTGACGCTGCGGAGCTACAAGGAGGAAGTGTGGGAGCAGGGGCGGGCCAAGCCGAATCCTCAGGCGGCGGCGCTGGTTCTGCTGGTACGCAGGTATCCCGACACGCTAGAGCGGCTGGAGAAGGTGGCGGCTGGTTGATGCGTTCGTGAGTGCAGAGGCAAGTGGAAATCGGAAAATTGAAACTGAAAAATTGTGAAAGAGAAAACCCCCACTCACGCTGCGAGGGAATGGAGCACCCGGCGGCTGGAAAGGGTGGCGGCGGGGTGAAGCAGTACCGATGAAACAAAGAACCCAGACGCGAAAACGGCATCTGGGGCACCCGGCCAAGTGAACTTGCGCAGAACTCCGAGAACGATACAGACACCACAAGTGGGCCGGGTTATCCTCCGCTGCTAGCGGGGATGGCGCTCAGGTTCTTGAACTGCTTGCTGAGTGACAACCCCTGGCCTTGATAAGAGGAGCCTATGCCCTGGCCGTAGAGTTTCTCGGGAACACCGGCCATCCTATAATAATTGACCCTTCCTACCGTTTGTTTGTCCTCGAGCAGGATAGGGACCTCATGGGCTCGCACCTCAAGGACCGCCCTTGTGCCCTTGATCTCACCCCCGCCGCCGTAGCCGAATCCAGGATCAAAAAATCCTGCGTAGTGAACACTAAATTCACCTAAGGATGGGTCATATTGTTCCATCTCTGCTGCGTGATCGGGAG
>WNFN01211436.1_pt1 | contig 19416 bp, 17 predicted proteins | sample 5400161 | NCBI WGS metagenome assembly WNFN01 (sample SAMN13153353, study PRJNA577476) | soil metagenome | isolation source: 80 cm saprolite on Douglas fir-dominated hillslope | place: USA:California | collected 2013-09-17 | reverse complement strand
TGCCGGAAGATCTTGATCAGACATTTTCCTCTGTCCGCCAAGCGCAGGCCGACCTCCTGCAAACCGCTGCCCAGCTCGGCATTGTGCCCTCGTCCTATACTCTGTCACCAAAGCAAATGTTAGATGAGTTCTACCGACGCGATCCGAGCGGAGATTTGGATCGCATCTATGCCGAGGTGATCAAAAACGCGCCGAGTCTAAAGCAAGCTCAAACCAACTTGATGCAGGCGCAGCGTGATCTCGACCAGGCAAACCTTAATTTGCGTTATTGCACAGTGGTCGCCGAGATCGACGGCGTTATTACCCGGCGTAACGTAAATCCTGGCAACAACCTGCAAGCCGGGCAAAGTGTTATGGCGATCCGCTCATTACGCGATATTTGGATAGACGCCAACTTCAAGGAAACTCAGCTCCGGAACCTGCGTATCGGACAACACGTCGACCTGGAGCTGGACATGTACGGCGGTAAGCATGTCTTCGAGGGACGCATCTCCGGTTTCACCTATGGCACGGGCTCCACGCTAGCCTTGTTACCGGCCCAGAACGCCACCGGTAATTTCGTCAAAGTGGTACAACGACTGCCGGTGCGGATTGACGTGCTGAATTATGAGCCAGAAAAACTGCCGCTTTTCGCCGGCCTCTCTGTAACTCCAACCGTAGACTTGAGAATCGCGCCCACGGGACCAAACGCCGGCCAATATCTGCAACAACCCGAGCAGACTGCCGCCTCAGTCAGTCCGACACCATGAGCGCCGGCGCATCTGCTGTATTGGCAGCCTCTGCGCCCAGACAACGAGTTTTTAACCCGTGGATCGTTGCGCTGGCCGTAGTAGTACCGACCTTCATGGAGGTGCTGGACACCACCATCGCGAATGTGGCCTTGCGTTACATCGCGGGCGGGCTCTCGGCCGCCGTCACCGATAGTGAATGGGTTATTACCAGTTATCTCGCGGCCAATGCAATAATTTTACCCATCTCCGGTTGGTTGGCAGTGCACCTAGGACGGCGTAATTATTTTCTGTTATCAATCGCTATCTTTACGCTCAGCTCATTGCTCTGCGGGATGGCAACGAGTCTCGGCCAGTTGATTCTCTTCCGCGTCATGCAAGGTCTCGCCGGTGGCGGACTACAACCCTCCAGCCAGGGCATCCTGTTGGATAGCTTCCCGCCGGAAAAACAGGGTGCAGCTCAGACTCTTTTTGGAGTAGCCGCGTTGCTCGCTCCCGTGGTCGGCCCAACCTTGGGAGGCTATATCACCGACGAGTATTCCTGGCGTTGGATCTTCTATATCAACTTGCCGGTCGGCCTTGTCGCCCTTGTTTTTTGCTCGATCCTGATACGGGACCCGGAATATCTGCAGGATCAGCGGAGGGAGTCGAAGAAAAAGCCCCTGAATTTTGATTTCATCGGCCTGAGTCTTCTCGCACTTACGATGGTCTGCTGGGAAGTGGTGCTCAGCAAAGGGCAAGAATGGGATTGGTTTAGTGACGCTTTTGGCCGGGTGCAAATCTTGGCGACCCTCTTCGTTGTCGGCCTTACCAGCTTGGTGCTTTGGGAAACCCGCCAGACCAATCCGATTGTTAACTTCCGACCCTTACGCGACCGGAGCTTTGTTCTGTCCTGCCTCATCATTTTCTGCGCTTTCGGTGTCCTTTATGGCTCCAGCACCCTCCTACCAGCTCTACTGGAGTCGCTTTTCGGTTATGATGCGTTCCATGCCGGGCTAGTGCTATCGCCGGCCGGCGCTTTTACGATCCTGGCGCTAGTCGTCGTTGGTGCTTTGTTAGGGCGCGGCGTCGACGCCCGGTGGTTGATTGCTATCGGCCTTCTAATTCTTGCGGCCGGTAATTTTTGGATGTCGCAACTCAACCTTGAGATTTCGGCTTGGCAGGTGGTTTGGCCGCGAGTGGTCATGATAACCGGCCTCGGCATGATCTTCGCTCCGTTGAATGTGGCTGCTTTCCTCCACATCCCGCAATCGTTGCGAGCCTCGGCGGTTGGTCTGTTAGCGTTGTTGCGCAACGAAGGCGGCAGCGTGGGAACTTCGCTCGGCCAAACTATCACCGAGCGCCGGGAAATATTTCATGCTCTGCGGTTAAACGAGAATCTTGATCAATTCAACCCAGCGGTGAATTCCTATTTCGCCGACGCACAATCCACGTTTTTGCAACAGACCGGGGACCCGGCTGCTGCCCAGCAAATGGCGTTACAATCGCCTGGAGAATCTCCGCGAACAACAAGCTTCATCGCTGTCCTATTTCGACGCGTTCCTAATTTTCGCAGTATTGGCAGTTGGATTGGCGGCGCTGGTCCCAGTAATGAAACGGTCGGCTGCGCAGAAAGGCCAGCACGTTGCCGCGGAGTAGCAGGTCTAGATTAAAAGTTTCTGCTAAGTCTCAATGAAACGCTCGCCTAGAACTTGCCTCGCCGGCCTCCTCGTTTGTGCACTGGTTACCGGATGCGCCCACACCGTGAAGGTTTCTTATTCCTCGCGATCTGAGACCCATCTGGAACTAGACCAGCCTTTTGCGGTTTGGAACGGAGAACGCGTAAAGATCGATTGGACGCCTTCTCTGCATGCGGAGTCGTACAAATATCTGGTTAAATGCGACCGGATCTGGCTGGCAAACTCCATCCACGAGCGAGGTCTTCGTCACGAATACAAAATCGCGGGGAAAGGAACTCCGTTGGTAGTTTAGCCGTTGAAGAGCAACGGCCAGGACAGATACCTCGGCTCAAACTCTATGATTCGTTTGACCCTCAAGTGGTGCGCTCCGCCGCAAGCCACGATCCTATCGCCGCGAATTACACCGCCACGCTGGCCGCCCTTTACTCACGGTCAGGAAAAGTCGCCGGAAGCTCCTTTTCGTCTTTCATCAGACCTGACAATCCCAGGTTCGCGACCGGTATCTACCTGATCCATCCGTACGATCCGAACAAAATTCCGATCCTGTTTATTCATGGCCTGCTTTCCTCTCCAATTTCATGGCAAAACCTGACCAACGACTTGTGTTCCGACCCCAAGATTCTCGAACACTACCAACCCTGGTTTTTTCTCTATCCAACCGGCCAGCCGATCCTGGAAAGTGCAGCGCAACTCAGAGAAGACCTGCGAACAACCCAGCGGTTGTTTGATCCAAGCGGCCAGGCGATCGCCTCGCATCATGTTGTCATTATTGCCCATAGTATGGGTGGGTTGCTGGGCCACACTTTAGTCTCCGATTCGGGCGACGCGCTCTGGAATGTACTCGCGAACAGACCTCTGAACAGCTTGGCTCTGACGGCGGATGAAAAGGCATTAATCTTAGAGTATCTGTTCTTCCGACATCAGCCCGCCATCGATCGGGTTATTTTTTTGGCGGTTCCTCACCGAGGAAGCTGGTTAGCCGGTGGCATCGTCGGGGGTCTTGGTAACCAGCTCATACGGCATTCGCGAGGACCGGCTCAGTTGTTGAAAGAATTAGCCACGCAATATCCGGGAATTTTGAATCCTTATTTCGCTCGAGTGAACACGCGCGGTGGTCCAACCAGCCTCTTTTCACTGGCGCCAAACCCCTTGTCAGACCGCCTCGCCGACTTACCGATCAAGGTCCCGTTTCACAGCATCATTGGCCACCTCGGCGGAGACGGCAGACCCGGCGGCTCGGATGGAGTTGTCGCTTATAAAAGCTCCCATCTAGACGGAGCCGCCTCAGAAAAGATCGTTTCAGCAGGGCACGACCTAATAGCCCATCCCGAAACCGTGGCCGAGATCAAACGCATTTTGGAAGAAAATATTTCGACAAGTTCTAGAAAAAAGCGGCTCTAAGGGTGCGATCTTAGCGGGATTTCGTGATAGTCGGTATCGCTATGCTACGAAATCCTCGAATGCTCCGTAGTATACTCATTTTCCTTTTGATGGTCATGTGCCTGGGAGCGGCCAACATCGCCCCGACTTGGACTGCTACCGATGCGGTCCGGGCTCTCTTTGGTTACGACGAAATCTCTCCAGAAGATCGAGCCCAAGTGCGGCGGCTGGATGCTGCTACGTTTCAGAAACTTTCACCCTATCTTAGTCCCGCATTACAAGCTGAAGTGCAGCGTTACATGGAGACGGTGAACCATTTCCAGACTCTCGTGCAAAAGATCGAAAAACTCCAAGGCAAGCATAGCGGTTCAGTGACTGAACTTCCCGAAGTGACCCAACTGGCGTCGAAGTTCGGATTTCCAACCAATAAGCTCGAGGAGTTCATCTTAGACCACTCGAATTTACCGGGAGACCCATTAACGAATCGGACCCAATACCCGACAAGAGTCAAAGTCTCATCCGAGAGTCTTCACGGATCCGAGACCTGGATCCACGTGACCGACCACTACCTCGATCGCACCGGCGGGGATCAAGGATTTCAGCACTTCCTCGTTAAACTCAGCCTCATCGATTCATCTTGGCGAATAGTTAACGTGCAAAGTGATCGCACTTTCTGTGGTCCGATCCCTGGTATTCATGATCTGGTTACCTTCCTGCAAAGAACCACCGATTCGTTCTACGAAGCGGAGGAGTGAATAAGATATTGTACCTAAAGCGCCCGGAAAATTTGACTTCGAAAAGTCGAATCTTAAGCTGTTGCGCCGTCCTCGATCCCCAATTTTCGAGTGATTAAATGATCATGAGCGCCAAAGCTTCTCCATCCGAATACCTTGTAATTTGTAGGGGCCAATGGGATAAAAACGCTTCTCGAGACCAAATCGGGAAGGCGATCGACCAATTCTACGTCTGGCTCGATCGATTGGTAGCGGACGGGAAAATGAAGCCGGGACAACGGTTAACGTACGAAGGTAGAACCGTCGGTCGTCGCAATGTAATTACCGACGGACCTTTCGGTGAATCGAAGGAAGTGATCGGTGGCTACTGGTTCGTGGTCGCGAATAACCTCGATGAAGCTGCCCAAATCGCCGCGGGTAACCCCTGCGCCGAATACGGCCTGTTCATGGAAATCAGACCGGTCGATCCGGATATCGCTACCACCGACAATACCAACTGGTAGCAATAGCCGGTGGCAAAATCGCTTCTTGGCATTTGTGGGATCCCTGCGTCCACACGCGATTAGTCTGGACCATATTTGTCCCGAAGAACCCCTGACCGGTAGGGCGAACAACTCGGCGCGCCCGAGATAAGGTTGCTCCTCCAGGCTGCTTCGCGCCGGTTTTGAGCCGTTCCGTGCGTTCGCCATGCCGCCAAGGTTACATAACGCCGGGAGCAGTTGATATCATAAGTGGTGAACAACAGACGCTGCCACGTCCACGGAGCGGCTCAAAACCGGCGCGAGACGGTTGTCGACGGTTACACGAATGATGGGCGCGCCGAGTTTTTCGCCCCACCCCGCCCGCGGAGAGCTGTCGACCTTCAGCAATTATAGTTTTTTTAGTTAGTGCCAGTAGATCAATCCGCTGCCACAAAGATTACAAAACGTTCTCATTAGAATTACAAAAGTCCCCCAATCGTTAAGAAAAAGGCACACACTTAAACTGGCGGGACGCAGGATCACCTCTGTAAGGTGCACGCGTTTTCTGCAAAAAGCGACTAACCCGCCGGAACCGCTTCTAGAAACACAACACTTTAGAAAAGGGAAATAAACGGAATGTTTGGCAAGAATAAGGCTATTGGTCTCATCGCGTTAGCAACTAACCGCAAGATTTATATCGCTTCCGTGGCGGCACTCACGCTAGCCGGATTCAATTCCCGGGCTCAAACTGCTAATCCAACCAATCCATCAGGGACGGCCGACACTACCTCTTCCGATCAGACCGCCGGAAGCACCACTGAGAAAAAGAAGGGGGGTGATTTTCAGCTTACTACCGTCGTCGTGAGTGGACAGACGCGGCTTGATCAAGCGGCCGCGTACGACACAGAACAACAAGCTACCTATCAGCTAAATGTCCTTTCCCAGCAGGCCATCCAGCAGACACCAGCCAAGACCGTTGGACAAGCAGTCGCTATGCTTCCGGGTGTTGGCCTTCAGCACGATACCGGCGAGCCTCGCTTCGCGCAGATTCGGGGTACCGATGAAAACTTGAACACCCTTCTCTACAACGGGGTGGTTCTTCCGTCTTACTTTCCGGGATACCGGGCTGTGCCGGTGGATTCCCTTCCGATCGGTTTAATTTCAAACATCGATGTGGTTAAGACACTACTTCCATACATGGATGCAGAAGGAATTGGAGGACAGTTCAACCTCGAGCCCAAAAGTGCCTTTGATTACAGCGGCCTCCATGCTGAGGTTACTGGTGAGGGTGGATATGTACCTTACCGCAGCTCGCCCATTGCTTACGGTAGCTTTACCCTGGCGGATACTTTCAAGCTGGGGGACGAAGCAAAATTAGGGATCCTGGTTTCCGGTTTGTACGATTTTAAGCGATTCGGCATCGATGATGTGGAGGAAGCTTATTCGACACCTGGCACCGCTATTGTTGACAAATCCATCAGCAACTACACTCTGCGCTACTATACCTACGAACGGACTCGGTTCGGCATTGGAACCAATATTGATTTACAGCTGAACCCGGATAACCGGTTCTATCTCGACTTCGCCTACGGCGGCTACAACGAGCGGCGGGTACCACGTTTTGAAACTGTCTATGGCGGCCTGGATGTGACTAATCAGGCCCAGATCCTCCCGAACGGGAGCTATGTCTCAAACAACAATGGAGTCAGTGTTACAAAGACCATGGAGGACACGCTCCAGGAAAATCGATTCTTCACCATTATCGCCGGCGGCGACAATAAGCTCTATAACGCGGACTTGACCTACAAAGCGGCCTACTCCCAAGCCAGCCAGGATCAGCCTTTTTATAACAAATACGCGTTCACCAGCTTGCCCAACTCGATTCAGGGAAGCGTCATTTATAACAACCAGCACAATGGCGGAGACAGCCCGACGATTGATTTGAGTCATTTGACCGGTCAGAACAATCCTCAGAACTATGTGTTCAACAATTTGGTCAACCAGAGCTTTTCCTCGGCGGACAAGATATTTAACATCCAAGGCGATGTTAAATTTTCACTGCCGATTGGCGATAATCCTGGTGTGCTTCAATTAGGCGCCAGCGCGAGACTACGGTGGAGGAATTTTGACCAAACTTATACGGGCCGTACTGCGACTGATACCACCGGCTCGAGTAACTCGCTTTTTCTGAGTCAGGTGCTCAGTCGCAACTTAGCGACCATCTATTATGGAAGATATCCATTAGGGCCGCAGATCTCATTCAACACCGGCAGCGTACTAGCCAGCAATCCGCAATACTCAACACCAACGGATGAATCCTTGGCAAATTCGATCGGAACCTGGTCGGCAAACGAGAATGTCTATTCCGGCTATATCATGTACACGGTTACGTTTGATAAACTAACCATTGAAGGAGGCGTTCGCGTCGAAGGCACGAATTTCGCCTTTGACTATAACCAAGGAATCTTTGACCCGAATAGCGGAGCGCTGCTCGCGACCCATCCCGCCAGTGGATCTAACGACTACGTCAACATATTGCCTAACCTGCAATTGACTTACAATATCAATCCCCAGTGGGTTGCTCGTCTGTCGTATACGAAGTCCGTCGCTCGGCCCACATTCCAACAAGGTGTACCCGCCATCGAAAACGGTGACTTGCAGGCGACGATCCCTGGTACCGAAGGCTTCTCCAGCCAAACATTTGGTAATGGGAACCTGAAGGCGACTCGTTCACATAATTTCGATGCCTCCATCGAATATTACCCGGCGCCGGGCGCTATCTTGCGTCTCTCCGCTTTTGATAAGGAGATCAGCGACTACGTCGTACAGAACTATTTCATCAATTCGGCGGGTGGAGCTAACGTCTCCTTTTCCTCAATCAACCACTCCCGGATCTACGGATTTGAGATGGAGTACGAACAGCAATTCACCTTTTTGCCTCGGCCATTCGATGGTTTCGGCGTAAGGGGCAGCTTTGCTCGTATCTTCTCCGCTGGGGTGACGCACGCCGGACAACCGGCAGGACCCCTGCCCAGCCAGGCTGGGCTCGTGTGGAATGCAGGCCTCTACTATCAAAAATATGGCTGGAGTTTCTTTATCGGCGGTACCTTCACCGGGCATAATTTGCTCGCGGTAGGCGCACCCGCTCGGACACTGACCGGAACTCAAATTCCCGCCTCGGCTGATACCTACTTCGACGGCTACCTCCAACTCGATGCTAAGCTTGCCTATAGCATCAACCGTTACGTTACCGTCTTTGTCGAGGGCAATAACTTGAACAACGGCGCATTACGCTTTTACGCAGCTAACCCGAATCACCCTCTTCAGACCGAGTACTACGGTCCCACCGTCGACGGCGGCCTCACCGTGAGTTTCTGACCGCGTCCGCCACAGAGGAAATCATCCGCAGATTACATAGAACCTGTCGCGCCGTAGGACATTCGGCGAGCTCAGTCGAGTCGCTTTGCGGAGGTGGATTACGCAGATTTCGTTTTGTATTCTGAAGGGCGTCCTTGCCACTCACCCATTAGTCCCATTCGTTTCCCACCCCTAACGCCCGCAAAACATCACGCGACGACACCTAACCCCACACCGTAATCTGCGTAATCTGCGGATAAATATCTGCGAACCCCGAGTTTGACCGGCCATGGCAGCCGATCCGAATCAATCGGTGGTCGGAACCGCCGCTTTGGCGATAGCACCGGCATTGGAGAGTTTTTCCACGTCCCAGCAGAGATTGATTAGCGCATGGATCTGCTCTGGTGTCAGAATTCCTTCAGCAAGACTAGTAAACTTCGATTCTAGATCACTATCCGTCATCGGGGCTTCCAAGCTCCCAATGGCATGCTGGATCGACTTATCCAAATGTCGCCCGTCCTTAAGGGTGATACTCATCTCGACTTGCTCCGGCTTAACCGCAGGATCAACGACTGGAACCACTCGACTGCGAAGGGCGACAATGGTTGGGTCTTGAACCGCTCGCTCGCTAAATTGCCTTTCACCAGCGGCGCCCTCCACAATGGCAATGGCCACGGCATGGTAAATACTGAACTTGCCCTCCAAGCCTACCGTAGGCGTTTTCTTACCGGTTAGCTCTAGTACCAAAGGATTCACCCGAAGATTGATCGCCTCGATTTGATCGGCCTTAATCTGATGCTGATTGGTCTCGTGATGCGACCCGCCCACAGCCACCCCCACCCAATTAAGCAGCGTGCGGATCCCTTCCTTCCGTACGTTCGCCGGCAAGTCTTCGTATCGGGCCGACACAACATACCTGGCCACGATTTTGGTGACTTCCGGAGTCGTTGTAGAAGGCGAAGCCATAAGCTCTTTATTATTGTTGTCGGTGGCCAGAGCTAAGTCAGGCGCTATTGCTCCGGCTGCAACCGCGGTACTAGCGCGCAGAAAAGTCCGTCGATCGATATTTGCCATGGTGAACCTCCTGGTGGGTCGCGATCAACACTCTAGGCACCATTCGATTCCCAGGGCAATTTCTTCGTTTTCGTCCTCGGGCGCCGCTGCCATAACGCCAGCTGATATATGATCGAGAGATTCGATTATTGTTCCCGGCAAACTGTGACCAAAATAGTTACAGAAAGAATGGCTCATGAAGATACTGAGAATAGCCAGCCTGGTCATAGCCGGAATGTTGGCCATCGGACCAGCCGCACTGGGCGGTGGATTCGGCGACGTCAGATTCCCGAGCGGTCGATTGAACAACACCAGCAGCGCTAGCGCCAGCGAACTTAAAGGCGCTCAATCTGGCACCGCTGCCAATTTTTATGCTCCCTCCGACCAATCGCGGGCCAAACATTGGCATATCCGCCTGGACTGGAACGGTTACCCATTCGGCTTAGCGGTGGTCAACCAGTAAGCACCGGCGAAACTGCGGGAATACGGCGGGTGAGCGGGAGCTCATCCTACCGAAGATGTTCGCATCGGCGTGACAAGATGCGCAATTCCTGATTGTCTTACTTGCGCAGCGCCTATGCGGACCACCCTCCTTGTCGCGGGACTAATTCTTCCGAGTCTTCTATCAGCGGCCGAAGAAGGGTCCCAAAATGCAGCACTACCTGAAATCAAGGCAACGATCCGTTTCCATTCCGATTCCTACGGTATCGTGCCGGATGACATCGAATTACCCGCTAGCACACTCCTTCAGGCGAAACAGCACCGAGTTATCGAAGGGGATTTAGGACGGCTCCCGATTCGCATTTATGTCAGGGAGACTCCCAATCAGCCGCGCCCTACGATCGAAGTGAACGTGGTTAATACCCGAACCAATCAACCCCTGACCGGATATCCAGCTAAGCAAGAGGTAGGTTCGCTTGGGATGCTTAGCTTCAATATTCCCGTCACTTCGGCCGAGATGGACACGCTCGTCCGCACAACTAAAAAGAGCGTTGAAGGCAAACTCGGCAAAGTTGATAGCGTTAGCCTGCATGTGGATCTCGATATTCCGGTTAATCCGGAGACGAATGCCGATGGCGACCCTATCCTGGATTGCGATGAATTGCTGAGACAGGACCACGAAGTTGTAGACGACGTATCGCAAAAGATCAACGACACGAGTACGCACGGGGTTCGTTCTGTTGCCGACGCTTACGTTGGCTGCCTAAACAAGCAGACTGACACGTTGATCACTCAATTGAAGCCGGATGATAAGAAAACCATGGAACGGATCCAGCAATTGTTGCCGGATTTAGCGCCGGTCAGTTTTGATTCGGCAGTGAACGCAAACGGAGGCGGCTATTTCTCCATGCTTTCGCTTGCTGGTGTTGGTGTCGATTGTGTACAGGCAGAAACCCTAAATCGCTTGACCAAGCAGCTCGGCCAGAGCTCCGGTGCGAGTCCGGAAGCGCGAAAAGCGGTGTCGATCGCGCTCGCATCCTGTCAGACCACGTTAAAGAAGCTGGTAGCGGCTCCGGAAAACGCTGGTGACGACGCTAATGTCTCCGATTTGAAGAAACAATTTCAATCGGATCTAACCAAAGCAAAAGCTGCACTAAAAGAGCTACAGGAAATCGCTACCAAATTGCCGGACAATTCTGCCATGCTCCTGGCGCAATCAAGCCTCGCTATTCTCGCGACTCCCATCGGATTTCAATAGGCGCTCCGCATGAAGCGGCATGACCTCGTCACGCACTCCGGTTCGAATAAACGTGATCGCCAGAGTCCGGAAAATCATGGGGTCGCCTTCGGCGAAAAAGCTTGGACAATTTCCTCCAGCATGGTGGCAATGCGCATGTAGCTCTTTTGAGGGTCGGTCACCGGTTTATCCGCTCTTTGTCCCGCTGAAGCGATCCATTTTTCGCTGGTCTCTGTAGCTTGAGACTGCAACGATTTCTCCCACTCTGCCAGGCCCCGTTCGTCTCCGGCCTTGCCGATGGTTCGCAGCGGTTCCTCTCCTACCACAAACTCCCAGTCGCTTGTATCGGCAAAGTACAACGCGGTGATTCCGGTTCGTTCAACGCCAAGTTGGCGGGCAACCGTCTTGGCCAACTCGGTTCGGCTTTGACCGGGAGCCGTGGGCTGAAATGCCTCAAACGCCCGAGCATAAATCTTTACGCCAGTAAAGCGTTCATAGTTGGACAGCTTATTATTGAAGCCCTTCTCTCGCGGCGGTGTCGCCGGCGGCAATATCCCGTCCTCGTCCGAGAAGTGAGAGAAAGCAGCGCGTGGCGCCCTCTCCATCAATTCATTGAATGCTACCTGTTTTGCCTGAAACGCCTCCGCGGCGGACCCCACTCGCAAGATTTTGACCTCCATTTTGTCACCTTTCTGTACCAGCGGCAAAACATCGAGCCCGCTTACAACTTTACCAAAAACACTGTGCAGATAGTTCAGTTGGTTTTCCGCGTCTAAAGTGATGAAGAATTGGCAGCCGTTGGTATCCGGTCCGGAGTTCGCCATCGATAATACCCCGACCGAGTCATGACGGAGTTTGGGTGAGAATTCGTCGGGAAATTCGTAGCCAGGGTCGCCGTTGCCCGTGCCCAGCGGATCGCCACCTTGAATGACAAACCCGGGAACTACCCGGTGGAACGTCAATCCGTCATAGAATGGTTTGCCCGGGTTAGGTCCTAGCGTTCCTTCGGCCAAACCGACGAAGTTAGTGACCGTCATGGGCGCGTCTTGATAAAATAGACGCGCTACGATGGTTCCACGTTGGGTAGTGATTTTCGCATAAAGCCCGTCTGGTAAGGACGGAGGTGACTCAGACGGTGACGGCGAAGCTGCCCAGAGCCGGGCGGCAGCGAACATAGCGACGAGTATGAGCGCACGCATAGTAAGGAGAAGAAGACAAATAGCCGCAAAAAGGCGCAAAAAACGCAAAAAAAAGGATGACGGGCCCATCCCAAACGTCTGGGACAAATTAACGCGCTGGATTGTTCCCGGGAGCCACCACCTCCTGCCAACCGATAGAATTGCCCACCTACAAAGCGGCTCCCCTCCAGGCTGGGCCCTGTTAATCTGACGGCCTTCTTTTTTGCGTTTTTTGCGCCTTTTTGCGGCTATTCTGTTTTTGGGTCTGCTGCTGCCAGCGGCACCTCAGCATTCAACCATTTCGAAAAGCTCTCATTAACCGATTCGGGAGCCAATTCCGCCATGAGATTAGTATAGGTAATGTGCTGCCGGACCACTTCCTCAATTGCGGAACGATAGCCAGGCTGAGTCTTGACTAGGAGCACGGTCTCAGGTTCCTCCACGATCTTGCCTTCCCAGCGATAAGCGCAGGTGATCGGGAACCAGTTAGTGCACACCGCTAATTGCTGCTCCAACAATGCTCTGCTGATGCGGCGAGCCTCATCATCTGTGTTAAGCGTGATGTAGTAGATGCGCATGAAGAATGAATAGCGCAAAAAGAGGAGTTCGAGGAGTCCAAGGAGTCACAGGAGTTCAAGGAGAGGTTCCAGCCTCGTGGAGCGTGCCTCGCTTGCGAGGCCGTGGTGAGCTGCGCTCTTGGTGCCACAGGCTCTCCTTGAACTCCTGTGACTCCTTGGACTCCTTGGACTCCTTAGCCTATCCTGCCGATCGAACTTGAGACTATAAAATGAAAGATTTAATACGGGTGGGATTGGTGGCGGCCGTCGGATGCCTTGCCTCAGCCGGACATGCCGGCGAGAATCCGGACTGGGTACAAAAGAGCAATGAGGCCGCGCAGCCGCTGCTAGAGTACATCACCAAGTACACACCCGAGTCTGGCTCTTCCATCGGGATCGACCAAGCGGATGAAGGTGTGATCGATCTAAAGCCAAATGTCTATGCGCGCAGCAAAGCAGATGGAGAGAAGATCGTACAGCAGCTACAGGCGAAGGAATCGGCCGAGTCAGACCCCAAAGTGCGACGTGATCTGGCGATCTTAATCACCGCCCTTCAGAATGGTCTGGAGACGAGAAGACTCAATCAGGAACTGATGCTCCCATTTTACGACGTGGGGCAGATAGTTTTCGACGGGCTCGAGGTTTTGTTGGATCCACGCAACTCGTCTAGCCGGCAAGCCAAAGCGATCGTTCGATTGGCTCGGTACGCCGGCCAAGGCGCCGGTTCCGAAGCTCTCTCTGAGTTGGCCAAAGCTCGGACCGAAGAGATGCTGGGCAACGCTAAACTGGTCCGCCCGTATGTTGCTCAAGTGAACGACGCGATGAACAACACCCAAACTTATCTGGATGGTATCGCCGAGCTATTCCAAACCGCCAAACTCACCGGCTGGGAACCAGTTCATGCCGCACTAGCTCGGCAACTGATAGACTATAAGGATTGGCTACAAAAAGAGATCTTACCTCAAGCTAGACAAACGAATGTTCTGCCAGAGGCGATCTATGCCGATAATCTGAAGACTAACGGGGTACTGATTGATCCGCACACTTTGATGGAACGAGCTCGCTTTGAATTCATCGAGATTCGGGACGAGATGCAGACGTTGGCCAAGGTGATCGCCCAGCAGGAAAAGCTGAGTACTTCCGATTATCGCGACGTGATCCGGTCGCTCAAACACAAAACCGTTTCACCGGACGAGCTGCTCTCGTTCTATCAAGAGCGGCTCGCGCAGATCGAGAAACTCGTGAAGGATAATGAAATTGTCTCTCTACCGGAGCGGCCTACGATTATCAGGCTAGCATCCGCGGCTGAAACTGCGGAGGTTCCGGCTCCGCATATGAATCCACCACGCTTGATTGACAATCATGGCGAGTACGGTGAGTTCGTCATTCCTAACGGAAAGGATGGCGTCGATGAGGATTTTATTAACGAGGGAGAATCCTGGACGCTAACCGCGCACGAGGCTCGTCCTGGTCACGACCTGCAATTCACTTCCATGGTCGACAACGGGGTCTCGCTTGCACGTTCGGTCTTCGCTGATAATAGCGCCAACGTGGAGGGTTGGGCCGTCTATATGGAGGCCATCATGGAGCCGTATGAACCACTGGACGGCCAGCTTTTCTCGCTCGATGACCGGCTGTTGCGGATTGCCCGGGCCTTTCTCGATCCCATGCTCAATCTCGGTCTAATGAAACCGGAAGAGGCCAGGGCGTTTCTGGTAAACGAAGTCGTTCTTTCGGAATCAGACGCCAAAGGAGAAGTTGAACGCTACACTTACCGATCTCCGGGACAGGCCGCTGCCTACTTCTTCGGCTATATGAGTCTTCGAGAGTTACGAGAACGAACAGAGCTCGCGCTTGGGGCAAAGTTCAATGAAAAGGCCTACCACGACTTTATCCTGTCGCAGGGCCTCCTGCCGCTGAACCTGATGGCCGAGGCCATTGAGGAGGAATTTATTCCCGAACATGCGGCGGGGCCGAGCTCTCACTCGCCGACTGGATCTTTGGGACACTGAACGGTCCCGCCTTTAGCCAGATCCGGGTGTACAAAAGGGGCCGCTAAATCTCAGAGGTCCCGTAAAGCGTGTCGCCCCGTAGTCCTGCGGGCGCGGTAGAAGGTGGATCCCATTTGTACCTCGCCTTAACGCGTCGCAGAACAGTCGACGCGTCCCACTTCTCAAGAACTATGACTACCGCGAATACAACTCGACGACGAGTTGCTCATTCACGATCGGGGCAATCTCTTCGCGCGTCGGAATACGCGTCACTTTACCCTGGAATTGGTCTTTGTCGGTGACTAGCCAATCCGGGATTGGCTGGATCTGGGTCAACTCGAAACATCCACTTTGCGATTGTTCACCAACACGTGACCGTGAGAAACGATCTGCCGAGCCGCGCTCCGTGAGTTGGCAAACCCTAACCGGTAGACAACGTTATCCAAACGGGTCTCGAGCATCTGCAACAGGGTTTCACCGGTGACACCTCGTTTGCGGAGAGCGCTTTCGAAATACCGGCGGAACTGCCGTTCCATCAGCCCGTACATAAACCGCAATTTTTGCTTCTCGGCCAAAGCTATGGCGTAATCGGATTGTTTGCGCCGGGAACCCTTGGGTCCATGCATCCCGGGAGGATAATTCTTCCGCTCTAGAGCTTTATTGGGGCCAAAAAGGGCGACCCCGTATCGACGACTAATTCTTGCTTTCGGACCAGTATATCTACCCACATTAACTCCTTATCAGACGCGACGTTGCTTCGGTGGCCGGCAACCATTGTGAGGAACCGGGGTCACATCTCGGATTACCGAGATATCGAGACCAATGGCCTGCATGGCTCTAACCGCGGATTCGCGACCTGCGCCCGGGCCTCTCACCAGCACTTCGACTTCTTTCAAACCGTGTCCCATCGCTTGCCGGCAAGCGTCTTGGGCCACCAACTGCGCTGCGTAAGCAGTGCTCTTTCGCGACCCTCGAAACCCGACTTTACCTGCGCTAGACCAACCGATCACATTCCCGGTTAAATCGGTGATGGAAACGATCGTGTTGTTAAAAGTCGCCAAAATATGGGCAACACCAGACCCAACGTTCTTGCTACCCTTGGCCTTAATGATCTTTGGTCGCTCTGCGTCGCCAGAATCGAGCGAAAGCGACGTCTTGGCCCCATCACCGCCGGGCGCTCCTTCTTTCTTCGGAGCCTTAGGCTTTGCCGCCTTAGGAGCTTTGGGTTCAGCGGGAGCTGCAGGGGTCGCCGGGGGCGTCGTTGCAGCCGGGGGCGTCGTTGCAGCCGGGGGCGTCGTTGCAGCCGGGGGCGTCGTTGTAGCCGGGGGCGTCGTTGCAGCCGGGGACGTCGTTGCAGCCGGGGACGTCGTTGCAGCCGGGGACGTCGTTCCAGCTGGGGACGTCGTTGTCGCAGGCGTTGCCGATTCTGCGGGTGCTACTGGCGGCACTGGCGCCTCAGGCGCGGGTTTGCTTTGTTCGTCGTCAGCCATCTTACAAATCCAATTTAAACTTTACCGGCCTTAGCGTCTTTGTTCCGCTGAACACCGACCGTTTTGCGCGGGCCTTTTCGCGTACGCGCGTTGGTTGAGGTTCGCTGACCGCGAACCGGAAGCCCTCGAATGTGCCGGATACCGCGATAGCAACGGATCGCTTGGAGACGCTTGAGATTTGACTGAATATCGGGTCGATATTGGCCTGTTCAAGGATCCTTTTCGACGTCTTCGGCCCGAGCCCGTAAATATAGGGCAAGGATGCTTCGATCCGCTTTTCTCCGGGAATTTCAACTCCAAGTAAACGTGGCATAAACTTATCTAAATCAATGAGCGCCTTTAGCCTTGGTTAGCCTTGGCGCTGCTTGTGGCGTGGGTTCTTGCAAACCACGCGAACGACGTTCTTTCGCTTAATCACGCGGCAGCTTTCACACAGGCGCTTTACTGAAGGTCTAACTTTCATTAAGTCTTTCGGGTTTCACCCTCTAAAAACAAATAGAGGACAAAAAAACGCCACCGAAATACCCTTTCGGGAGCGTTCGCTTCGTCCGTTTTCGTCCAACCACCTTACTTTTGCCGGAAGGTTATTCGGCCTTTCGTTAGGTCGTAGGGAGACATCTCTACCATAACTTTGTCTCCTGGCAAGATCCGAATGAAGTGTAAGCGCATTTTTCCGGAAATATGCGCCAGAAGCCTGTGCCCGTTGGGAAGCTCGATCCGAAACATCGTATTCGTATTCGGCAGAAGTTCAACTACCCTGCCTTCAACTTCGATGACGTCTTTTCGCGCCATGTGAGGATTTCAGGTTCGCCTTTTGTGACTAGTATCGTGTGCTCGAAATGAGCAGAAGGCGTGTGATCGGCTGTAACCACCGTCCAATTGTCCGGGAGTAACATGACCCCCGCCTTCCCCAGATTGACCATCGGCTCGATCGCTAGGGTCATTCCGGCTTTAAGTTTCGCGGTCGCTCCCGCCGTCCGGTAATTTGGAATTTGAGGTTCCTCGTGCAGGTGCCGCCCCACTCCATGTCCCACAAACTCTCTCACTACGCTAAAGCCGTTTTGTTCGACCGCATCCTGAATGGCCGCGCACACCGCACTGAGACGACGGCCTTCTCGCGCCTTTTCGATACCGGAATAGAGGGCGTTTTCCGTAACCTCCAACAGCCGCTGCACTTCTTCCGAAACTTCGCCGATCGGAACGGTAGCGGCAGTATCACCGACAAAGCCGTTAAGGATTACGCCGATATCGAGCTTAACCAGGTCTCCGTACTGGATTCGGCGTTGGCTACCGATTCCATGAACAACCTCATCATTGAGCGATATACAGATATTACCGGGAAACTTCTTGTATCCCAGAAAAGCGCTGCGGCAACCGGCATCCGCCATCAACCGTGCTGCTGCCAGATCGACCTCCTTGGTGGTCATACCCGGACAGAGCATTGTCGATATCTCGTCGAGAATCTGGCTGGCCAGGCGGCAGGCCGCCCGCATCTGCTCAACTTCTTGCCGCGTCTTTATTGGAATCATCCTGCTATCAGCCTCGCAATGTCCGCGAAGACAACCTCAGCTTCGCGCCCGGCGTCAATCTCGACAAGAAGGTTTCCATAATACTTATATACTGGGACCGTCTTGTCCCAATACGCTTCCAGCCTTCGCTCCAAAGCTTCATCGTTATCGTCCGATCTCTTCTCTAACGGTCCACCGCAATTTGGGCAAGGATCATGAGGGGATCGGACGTGTCTGCCCATGCTGACCACCTTCCCGCAATTGGCGCAGACCAACCGCAGAGCCATCCTCGTCTTGATCGTCTCTACGGAGACAGCCAGGGCGACGGCCAGATCCAGACTGGCTTCGTAACGGTGCAGGATGCTATCAAATGCCTTCGCCTGCTCTACCGTCCTCGGGAAGCCGTCGAACAAAAAAGCCTCCCGGTGCGATTCGAGCCACTCCTCCACTAACTGCGTCACCAGACCATCAGGAGCTAATCCTCCTTTGGAGATGATCTGTTCTGCTTCGAGTCCGAGGGGCGTCCTCGCTTTTGCTTGTTTGCGAAGGATTGCCCCCGTCGAAGTAGTTGGGATGCCGAACCGGTTTTGAATCAACTCCGCTTGAGTTCCTTTGCCGGAAGCAGGCGGACCTAAAAGCACGAGTCTTCTTTTCACCCCAACATCAATGGCTAACGAAGATCGAGATGGCGACTCCCGCCACCGCTAGGATAGCCGCTCCCACACACATCCATAGAAGCGCCCCTTCCCTGACTAACGATCCTCGACTCATCGGCGTCCGTTCAAACCGGCCCCGGATTCGCCCCTTACGCAGGAACCCATCGTAATGTCTCTGCAAGAGATGGGTTTCAACCTGTCGCATGGTATCCAGGAGCACGCCGACGATAATCAGCAAGCTGGTTCCACCAAAGAAACGCGCTGTGAGACGAGGTACGCCTGCCAAGGTGATAACTCAAGAAAATCGGCAGTCGGTTTACCCGGTCGATATCCCGGGATGTAACCATTGTATTTCTTAAGATCATCGGCAATCTGGGTTGGCTGGAACTGGATGGCCACCCAGAAAAAGCTGAAGAAGAAAATCAAAGTGCCCGTCATCAAATAGTGCCACGGACCATAGGCCAAGGCGTTAGCCAAACTAACTGCCCATTCTTGGTTCCGGAAGCCCATGCTTAGAATCGTGGAAGGAAATAGCAGGATGGCTTGGGCAAAGATGATCGGCATGACGCCGACGGCGTTCACCTTCAACGGAAGGTATTGAGTTTGGCCACCATAAACTTTGCGGCCGACGACTCTTTTGGCGTACTGAATACTGATCCGACGTTGTCCTTGCGTCAAAGCGATCACACCCGCAATGACTAAAATCAGGAACACAATCATCAGGACCAACACCAACGGATTGACCTGATTCTGGTTGGCCGTCGAAGGAACGAAAGTGTTCCAGACCTGAACCAACGCGCCCGGCAAAGTGGCCACGATGCCGACCGTGATGATCATCGAGGTCCCGTTACCGACACCTCGCTCCGTGATTTGGTCGCCAATCCACATCAAAAACATGGTCCCGGCGCTGAGCGTGATCACGGCGACGATCTGAAATCCTAGACCAGGGGACGGAACTAGCGGCCC
>WNFN01267997.1_pt1 | contig 19432 bp, 13 predicted proteins | sample 5400161 | NCBI WGS metagenome assembly WNFN01 (sample SAMN13153353, study PRJNA577476) | soil metagenome | isolation source: 80 cm saprolite on Douglas fir-dominated hillslope | place: USA:California | collected 2013-09-17 | reverse complement strand
CCATGAACCCGTTGCCCTGCCAGTCAACCCAGTCCGAACCGCTGATCAATTCTAGCGCCTCGGCCAGGATCGCATCCGAGCGCTCGTGCTGGCGGTCACGCGCAAGCAGTTTCGCCTGCACGCGGCGCCACAGGAATTGCGAAGTCACGTCGTCCGGAGAAGCGAGTTCCCGGCAGACCCCGGCGAACTCGGCCGACTCCTGGTAGCGACCCTGGCGGTACAAGACCTCTGCCAGAATGCCCGCAGTCGTCGAGATATAGTTGCGCTCCCCCATCTGCTCAAGCGTCTGGTAATCCTTGCGGAGCTCGCGTTCTGCCGCCTCGAGATCTCCGGCGAGTATTTCGACGAGCGCCGAGTCGAGGGAGGTGAGAGCGGCGAAGAACCGGTATCCGAACTCCTCGAGAAGTGCCCTGCTCCGGCGGTAACGGACCCGGGCCACCTCGAAGTTTCCCACCATCGCCTCGAGGTGCGCGAGCGCCACCTCGGTCATCGCCGAGGCCTTCCGGTCGTCGACCACGCGCGAGAGCACCTCCTCGCAGTAAGCGATTGCTTCGCGGGCAGGAGCCGGCCCGTACAGGACCGAAGGCGCCAGCATGTTGGCGAACCGCCTCGCCAGCACCTCGTCGCCCGCCAGTGTCGCGTGGCGGATCGTCTGCTCGGCAGCTTCGGCTGCCATGCCGAACCGGGTCGCCGTCCAATGCGCGTAGGTCAGCAGCCGCCACGCCCGGGCGAGGCCGCGATGGTCGGCAGCCTCCTCAAGCAGGGGCAGAAGTTCTTGCACGCGCGCAACCACGCTATCCCGCACGCTCGAGGCGTCGGTGGTGTAATGCAGTTGCAGTCCAGCGAGCTCGGCCGATCTTCCGATCGTGTCGTTTCCGAGCAGCGCCGCGGCGTTGCTCGCCGCGTCGAGCGCCGCCTCGGCTGCGGCTAGCTCGCCGACCTCGGTTAGTGCTTCCCCGGCCTCGAGCAACAGGCGTGGCCGGTCTTGGTGCCCCTCGTCGAGAAGGCCTGCGGCTCGCTGCAGCAAGCTCGCGGCGGCGGGCATGTCGCCGCGCTCGATCGCGCGCGAACCGGCCAGGCCGAGATGCCGGGCGGCACGTTCGCCCAGCGAGCGGGTCTGCGCGTCGACAGGTCCGAGCTCGGCCCGGTACCGGAACGATTGCTCCAGGTGATAGCCGATGATCTCCTCCAGCTCGGGCACCCGGGTCCCGTAGACCTCGAGGAGCCAGTCGGTGAAGCGCTCGTGCAAGCGAGCCCGTGTCCGCTTGAGCAGACGGTCGTAGGCGGCATCTCGCACCAGAATGTGGCTGAATTGGTAGGCCTCATCGCCAAGACCCGCGCCGGTGAACCTGATAAGGCGCTTGGCGCACAGTGCCGCCAGCGGCGGCGTAAGAGCGGCCCCCGCGTCCCCGTCTGGTGCCAGAGCCGCGACGGCGGCAGGCTGGAACTCCAGGCCGATCACTGCTGCCCGCTCGACGATTCCCCGCTCGAGTGGAGGCAGGCGGTCGAGTCGTGACGCAAGGAGAGACGAGATGTTCGGCGGTACCGCCACGTCGTCGTAACCGCCGGTGAACTCCCATCCGCCGTCTTGCTCGCGGATCACCCCGGAGTCGATCAGCATGGAGATCATCTGCTCGGCGAAGAGCGGGTTGCCGTCAGCGACGGACAGAATCCGGTCCTCGAGGCTCACGGGCAGCAGCAGCTCGCCGGTGAGGTTCTCGAGGACCCGCGCCGCGTCGGCCCGCGAGAGCTCGCGCAACTCGATCCTGTGGGCCTCGCGGCGGCCCGCGAGGAAGGCGGGGCGCTCGTCAAGCAGTTCGTGGCGAGCGGAACAGAGAATGAGCAGAGGAACGCCGTCTGAGGTGTCGGCGACGTGCTCGATGAGATCGAGGAGGATCTGCTCGGCCCAGTGGATGTCGTCGAGGATCACCACGAGGGGCCGGCGGCGGGCGATCGTCTCGAGGACGGCCCGCACGCTCCACAGCAGCTCGTCCTTGCCGTAAGCGCCCGAGCCGAAACCCATGAGGGACCAGATCCTCTGCGCGGCGTCCTCGCGCCCCGCACCGGCCAGCAACCATAGCTTGGTCCGCGCCTCCTCCTCCGTATCCTCGGGGAGGATCCCGGCCGCCTGGCGGAGTGCCTCGGCGATGGGCCAGAAGGTGATGCCTTCCCCGTAGGACAGGCACCTGCTCCTCAGCACCTGGGCACGCCCGCCGACTTGGCAGACGAACTCCTTGATCAGCCGTGACTTGCCGAGGCCAGCCTGGCCGAGCACGGTCACGACTTGGCAGCGCGAACTTCCGACAGCGCGGTCGAACGCGTCGAGCAGGCGCCCGAACTCCTCGTCCCGGTCAACGAAAGGGAGATCGACCCGCCGCGTGATCGCCTCGCCGCGGCTCACGCCGATCAGCTGGTAGGCACGAACGCGCTTGGACTTGCCCTTCAGCGCGAGCGGTTCGACCGGCTCTACGGTGACGGCGTCCCTCACCAGGCGAAAGGTCGTCTCTCCGATGAGCACCTCGCCGTCAGGCGCCGCCTGCTCGAGCCGGGCGGACACGTTGACGGTGTCCCCGGTGGCCAGGCGCTGTCCAGTCGTCGGGTCGCCCGTGACGACCTCGCCGGTGTTGACCCCAGTTCTGTTCTCCAGGGTCACCCCCCAGGTGGCCTTAAGCCTGACATTCAGATCCTTCAGCGCCGTCCGCATCTCGAATGCGGCTCTGACCGCGCGCAGGGCATCGTCCTCGTGCAGCCTCGGAAGTCCGAACACGGCCATGATCGCATCGCCGATGTACTTCTCGACCGTGCCCCCATGCCGCTCGAGTACCCGTCTCATGGCCGCGAAGTAAACGCTGAGGACTTCGCGCAGCGACTCGCTGTCCAGCTTCTCGCCCAGGCTCGTGGAGCCCTTCAGGTCGCAGAAGACCACGGTGACGGTCTTGCGCACCTCTTCCGCGGCGGGCGGCCGCGACAACTGCGCACCGCAGTAGCCGCAGAGCCGGAACCTTTCAGGATTCTCCTCGCCGCAGTCGGGACAGCGCAGCACCGGGGCAGATCACCCCCTGGCGATGGGATCGCCAGACGCGAAGAAGGTGACCACGACATCCCCGGCGTTGTCCTTATTGCGAGCCTGCACGCACGGCGCACCCTGGGTGCTCGTGCAGTCGGGCAGCAGGCCCGTGTTAAAGGTGACACCGCCGATCACCGCGGTTGCGGAGGTACCGGGGAGCGCCGTGAACGGCTGTGTGGAGGCGTAGCAGATCTGCCATTGCGAGGCCCCGGTACGACCCGACGCCTGGACAGCCGCCTTGAAGATCTCCAGCGAGGCGGTGAACTGGGCGTTCGGGTCGGCGACACCACTGGAGTTGAATAGGTCGAAGCTGAATGGGTCGGACGCTGGCTGGTACGTGCCGGCACAGCTGTAGCTGACGCCGCCGATCCCGGCCGCGAGGAACTCGCCGGAGGTGGTCGGGGAGGTGGTCACCGTCCCACTTGTGGTCTTCGACGATGCCGACGTCGAGCACGATGACCCGGAGCAGGGCTGGATCACGCCCGAGATGTTGAAGGGGTCCGAGGTGGCCGAGGTGATCCCCTGGCTCGTCGCGACGAGCGTGTATCCGGTGCCGGTCGCGTTGATCGATAGGTCAGAGAACGAGGCCACCCCTGCGCTCGCGACGACTGTGGTCGTCCCCGACAGCGAGCCTGACCCGGGATTCAACCCGATGGCAACGGTCACGGCCGCGGCGGAGCTCGTGTCGAGGTGGCCGGATCCGTCCAGGACCTCGACCGTGACCGGACCACCCTGGGAGTTGAAGGCAGAGGTGATCACCGCACCGACGGCGGTGCTGGCGGGCTCCCTGGTGAACGCCAGCGAGCATGATCCGGTCAGCGTGCCTGAGAGGTTCCCGGCGCTCGCGGGATCGAGCTGGAAGTCGTTGCCAGTACCGCTGAAATCGTTCGCCTGCTTGGCCTCGACCCCCCACTGGTAAGTCCCCCCGTTGCACGCCGCGGCGGCGCTCAAGGTCAAGTTGGTGGTAGCCGACGGGGCCAGGGACAGGTTGAGGAAGAGCGCGGAACTCGACGTGAAGCTGGCCGACCCTGGGGCGCCCGTGATCACGAAACCTGCCGGCGCCGAGATCCGCACCGCGCCGAGCTGCTGGGTCGACGCTTCGTTCGTGACTGCGAATGCGAAAGCGGCACTCGCCCCCGCCGTAAGGCTCGACGGCGACACGGCCACCGCGAAGCACTTGCCCGACGAGGTGCAGGTGCCAGAGGTCGCTTCAGCCGCGGGTGCGGCAAGCACCGCTGCCCCGAGCATGCCTGCGGCAAGCACTCCGAAAGACACCCGCGCGATGCTGAAACCAGCCTTCCGCACGGCAACCCCCTTCATCTGCATCAATCGAGGGACATGACCGCGGCTGACTACGCCAGACTCGCTGGTCCATCGGGCATGTATGGACGATGCTCGCGTGCCTTCGAGCTTGTGATCAGGCTGTCCCGCCACCACGTTAGGAGTAGATGGCGACAGGCGCAAGGGCAGAAATGCCTACCCTGGAATGCCAGGCTGCACCTTAGCGCCACGGTGATGACCTCTACCACCAGGTCAAATGCCTCCACGCGCAGGCCATTGAAGAGATCAAGCTGCTCACCAGCCCGTAAGTCCGCCCAAGGCGCCAGATCGGCACACATGACGACGGCCGCAGCAACGCCTCCATCGCCCGGACGCTGACCATCACCGAGCGGGCCGTCATCCAGCATGCCTCCCATATCTACGACCACCTCGGCCTGCCGCCCAGCGACGACGACCACCGCCGCGTCCTAGCCGTGATCCGCTACCTCTCCCGCTGACACGGTGCCCTCATTATCCTGGGCGCGGGGCGGACGCAAGAAGTCCACCTTGAGATCAATGGCGGTAAATGCAGTGCCGGCCGTGGCAAGAATCTGTATCGCCGCTCCGATGGCGCTTTCTCCAGCAGGGCAATCACGCCTCCAAAGACGGTCCCCAGTACCAGTTCTTGCACCAGGTTCGAATGCACAGCCGGCTTCCGCGGCCCGCTACGCCGTCGCCTCATACCGTAGGTCTCATGGCCTTGGTCCAACCCCGTCACTGCGCGGTGATCGGCCCGCTGACCAGCAGCTCGCCGATCGTGGTCCGCCATATAGACACCGGTGCCGCACCTGCTCCTGTAACGCCTGGGAGCGTCCCGGCGCTTCGGGGACAGGTGGCATACGCCACGCCGTCCTCTGAGCGAAGGAGTTTCCTTGAACATCGTCCGACGGTCCCTGGCGAAAGTTGCGACCGGCAGCGCCGCTCTGGCGGGAGTAGCCGTGATCGGCCTGACCGCCGCCCAGGCCGCCACAGTCGCCCCCACCTCGCTGTCGATCACCGCACCGCACCAGGTCACTTACGGGCAGCCTGCGAAGGTCACTGGCGATCTCACCAACACCGTGACCCACAAGGGGCTCAGCGGCCTGAAGGTGCTGCTGCGGGAGCGGCGCCTAGGCACGACCAGGTGGACAGTGGTGGGTACCGCTGTCACGTCCTCCACCGGGAGTGTCAGCCTCAGCACTTCCCCGCTGAAGCTGACCGAGCAGGTGCAACTGGTCCACCTGAAGACCGCCACCACGCGAGCCACGACCAGCGCGGTAAACACCATCAAGGTCGCCTACGCGGTTACTGCAGTGCTCAGCAAGGACACCGTCACCGTGACCGTGGCGCCGAGCGCCGTCGGCCAGACCGTGCAACTGCAGAAGCGGGGCAAGGCGGGCTGGGCCACCGTGCAGACCGGCAAGCTGCGTGCTGGCTCGTCCGCCACGTTCACGATCAAGCCGCCCAAGGTGAAGGGCAGCTACAGCTACCGCGTCGTGAAGCCCGCGTCGAGTGGCTTCCTGAAGGGCACCAGCGCAACGCTGATCCTGGTTGTCTGACCCAGCGTCATGTCGTTCTGAGCCCGGGCTGGCAGGAGCGCCGCCTTCATCACGATCGTGACTATCTCGGTGTGACCCCGACCACCCGCACGTCATGATCAGGAGCCGGCGCCCCCCAGCCCGGGTCTTGCGCTTCTGGCAGCTTGAGTATGAGATCACTCACGGGGCTTACGTCGGGATGGTGAACTGAAGGATCAACGTGTCGCCCGGAATGATCGGCACCGTGACCCGGATTGGCTTGCTCTCGGCGGTGTAGCCGGTCCTGATGTGCTCGTCAGCTGGCGGCGCGATCGGTGCGGAGGCGGCGGCTACAGCTGGCCGACGTCGGTCACGCGCAGGACCGCCGCCCCGGCCTCGTCGGAGGCGGCCAGGTCGATCAGCGCGCTGATGCCCCAGTCGCGATCGCCGGCCGGGTCGTCGAAGATCTGGCGCGCGGTCCAGTGGTCCCGCTGCTGCTCGATGATCAGCAGCCCGGGGCCTCGGGCGTCGGCGCCGGTCCCGATCTCGTCATGCTCGTCAAAGTAGGGCTCCAGCGCCTCGGCCCAGGTGTCGGCGTCCCAGCCCGCCCCGGCGTCCAGCCCGCCCAGGTCCTCGTAACGCCGCAGCGCGGCCAGCTCGACCCGGCGGAACAGGGCATTGCGCACAAGTACCCGGAACGCCCGCTGGTTGCCCGTCACCGCTGGTGGCGGTCTGTCCGGGAGGGATGCGGGGGACGAAGCCCCCCGCAGGTGCTCCCACTCGTCGATCAGGCTGGAGTCGACCTGCCGGACCAGCTCGCCCAGCCACTCGATCAGGTCTGTGAGCTCCTCGGTCCTGGCCTCCTCCGGCACGGTCCGCCGCAGCGCCTGGTACGCCTCGGCCAGGTAGCGCAGCACCAGCCCCTCGCAGCGAGAGAGCCCGTAGTAGCCGACGTACTCCACGAACGTCATCGCCCGCTCGTACATGTCGCGCGCCACCGACTTGGGCGCCAGCTCGTGATCGGCGACCCACGGGTGGCCCCGCCGGTAGATCTCGTACGCGCCCTCGAGGAGCTCGGCCAGCGGCCGCGGATAGGTGACCGATTCGAGCAGGTCCATGCGCTCCTCGTACTCGATACCGTCGGCCTTCATCTGGGCCACGGCCTCGCCGCGCGCCTTGAACAGCTGCGCCGCCAGCACCTGCCGCGGGTCGTCGAGGGTGGCCTCGATGACCGACAGCACGTCCAGCGGGTATTCCGGGGACTCGCGGTCCAGCAGCTCGATGGCGGCCAGCGCGAGCGGCGACAGCGGCTGGTTGAGCGCGAAGTCGGCCTGCAGGTCCACGGTCAGCCGCCACCGGCGGCCCTGCTCGTCGGGCTCGGCGAGCCGCTCGACCACGCCCCCGGCCAGCAGTGCGCGGTAGATGGCGAAAGCCCGCCGGATGTGCCGGCGCTGCGCGGCCGGGTCCTCGTGGTTGTCGGTCAGCAGGTGGCGCATGGCGGCGAAGGCGTCTCCCGGCCGGCCGACAACGTTAAGGATCATCGCATGACTGACGGCGAAGCTGGACTGCAGCTCCTCGGGGTCGGCGGCGACCAGCCGCTCGAACGTGGGCTGGCCCCAGGAGACGAACCCCGCGGAGGGCTTCTTGCGCACCACCTTGCGCCGCTTCTTCGGGTCGTCTCCGGCCTTGGCCAGCGCCCGCTCGTTCTCCACCACGTGCTCGGGAGCCTGCACCACCACGTAGCCGGTCGTGTCGAACCCGGCCCGGCCGGCCCGCCCGGCGATCTGGTGGAACTCGCGCGCCTGCAGGTGCCGGGTCTTGCTCCCGTCGTACTTGGACAGGGCGGTGAACAGCACCGTGCGGATCGGGACGTTGATGCCGACGCCGAGGGGGTCGGTGCCGCAGATGACCTTCAGCAGGCCGGCCTGGGCCAGGGTCTCCACCAGCCGCCGGTACCTGGGCAGCATGCCGGCGTGGTGCACGCCGATGCCGTGGCGCACCAGCCGGGACAGGGTCTTGCCGAAGCCGGCGGTGAACCGGAAGTTGCCGATCAGCTCCGCGATGGCGTCCTTCTCCGCGCGGGTACAGACGTTGACGCTCATCAGCGCCTGGGCCTGCTCCACCGCGGCCGCCTGGGTGAAGTGGACGATGTAGACCGGCGCCTGCCGGGTCGCGAGCAGTTCCTCCAGCGTCTCGTGCAGGGGCGTGGTCACGTAAGAGAACAGCAGCGGCACCGGTCGTGCCGCGGAGTGGACCACGGCGGTGGGCCGGCCGGTGCGCCGGGACAGATCCTGCTCGAACCGGCCGACGTCGCCCAGCGTCGCCGACATCAGCAGGAACTGGGCCCGGGGCAGCTCGATCAGCGGCACCTGCCAGGCCCAGCCGCGGTCGGGGTCGGCGTAGAAGTGGAACTCATCCATGATCACCTGGCCGACGTCGGCCTGGTCCCCGTCCCGCAACGCGATGTTGGCCAGGATCTCCGCGGTGCAGCAGATGATGGGGGCGTCGGCGTTGACGCTGGCGTCGCCGGTCATCATGCCCACGCGGTCCGCGCCGAACATGTCGCACAGGGCGAAGAACTTCTCCGACACCAGCGCCTTGACCGGCGCGGTGTAGCGAGACGATCTCGATCAGCGCCTCCTCCTGGTGCGGGTACAGGGACAGGCCCGCCATCTTCGCCCAGCCTTCGAAGGCGTTGAAGAGATCGTCGGGTCCAGCGATCTCCGGGAGCTGATCGGTGAGGGTCATAGTCGTTCTGGGGAACAACGAGCGGTGTCCTCGTGTTCCGCTGGGCATGCCTGTCACCGGTGACTACCAGCCAAGCGCGGCATCATGGGCGCGCGACCAGGTTGAACTCTATGAGCGCTCCGGCGGGACAGAGGGCACTGAGCTGAACGGCCGGCCAGTGATCATCCTGACGTCGGTGGGCGCGCAGACCGGGAAGATACGGAAGACTCCCCTGATGCGCGTTGAAAACGATGGCGAGTATGCCGTCGTCGCGTCCCTGGGCGGCGCGCCCAAGAACCCCGTCTGGTACTACAACCTGACCGCGAACCCGCATGTGGAATTGCAGGATGGCCCGGTCAAGAAGGACTACCAGGCCCGAGAGGTTCACGGTGCGGAACGCGCGACCTGGTGGGAGCGCTCCCTGGCCACGTGGCCGGACTACGCGGCGTATCAGGAGAAGACGACCAGGACAATTCCTGTGTTCGTGCTCACGCCGATTGACACGTAACGTCGCCGGTCGCCTCGGCACCCGCGGCCTGCCTGTGCAGCGGGGACAATTCTCGGTCCTGTCTACGATGGGTTTGGGTAAAGACAAGGTGGCTTAACATGTCCGATCCGGCAGTATCCACCCGCCCGGCCGACAGTTATGAGGCGGCGGCCGAGATCTTGTCCGAGCGTGACCCCGTCTTGCGCCGGCTCGTCGCCGAGGCCGGCCCTCCCCAGGTCACCCCGTCGACGGAGACCCACTTCGAGGCTCTGGTCCGCGCGATCCTCTATCAGCAGCTGGCCGGCGCAGCGGCACGCGCCATCCACGGGCGCCTGATCGCCGCGCTCGGCGGTGAGGTCACCCCTGAGCGGCTCTTGTCGCTGCCTTCGGAGACACTGCGTTCCGCCGGCCTGTCCGCCAACAAGACAGCGTCCATGCAGGATCTGGCGACCAAGATCCTGGACGAGACGGTGGTGCTCGATCCGACCGGGCTGCAGGGCCAAAGCGACGACGAGGTCGTCGCCAGGCTCTCGGGGGTCCGAGGTATCGGGACGTGGACGGCGCAGATGTTTCTCATGTTCCAGCTGCGGCGCCTGGACGTCTGGCCGACCGGCGATCTCGGCGTGAGGAAAGGGTTCGGGCTGGCGTGGGGGATCCCGACGCCGACGCCGAAACAACTCGAGGCGCTCGGCGACCCGTACCGGCCCTACCGTTCGGTCGTGGCGTGGTACTGCTGGCGCGCCGCTGAGCTCTATGGCGGCGCCGCAGAAAGCGCCCTCACCCGCTAGAGAGCCACCAGTGGGTCGGCCGCGACCACGGGGATCCCGGCCAGCGCGCGCGACACCGGGCAAGCTCGCTTGGCCTCGTCCGCGTACGCCTGGAACTGCTGCTCATCGATGCCCGTGACGTGTCCTTCCGTGTCCAGGCTGACGCGCGACAGGGTCGGGGCGCCGTCGATGTTGCGCAGCTGGACGCGCGCGTTCGTGCGCAGCGACTCCGGCGCGTGGCCCGCCGCGCTCAGGACGTTCGAGAGGGCCATCGTGAAGCAGCTAGCGTGTGCGGCCGCGATCAGCTGCTCCGGATTCGTGCCTTTTCCCTCGCCGAACCGTGAGTCGTAGGAGTAGGCACCTTCGAAAACGCCGTCACCGACAGTGACTGTTCCCGAACCGCTCTCCACATTCCCGCGCCACTCGGCGCTGCCACTACGTACCGTCATCCTTGCCTCCCAGGCTCGTTGGGTCAGATCCAGCATGCGGCCGGCCGGGGCGCGCTCGGGACGTGCAACCGGGCCTGGCGTTCAGTCGTCGAGGGCCCCCGGGCTGGCGGGGACGTCGATGGCGTGCTCCCGCAGGGCGGCGAGGGGCACGATCTCGAGAGCCCGCTCATGTGTCGAGGCCAGCACCACGAGCGCGGCGGCGCCGTCTCGGTGAGCCCGAAGCCAGTTTGCCGCTGTCACGCACCAGCGGTCCCCCGGCACCAGGCCGGGGAACTGGAACTGAGGGACCGGGGTGGACAGGTCGTTGCCGATTCGGCGCTGGTGCTCGAGGAACTCGGCGGTCACCACGGCGCAGATTGTGTGGCTGCCCCGGTCTTCCGGCCCCGTGTTGCAGCAGCCATCCCGGTAGAAGCCGGTGACCGGGTCGGTGCCACACGGCTCAAGCTCGCCGCCCAGCACGTTACGATCGCTCATCCCAGAATTATCGCCCATGCGGGACGCGCTGCGCAGGCACCGCTCCTCCCGTGGTCCCGCACGCGGGCCGGGCTAGCGCAGGTCGCCGAGGCGGGTCAGTGCCTCGTCGGCCTCGCGCAGGAGGTCCGCGATCACTTTCGCGACCGGCTGGACCTCGTTCATCCGCCCCACGATCTGCCCCACCGGCATGGGGATCACGTCCGGCTGGCCGGAACGCATCAGCCGCTGGTGCGCCTCGCTGACCAGCAGGTTCTGCAGCGGCATCGGGAGCGGATCGGGCGCGCCCGGCTCGGTCCAGGCCTGCGTCCACCGGTTCTTGAGCAGCCGGGCCGGCTTGCCGCTGTAGATGCGCGAGCGGACTGTGTCCGATGACGTGGCCGCCAGCAGCGCCTCGCGCAGCGCGGGCATCGAGGAGCCGAACGCGTACTCCTCGGTGGTGAGCCAGGCTGACCCCATCCAGACGCCGACGGCGCCGAGCGCGAGAGCGGCCGCGACCTGGCGCCCGCAGCCGATCCCGCCAGCCGCGAGCACCGGCACCTGCGCGCCGACCGCGTCGGCGATCTCCGGTATCAGCACCATGCTCGCGATCTCGCCGGTGTGGCCGCCCGCCTCGTAGCCCTGGGCGACGACAATGTCCACGCCGCTCGCCACGTGACCGCGGGCGTGCTCCGCCTTCCCGGCCAGCGCCGCGACCAGCATGCCCCGCTCGTGGGCGCGCGAGATCACATCGGGCGGCGGCGGGCCGAGCGCGTTCGCGATCAGGCGCGCGGGGTGGGCCAGGGCCACCTCGACGTGCTGCCGGGCCACCGAGTGCAGCCAGCCGAGCACGCCGTCGCCGGCCGGCGAGCCGCCGGGCAGCGGCGGAACGCCGAGCCTGGTCAGCGTCTGCTCGACGAAGTCCTTGTGCCCGGCGGGGATCATCGTGCCCAGGTCGGCCGAGGCGCCCTCGGTGGGGATCCGGGCGGGCATCACGACGTCGACGCCGTACGGCCGGCCGCCAGTGTTCGCGTCCATCCAGCCCAGGACGGCGTCGAGCTCATCCGGGTCGTTGAACCGCACGCAGCCCAGCACGCCCAGGCCGCCCGCGCGGCTGATAGCTGCCGCGACGTGCTCGGACGGGCTGAACCCGACGATCGGGTGCTCGATGTCCAGCAGCGCGCACAGCGACGTCCGCACGGTCATTCCTCCTTACGCGGGTGTCCGGCCATGGTGGAGGGCGCCGGGTTCGAGGGCGCCGCGTCGACCGGATGCCCCGCGTCTGGGCGCCGGTCCGCAGCGTGCGGGTGCTCGGCGCCGGCGGGACGGTCGGCAGCGTACCGGCGCGCCCAGCCGTAGTCGGGCTTGCCGCTGGGCGCGCGGCCGATGACGTCGACCAGCCAGACGCTGCGCGGCACCTTGTACCCGGCGACCTGGCGGCGAACATGCGCCTCGAGGGCGGTCAGATCGACGGTCCGGCCCTCGCGCGGCTGCACCAGAGCCCCGACCCGCTGGCCCAGGCGCGCGTCCGGCACGCCGATGACCAGCGCGTCGAATACATCGTCGTGCGACTTCAGCGCGCCCTCGACCTCCTCGGGGAAGACCTTCTCGCCGCCGGTGTTGACGCAGGTGTTCCCCCGGCCCAGCAGGGTCACGGTGCCGTCGACCTCGACCCGCGCCATATCCCCGGGCACCGTGTACCGCTTCCCGTCCACCTCGGCGAACAGCGCCGCGGTCTTGACCGGGTCGTTGTAGTAGCCGAGCGGAACGTGCCCGCCCCGGCCCAGCCTGCCCACCTGCCCGGGGCCTGCCGGGCGGCCCTCGTCATCCAGCACGATCACGTCCGGTCCCGGGGTGACGGTCGGGCCGCCGCGCTGCTCCGCGCCGGGGGTGACGAAGGTCAGGCCGGTGAACCCGGTCTCCGTCGACCCGATCGCCTCGGTGATGACCACGTGGGGCAGCGCCTTGGCGCACGCCTCCTTGACCACCGGGGAGAACAGTGCCGCGGTGGACGAGAAGGCGATCACGGAGGAGGCGTCATAACCGCCGCCGTGGTAGGCATCGATCAGCGGCCGGGCCATCGCGTCGCCGACGACCGCCATCAGATTGATCTTGTAACGCTCCACCGCGCGCCAGATCTCGTGCGGGTCGAACCGGGGCATCAGCACGATCGTGTCCCCGGCGAACAGGCCCATCAGCGACGCGACCTGCGCCTGGCCGTGGATGAGCGGCGGCGCGCAGAGCCTGACCAGCCCGTCCGCCTCCAGGCCGCGGCGGGACTGCTCCCACTCGTCCGCGAGCGGGATCCCGGTGGTGAAGTCAATGCCCCCGCAGAGCGTGCGCCAGATGTCCTCGTGGCGCCACATGACCCCCTTGGGGTAGCCGGTCGTCCCTCCGGTGTACAGGAGGTAGACGTCGTCGGGGCTGCGCGGCGGGAAATCGCGCTCGGGCGATGCCGAGGCCAGCGCGGCCTCGTATTCGGCGCTGTCGCCCAGGTGAGCGTCGCTGCCGTCGTCGATCACCAGGGTCCCGCGAAGGCCGCGGGCCTCCTTGGCCACCGCGGCGACCCGCGGCGTGAACTCCCGGTCGTGGACCAGCGTGACCAGGTCCGAGTCCGAGAACATGTAGCGAAGCTCGCTCTCGGTGTACCGGTAGTTGATGTTGGCGGTGCCGCCGCGGAGCTTGCACGACGCCAGCAGCGTCTCGATCGCCGGAATCGAGTTGCGGGCGTAGAGCCCGACGTGGTCACCCGGCCCCGTCCCGAGCCCGGCCAGATGGTGCGCCAGCCGGTTGGAGCGCTCGTCCAGCTCGCGGTACGTTACCTGCTTATCGCCGCAGATCACCGCGACGCGATCGCCGAAGGCGTCCGCCGCGTGCTCGAAGAGGTCGGCAAGGTTCAGCGCCATGGGAATGAAACTAGAACGTGTTATCGTTTCGGGCAACCCTATGCCAGGCTTCCGTGAGGAGAAATCCCGGCCATGACCACGCCGCCCGCGGCCGCCAACGATGCGGGACAGCCCCACGCCCTGATCGAGCGGCGGGGGCACATCCTGATCGTGACGATGAACCGGCCCGAGGCACGCAACGCGCTGAGCGGGCCGATGATGGCCCTGATGCGCCAGGCCTGGGACGAGGTGGACAGCGACCCCCGGATCCGGGTCTGCGTCCTGACCGGGGCGGGCGGTGCGTTCTGCGCGGGCGCCGACCTGAAGGCCATGACCAACTCGCACCCGGGCGACGCCTTCCGGGCCGGTAAGCCAGACCTGTCGGTGGTGGAGTCGCTGCTCAAGGGGCGCCGCCTGACCAAGCCGCTGATCGCCGCCGTGGAGGGGCCGGCGATCGCGGGAGGCACCGAGATCCTCCAGGCCACCGACATCCGGGTGGCGGGCGAGAGTGCCAGGTTCGGCATCTCAGAGGCGCGCTGGGGGCTGTTCCCGCTGGGCGGCTCGGCGGTGCGGCTGGCGCGCCAGATCCCGTACACGGTCGCGGCCGACCTGCTGCTGACCGGGCGGCACATCGCCGCTGCCGAGGCCCGCGAGATCGGGCTGATCGGCCACGTCGTGCCGGACGGGCAGGCGCTCGCCAGGGCGCTGGAGATCGCCGACATGATCGCGGCGAACGGCCCGCTCGCGGTCCGGGCGATCCTGCGCACGATCCGCGAGACCGAGGGCATGGCCGAGAACGACGCGTTCACCGTGGAGGCCGCCATCGGCATGACGGTCTTCGCGAGCGAGGACGCGAAGGAGGGCCCGCGGGCCTTCACCGAGAAACGCAGGCCCCAGTTCCGCAACCGGTAACGCCCGCCGGCGCCACTCTCTCTCGGATCAGATCTGCCGGTCGCGGCCGGCCCAGTAGGGATCGCGCAGCTTGCGCTTGTAGAGCTTGCCGTTCGGGTCCCGCGGCAGCCCGCCGACGTAGTCGATGGTCCGCGGCAGCTTGAACCTGGCCACCCGCCCGGCGAGGAAGGCGAGCAGCTCCTCGGTGAGCGCCGGGCCCGGCTCGGCCCCGGCCGCCGGCTCGACGACCGCCTTGATCTCCTCGCCCCAGTCGTCGTGGGGAATGCCGAACACCGCGACGTCGGCGACGGCGGGGTGACAGCTCAGCTCGGACTCGATCTCGGCCGGGTAGATGTTGACCCCGCCCGAGATGATCATGTCACTGCTGCGGTCGCAGAGAAACAGGTAGCCGTCCTCGTCCAGGTAGCCGATGTCCCCCACGGTGAACATCCCGTCGGCCCAGGCCGCCTCCGTCTTCTCCTGGTCCCCGTGATAGGAGAACGTCGACGCGCCCATCGTCATGTAGACCAGCCCCCGCACCCCGGCGGGCACCGGGACGCGCGCCCGGTTCAGGATCCGCACCTGCGAGCGCAGCCACGGCAGGCCGACCGAGCCCGGCTTGCGCAGCCATTCCTCCGAGGTGATCAGCGTGCCGCCGCCCTCCGTGGCGGCGTAGTACTCGACGATCACCGGGCCCCACCAGTCAAGCATCTGCCGCTTGACCTCCTGCGGGCACGGCGCCGCGGCATGGATGACGCAGCGCAGCGGGGAGACGTCGTATTTGGCCCGCACCGGCTCGGGCAGCGCGAGCAGGCGGCGGAACTGCGTCGGCACCATGTGGCTGTGCGTGACGCGGTGCCTCTCGATCAGGGCCAGCGCCTCCTCCGGCTCGAACCGGTCCATCAGCACCACCGGGTGACCGAGCTGGATCGAGATCGTGGCGAAGTTCAGCACGGCGGTGTGGTACAGCGGGGAACCGCACAGATGCACGTGACCGTCGAACGGCGCGATGGCGAACAGGCCGAAGAACCAGGTCGCCATCGCCGCCGCGTCGTCGGGGTCCATGCCGGTGAGCGGACGGCGCACGCCCTTGGGCCGGCCCGAGGTTCCCGAGGTGTACAGCATCGGCGCGCCATGCGTACGCGGGCTCGGCCGCCGGGTCGACCCGTCGTCGCCCAGCGCGGCGAGCGGCTCGAAGCCCGGCACCGCGCCGGCCGCGAACCGGGGCGTGACCCCGGCCAGGCCGGCCGCCTCGGCGGCGACGGCGGCAAACCGCTGGTGCGCCACGAAGGCCTTGGCCGCGCTGTCGCCCAGGATGTAGGCGACCTCGGCGGCGGCCAGGTGCCAGTTGATTGGCACCACGTACAGGCCGGTCTCGATGGCGGCGAAGTAGACCGCGAGCGCGGCGGCGCTGTTGGGCAGCGCCGTCGCGACCGAGTCCCCCGGGCGCAGGCCCAGCGCCTGCAGGCCGCGGCCGTACCGGTCGGCCTCGCGGGCGAGCTCGGCATAGGTCACCACGCCGCCATCGGGCTCCACGACGGCGGTCCGGTTCGGCATCTTCTCGGCAATCGCCCACAGGCCGATGGCGTCCACGATCCCTCAACCTAGAACACGTTCTACGAACGGACAAGCAGGTAAGCAGGCGTTCAGGCATCGGTGTTGCCGAGGGTTACGGAAACATGTTTCACTCTGATTCGTGGATCAGCCGCTGAGCGCGCCGCTGGAGATCGGCTTCGACTACACCCGCTCGCTCGGCCCGACGCTGAGCCAGTTCATGACCGCCCTGGCCGGTCGGCGCATCCTCGGCGCGCGCGGTGCCGACGGCCGGGTGCACGCCCCGCCGTTCGAGTACGACCCGGTGACGCACGCGCCGCCGGACGCGCTGCTGCAGGTCGGGCCGGAGGGCAGCGTGACGAGCTGGTCGTGGATGCCGCGGCCGCTGGAGGGCCAGCCACTGGCACATCCGTTCGCGTGGGCGCTGATCCGGCTGGACGGCGCGGACACAGTGATGCTGCACGCGGTGGACGCCGGATCGGTCGCGGCGATGCGGACGGGAATGCGGGTCCGGGTGCGGTGGGCCGCCAGCACTGTCGGGCACATCCGCGACATCGCCTGCTTCGAGCCCCTGTCCGAGCCAGAGGGCAGTGAAGGGGGAATGGGGAGGCGGGTGGGGCCCCGGGGGCGAGCGGAAAGCACAACCATGATCACGACGCCGGTGCGGCTGCACTACGAGCACACGGCGTCGCACGAGGAGAGCAGCTTCCTGCGAGGGCTGGCCGACGGCAGGCTGCTCGCGCAGCGCTGTCCGGCCTGCGGCAAGGTGTACGTGCCGCCGCGCGGGGCCTGCCCCACGGACGGGGTGCCGACCACCGACGAGGTCGAGCTGTCCGATCAGGGCACCGTCACGACGTTCTGCGTGGTGAACGTGCCCTATCCCGGGCAGCGGGTGACGCCGCCGTACGTGGCTGCCTCGGTGCTGCTCGACGGCGCGGACATCCCGATCCAGCACCTGATCCTGGGCTGCGAACCGGGCGAGGTCCGGATGGGCATGCGGGTCCGGGCGTTCTGGAAGCCCCGTCACCAGTGGGGCACGACGCTGGAGAACATCGACCACTTCTTCCCCACCGGCGAGCCGGACGCGCCGTACGAGACCTACGCCCACCACTTGTAAGGACGGCAGCGTTGCACGTGAGGGCAGCACAGTGACCGACGTCGCCGTGATCGGCTTCGCCCAGTCCCCGGTCGTGCGCCACGGCGACACCACCACCAGCGGGGTGGAGATGCTGGTGCCGATCTTCGCCGAGGTGCTGGCGAGCACGGGACTGGCCAAGGGCGACATCGGCTTCTGGTGCTCGGGCTCCTCGGACTACCTGGCCGGCCGGGCCTTCTCGTTCGTTCAGGCCGTGGACGCGATCGGCGCGTTCCCGCCGGTCATGGAGTCGCACGTCGAGATGGACGGCGCCTGGGCGCTGTACGAGGCCTGGGTGAAGGTCCTCACCGGCGAGGTGGACGTCGCGCTGGCCTACGGCTTCGGCAAGTCCTCGGCCGGGGAGCTGCGGCGGGTGCTGGCCCTGCAGCTCGACCCGTACCTGGTCGCCCCGCTCTGGCCGGACTCGGTGAGTATCGCCGCGCTGCAGGCCAGGCTGGGCATCGAGGCCGGGACCTGGAGCGAGAAGGACATGGCCGAGGTAGCGGCGCGCAGCCGCGCCGCGGCGGTCGCGAACCCGGCGGCCCAGGTGTCCGGCGAGGTCTCCGCCGAGAAGCTGCTCGAACAGCCCTACGTCGCCGATCCGCTGCGTGCCCATGACTGCGCGCCGGTCGGCGACGGGGCCACGGTCGTGATCATCGCCTCCGGCGAGCGGGCCCGCGAGCTGTGCGCGCGGCCGGCCTGGATCACCGGTTTCGAGCACCGGATCGACTCGGCGTCGCTCGGAGCCCGCGACCTGACCACGGCACCGTCCGCCGCCGAGGCCGGGCGCGCGGCCGGGGCGCCGGGCGTCGACCTCGCCGAACTGCACGCGCCGTTCACCCACCAGGAGATCCTGCTCCGCAACGCCCTGGGCCTGAGCGACGCCGTTGCGGTCAACCCCTCAGGCGGCGTGCTCTGCGGCAACCCGATGTTCGCCGCCGGCCTGGCGCGGATCGGGGCGGCGGCGCGGGAGATCATGTCCGGCCGGGCCGACCGCGCGCTCGGCCACGCGACCAGCGGTCCCGCCCTGCAGCAGAACCTCGTGTGCGTTATGGAGGCCCGTTGAGACCGTCAGAGCGGGGAAGGGGGACACGGTGAAACAGCAGGCGGCCGTCCTGGGCGTCGGCCAGACCCGGCACCGGTCGCGGCGCAGTGACGTCTCGATCGCCGGGCTGTGCCGCGAGGCGGTGGACCGGGCCCTGGCCGACGCGGGCGCCGGCCTGGCGGACATCGACGCGGTTGTGGTCGGGAAGGCACCGGACCTGTTCGAGGGCGTGATGATGCCCGAGCTGTACCTCGCGGACGCGCTCGGCGCCGTCGGCAAGCCGCTGCTGCGCGTGCACACGGCCGGCTCGGTCGGCGGGGCGACCGGGCTGGTGGCGACCAGCCTGGTCCAGGCGGGCGTGCACCAGCGGGTGCTCGCCGTCGCGTTCGAGAAGCAGTCGGAGTCCAACGCCATGTGGGCGCTGTCGATCACGCCGCCGTTCAGCATGCCACTGCTGGCCGGGGCCGGCGGGTACTTCGCGCCGCACATCCGGGCCTACATCCGGCGCAGCGGCGCGCCAGAGCACATCGGCGCGATGGTGGCGGTCAAGGACCGGCGCAACGGCAGCCTCAACCCGTATGCCCACCTGCAGCAGCCCGACATAACGCTGGAGTCGGTGCGTTCCTCCCCCATGCTCTGGGACCCGGTCCGCTACGACGAGACGTGCCCCTCCTCGGACGGCGCGTGCGCCGTGGTCATCGGCGACCAGGCGGCGGCCGAGGCGGCGCAGGCCGATGGCCGGGCCGTGGCCTGGATCCGGGCTACCGCGATGCGCACCGAGCCGACCATGTTCTCCGGCAAGGACCACGTCAACCCGCGGGCCGGGGCCGACGCCGCCGCGGCGCTCTGGCGCCAGGCCGGCATCACCGACCCGCTAGAGCAGATCGACGTGGCCGAGATCTACGTTCCGTTCTCGTGGTTCGAGCCGATGTGGCTGGAGAACCTCGGCTTCGCCGCCGCCGGCCAGGGGTGGCGGCTCACCGAGGCCGGGGAGACGGAGATCGGCGGCAGGCTCCCGGTCAACCCCTCAGGCGGGGGGCTCAGCTCCAACCCCATCGGGGCGTCCGGCCTGCTGCGCTTCGCCGAGGCCGCACTGCAGGTCATGGGCAAGGCCGACGACCACCAGGTGCCCGGGGCCGCCGTCGCGCTCGGCCATGCC
>WNFN01085469.1_pt1 | contig 19463 bp, 17 predicted proteins | sample 5400161 | NCBI WGS metagenome assembly WNFN01 (sample SAMN13153353, study PRJNA577476) | soil metagenome | isolation source: 80 cm saprolite on Douglas fir-dominated hillslope | place: USA:California | collected 2013-09-17 | reverse complement strand
AGGTGCTGGCTGAGTAGTTCGCCGGCGGTGATGGGCTCGTCGCAGCAGGGGCATAGGCCGCCGTAGCCGAGAAGCCGGCAGGGCCGGTTGCAGTCGTGGCACCACTGGCTGGCCAGGTAGCGCTGATCGCATTCGCCGCACTGGTAGATGCTGGCCTGCCGGCGGGGCGGCCCGGGCGGTGGTGGCGGCGCGGCGGGCGCGGGCTGGCGGGCGCGGAAGGCTTTTTGCCGGCAGGCCGGGGAGCAGTACCGCTGCCGGCGGACCGGGGTGAATGGCGCGGCGCAGACCGGGCAGCGCGCGGCGCCGCTGGTTGTCGTTACGTCGTCGTCACGCAGCGGGCTCATCGCCGCCGCCGGACAGGTCCTCGCCGTCGCTTTCGCCGAGCAGGAAGATGAACCGGTCCAGGTCACCGCGCAGGTGCGCGGTGGTATAGGCGGGATGCCCGGCGAACCGGGCCAGCGGGGCTTCCAGGCGGCCGGGGTCGCAGGCCAGCCACTGGCTGATGAAGCCGAGGATCTCGGCGAGTTCGGCCGCGTCGGCGGGGTGCAAGGTCACGGTTCAGGTCGCGCCGCACCGCGGCGGGTCCGGGTGGCTCGCAGCCGGTAGGAGTCGGTGCCGGTCTGGATGATGTGCGCGTCGAAGGTGAGCCGGTCGACGATCGCGGCGCACAGCCTGGGATCGGTGAAGGTGGAGGTCCATTCGCTGAAGGCGGCGTTGGAGGCGATCGCGATGGAGGCGCGTTCCTCGCGCTCGGTGAATACCTGGAACAGCAGCTCGGCGCCGCGCCGGTCGAGCTCGAGGTAGCCCAGCTCGTCCAGGCACAGCAGGTCGACCCGGCCGTAGCGGGCGATGGCGCGGGACAGGGTTTTGTCGTCGGCGGCCTCGACCAGCTCGTTGACCAGGGCGGCGGCGGTGGTGTAGCGGACCCGGTAGCCGTTCTCCGCGGCGGCGGTGCCCAGCCCGATCAGCAGGTGGCTCTTGCCGGTGCCCGAGTCGCCGATCAGGCAGGCTGGCTGCCCGGCGGCGACCCAGGCGCTCTTGGCGAGGGTGTGGATGAGCGCGGCGGGCACGCCCGGGCTGGCCGAGAAGTCGAAGTCCTCGATCCGCTTGGGCCGGGGGAAGCCGGCGTCGCGGACGAGGCGGGCCTTGCGCCGCTGCTCGCGGTCGTCGCATTCCAGCGACAGCAGCTCGGTCAGGAATCCCTTGTAGCTGGCCTGCTGGCGGGACGCCGCGGCGGCGACCTCGCCGTGCCGTTCCCGGATGGTGGGCAGCCGCAGGATCTTGCAGGCCTGCTCGATCGCCGCGTCGGCGGCGGTGTCGGTCAGCTCGTCGCGCGCGGCGGCGGCCCTGGCCATCACGTGCTCCCCGCGCGCGCGGCGGGCGGCTCGGTCAGCAGCTGGTCATAGGCGGCCACCGACGGGGCCGGGCGCGGGTCGGCCGGCAGGTCCGGGGAGCGGCGCGGCAGCGTGACCACCGCGGCCCGCGACGGCCGCGGCCGCAGCGCCGGCCAGGGCTGCCCGCTGGCCTGGCCGCCGGCCTGGCCGGCGGCGTGCTTGCGGGCCTCGATCGCGACCACGTCCGGCGAGCAGCTGCCCGCCGCCAGCGCCGCGCTGATCCCGGCCGTGACCTGGCCCGCGGGCATCCGGCGGTGCAGCAGCAGCACCTCGATCAGCGCCCGGGTGCCCGCGGCGTCACCGTTCCGGGCCCGCGCCCGGTCCCAGAACGCCTGGTGGGCGGCGGTGAACGCGCCTCCGGCGCGGGCCTGGGCCAGCGCCGCCGCGCCGGGCAGCGCGCCCGGCTTGCGGAGCAGGATCTCCAGATAGTGATCCAGGTCCAGGCGCTCGGCCCCGGCGGCGGTCAGCCGCGGATGCACCGCGGCCAGCCGGGAGCCGTCGTAAACTTCCAGCTGGTTAGCCGACAGCCGGACCCGTACCCGGGCGTCGATCAGCCGGGCGGGCACCGAGTACCGGCACTTGCCGACCGCGATCCGGGCGTACCGGTCCACCCGCGGCCACGCCGTCGCCGCGGTGTCGAACGCCTCCGCCGGCAGCGGCAGCAGGAACGGCGCCTCGACGGCGAAATCCTCGCCGACCACGGAAAGCCGCTGATCAATGTGCCGGACGTCCTCACCCGCGTCGGCCTCGGCCAGGCGGGCGTCCAGCTCCGCCAGCGACGCCTCCGCCGGCACCGGAACGAACCAGCGGCGCCGGAACCGGCCTATCTCGCCCTCGACGCCGCCTTTCTCATGCGCCCCCTCCTGGCCGGGAACGCAGTAAAAAGCCTCAAACCCGTAATGAGCGCGGAACGAAAGCCACCGGGCCGTCTCGGTGCGGTTACGGCCGGTCAGCACTTTGGCGACCGCCGGGGACAGGTTGTCGTAGCGGACCTGCGCATACGGCAGGCCGCCCATCACACCGAACGCCGCCACGTGGCCTTCCAGGAACGCCTCCTGCGCCTGGCTGGCATACACCCGGTGACAGGCCCGGCCCGAATACGACAGCCGGAACGCGAACATGAAGCACCGCGACAGCTCCCCGGCCAGGCGCACCGTCACCTCGCCGAAGTCCACCTGCGCCTCCGCCCCCGGCTCCCTGACCTGCGGCACGAACCCCGCCAGGCCCGCCGGGCGGGCACGGTCTTCCGCGAGGATCTCAGCCCGGCGCCGCTGAACGTACTTAGCCACATACGAATACGACACCCGCGCGTCATGCTCATCGCAGAGCCGCTCGAACACCCGCTGCGCGGTATGCCGCTGCTTACGCGGCGCCTCCAGGTCCTCCCGCAGCATGCCGTCGATCAGGCCCCGCACCCCGTCCAGCACCACCGTCCGCCGCTGCGGCGTCTTACGGGCCGGCGGGACCGGCGACCCGATCGCCTGGCGCACCGTCCGGCGGTGCACGTCGTACTTGCGAGACAGCGCCCGCACCGACATCTGGTTGCGCTGCCAGTCGAAACGGATCGCCGCGAACAACTCCACTCTCTTCGGCCCCATCCCAGCCCCGCCCGAAGCTCAGGGACACCCCCGATGCGATCCACGATCCACCCGGGCATCCCATCCGTCCCGTCACCGCGCGGCGACACGCCGCCCGATTCCAAGAACGCGGGGCCAAATCAGAGTGCTGCACCAGCCACTGCGACCACCCCTGGTGGGGCCAGGTCAAAGGAGAACAGCGGGGCCATTTCAGAGTGCTACAGCCACTCCTGGAACTCACATGTTCCCGGACACTGGGGGAAAGGTCGACTTCGTCGATCAGCGCTGGCGCTACCTAGTCTCTTCTATCAGTGAGGGCTCGGGCCTCGTTCGCGCGCCTCTAGTCCACACCAGAGCCTGCAGACCGAGCTCCTCGCCGACGCTGGCCCGTTCGCCACGATCGAGGAAGCCTAGGCCGCGGTAGATAAGTGGCGGGAGGAATACAACCACCGCCGGCCTTCTCCAGGGGTCCTTAGCCTGTCGCATGACGTTGCGCCAGATGCGTGGCGGAGGCCTTTGCAACACGCCTCAGCCATTGTGGTGCTCGTTGTCGTCGCTGATCAGAAGCCCAGCCCATGACGACGCGCCATGTGTGCAACACCTCCGAGGGCGACCGCAGGCATTTGATCATGATGCTACCTGCGCGGTTCGCGGCGACGTCCTATTTGCGCCGGTTCTAACCCCTGGAGAACCACCGGCATCAGGCTCCTGGGCATGGCCGCGCCGGACGCAACCGATGCAAGTCGCCTGGATCGCTCGAAGCGCCGACTATTTGCGGCTCGCTTTGTGATCGACGGTTGACTCGTGGCAATACAGAACAACAGTTCCCGTCCCGGCCGCACTGTTTAGAGTTTGCACGTAGTCAAGTTGGTGCAGCATGTGGCAGAGTTTCGTGACCTTATTGAGCAGAACGGTCCAGCTTACGGAATCCGACCCACCTTCTGCAACTGCGGTTAAACTTGATGATCGGCGCGGCCTGGCATTGGCGGTGGCTCTATTAGCTCAGGGCGGTCGAAAAATCGGGTAGCGAACGCCGCCTGGATCAAGAAAATCTAGCAGCGCGATCAGCAGTTTGTTCACCGCGGCTAGCCGATTCATATATCCGGGTGCCGGATTCACCATTGCGTCCATTGTCGCCAATGAGCCTGTCGAACCATCGCGAAAAGCGTGGATCACTTTCGAGTCTTTCGACGAATTGAGCATAACCGATGCAACGATACCCGCGCGCATCGCCCGGCAATGGCTCCAGAACCACCTCGCCGATAGCACGCTGTTCGTCACGAAACAGCCGAAACCCAGCATCTGGATATCTATGCCTATTTGAAAAGGCGAAGCCTATTCGGTGGAGCAGGATACTTAGTTCTCGGCCTCTAATCTGATCGCCGAAATCGAGGAACTGGACTCCTCTGCGTGGAATCTCCAGCCAGCCGAAGTACTCGGCGAGCCGATATAGCGTGCTCGTCTTTGCATACCGCTCAGTTCCGGATCATTGCTATTGATGTGACGCTCTACGTAACCGGTAGTCACGATACTGTAGATTCTACCTTGAAGATCGATTGTTGATCTGAGCAATGGATCAGGATACCTCGACATGACTTCTTCGGTAACCGCGTGCTTGTCAAGTTCGGATCGGCGCAAATTCAATTCATGCTGCATGCGGATTGTTCGAATGGTCGAGTAAGAACTCAGCAGCACGCCAGCAATGGCTACTATCCCTGACATAAGTGCGGTCGTCATTGATCATCTCAAAACTGTAGAGGGCCTTCGCTGCCCCGCCGATATATCGTCCTTCTACCGCCAATGCACCTAGCTTCTGGTTCTGGGGATGTGGTTGTGATCAAGTGTAATGATCCGCTTGATAGAGGACCAGGTCTGATCGCCCCCGTGACTATATGGTCAGTTGCTGCCATCGTTTCGCGGTAGGAGACGCATCGCAGACCGATTGGCCGCGCCGAGCGAGCCGTAGGAGTGCGCGCGCCCATTCACCTCGGGGAAGGTCCGATACTCTCAGTGACTACCTTGGAGGTCGCGCCCCACCTGACCCCTGTCGACCGGGTTCGCTGCTTTGCATGGCGTCTAGCCCAGCCATCGCGGCCGCCCATCTTCGTCCGCTAGGTTGCCTCACTTTCGCGGGCCAAGAAGTCTTCCAAGTGATGCTTGCCGATCAGCCTGCGCCGCCCTGCCTTCACCGACCTGAGCTGGCCGGTGCGCAGCAGGTCGTGGACCAGCTCCCTGGAAATGCCCAGCAAGTCAGCGGCCTCAGCGGGGCTGTAGGCGAGCCGCTCCGCATGGGCGTTGCGCTCGAACATCTCGCGCAGGAGGACCAGGAGCTCCTCGCGCATGTCGCTGGCGAGCAGTCGGGCCATCGCGCTGAGTTCGATCTGGCTGACGGCTTCGGGCAAAGCCATCTCACTGGCTTCGGGCAAAGCCATCTCACTCCCCCGTCTTGACTTTGAAGTGATCGCGCTCATCAACATGCGCTCCGCAAACAGAGAGTTGCTGACGCTGGACTTCGAAGCGGCGATCGCGGTAGCTGCGCGCCTCGAAGCCCAACCGCCCGGTGGTCTTGGTGATATCCCAGCCGCGCTGGTGGGCGCGTAGATCTCCGGCGGCATGTACCCGGTCGGACAACTCGCGCTGACGTCGCCCACCCAGGCCGACATCCGTGCGAGGCGGTCAGCCCGCCAGTGCGCGGTGGTCCTAGTCATAAGGCGCACCTCAGCCTGCCTCTAGTTCCTTCTCCGGCTGCCGCTCTGGCTTGCGGGCGCTGGCCGTGCAGCCGACGCCCGGCAGGGGCGTCGATGCACGCTAAGGTCGTCGTCGTCGATGAATTGGCGCTCGTCAGCAGCGCCAACTTCACGACGCGGGCGATGGAGTCCAACCTGGAGTGCGGCTTTCTCCGCCGGGGCGGACCCGAGCCCCGAGCTATCCGCGAGCATAGCGCCGAACTTCACGCTCGCGGCTATTTGGTGCGAACGCGATGAAGAGGTGACTGATAGGTTCCGCACTGGGCTGTGTGATTTAGCTTTGTCGGGGTCTTGGCGGGAGGCTGGGATGGTCGCGGCGCGGGAGACAACTCTGCAGGAACTCCTGGAGGGATCGAAGCAGTATCAGGTCCCGTTGTACCAGCGGACGTACTCCTGGAAGAAGGATCAGCTGGAGCGCCTGTGGACGGACGTTCTCCAGCTTGCCGAAGACCGGGTTACCACCCCGGCGCTGACCCATTTCATTGGCTCGCTGGTGCTTGCGCCAAGTCCGGCTAATGGTCCGGCGGGGGTGATGGAGTTCCTGGTCGTGGATGGCCAGCAGCGGCTCATTACGTTGTCTCTTTTGCTGTGCGCGATCAGGGATCACCGGGCTCAGACAGAGGACCCGATTCATCGGGACAGGATTAATCAGCAGTACCTGATCAATCTTTGGAAGCCCCAGCAGCAGAGGCTCAAGTTGCTTCCCACCCAGGCCGACCGTGCTTCCTACCTGGCGTGCTTGGATGCGGCGCCGCAGGCTGGCGGTGCTGACCCAGTAGGTGTCGCCTATCAGTTCTTCCGGGCTCAGCTGGCGTCGGGCGATGACGCGGACGACGCGGCGGATGTTGAGCGCATCGATAAGGCTGTCATCTCGGGCATGGCCCTTGTCTCCGTGGTGGCACAGGCTGGCGATAACGCGCACCGGATCTTCGAGTCATTGAACAACACCGGGTTGCGGCTAACCCAGGGCGACCTGCTGCGTAACTACCTGTTCATGCGCCTTCCCACTCGTGGGGAAGCGGTGTATCAGGCGCTGTGGCTGCCGCTGCAGAGCATGCTCTCGGCTTCTGAGCTTGAGCAGCTGTTTTGGCTTGACCTGGTGCAGCGAGATCCGAGAGTGAAGCAGACAGATACCTACACGGCGCAGCAGGCGCGGCTCGACCGGTTCGCCTCTGAGGAAGACATCGAGTACGAGATCGCCCGCTTTGCTCGCCTCGGTGAGCTGTTCAAGACGCTGCTCGATCCAGCACGCGAGACTGACCTCCGGGTGAGGCTGCGCCTGGAGCGCCTGAATGTATGGGGTACCACGACGGTCTTCCCGCTGCTGCTGCACTTGCTCGACCGGCGGGATCAGGGCAGTGCGTCATCCGAGGAAATCGCTCGCGCGATGCTGTACGTGGAGAGCTTCTTTGTTCGCCGGCTCGTTATCGGCCGCGCTACGGCGAACATCAACCGGATCCTGCTATCCGTCGTCACCGAGATGGACTCGGCCAAGCCGGTCGATGGGGAGGTGCGCCAGTACCTGTCAACCGGCCGCAAGTACTACGCGAGCGATCCAGAGATCCGTGTCGCGGCTTCGGGCATCCCTTTCTATCTCAACGGCCGGCCCGGCCAGCGATCGCTTGTCTTGCGGTGGCTGGATGAGTCCTTCGGCAGCAAGGAGCCCGTTGAGTATCAGTCGCTGACCATCGAGCACGTTCTGCCCCAGACCCCCACGCCAGAGTGGCGCCAGGCGCTCAGCGATGACCTGGCTGGTGATGAGACCTTCGCGGAACTGCACGGCTCGCTCGTGCACACCCTTGGCAACTTGACCCTGACCGGTTACAACTCCACGATGAGCAATAGCCCGTTCGGCAAGAAACGGCTGCAGTTGCATAAAAGCGGGCTGGCGATGAACCAGGACATCGCCGGACAGTCCAAGTGGGGCCGAGCCGAGATCCACGATCGCGCGAGCCAGCTCGCGAAGCGGATCACGGAGGTATGGCCAGGTCCGGTGGACGTCAGTCCAACGGACGCGGGAGCAGCATGGGATGTCATGGAGAAGGCCCTAGCCGCCATGCCTGACGGATCGTGGACGACTTACGGTGATCTGGCGGCGCTCATCGGCAGCCACCCCGTGCCTGTCGGCATGCGGCTGGCCAGCCATCCGATCGCCCATGCGCACCGGGTGCTGCAAGCTGAAGGGACGATTTCGCCGTCATTCCGGTGGCCCGATGCTTCCCGCACTGACGATCCTCGGGAGCTGCTGCGCGCCGAAGGGGTGGTCCTCGACGAACAGGGCCGAGCGGACCAGGCCCAGCGACTCACAGTGGAGGACCTGGCGCTTCTAGGTGGCCTCACAATTGGTGACCTGCCAGAAACCGTGCCCTGGCCTGCGGACGGGGAGGATCCGGACCTGCGTGATCGGTTCATCGACCAACTCGGAACGCAAGACCCCGGTACCGTCACAGGCGTGCTAGATGTGCTGGACCGATGGACTGCGATGGGCGGCACCCTGCTCTACGGCCGGGGCGGCCAGACATCCTGCTTCCTCATCTCGCGTGACAAGGCTCACCCCGACGGCAACATCTGGCCTGTCACGATCTACACCCTCCGCAGCTGTGAGGTTGTCTTCAAGCATCTGGCAAGCCGGCCGCCGTTCGATGACATCCAGCTGCGTGAGGAACTGCGCCAACGACTCAACAAGATCCCCGGCGTCGACCTGCCTGCATCGAAGATCGAACTCCGGCCCGCGTTCTCGCTCACGGTCCTAGCCGATCCCGCCGCTCGTGGGGTTCTCACTGACGTGCTCGAGTGGTTCCATGAGCAGGTCACTCACTGAGGAGAGAAGATCTCGGGGCGATGGCGTTACACCTGGCTGCATGCACTGCTCGCCTGCTCCGAGATGGCAGGACCGGCTACGAATCAGCGTCGATACTGACAATCAGGGCATCGTTCCTGCACACTCCGAATCCCGCCGACCGCAAAACGCCAATGAGATCGTCTTCACGATCCAGCGGGATGGCAAAGAACGGGCCATTGAACATGGTCTCAACCACGCCCGCCCCGGCCCGAGCCTCCAGCTCTCCCAGCAGATCCGCGGGAAGGTGCGCGAGCGCGAGCGCGTCGGGCATCGGCGGCCAGTCGCTGCCACCAGCATCCATGGTCTCGTCCCAGGCATACGGAGCATCCGCTTTGCAGGCCGGGCAACAATACTGATCACCGGAATCGGGCGTGCGCAGATTTGGCACCCGCACTCAGTTCCAGTGTCCAATCTGGCGCTGACACCGCGTCGCTGGAACCGCTTGAAAATGTGGTCCATCGCCCGGGTTGACCCGGCAGATAGGTTTGATACCATTTCGCCATGGATCGTCTAGGCGCAGCGGATTGGAATGAATTCGTTCTGCAATGGCTCACCATAGAAAAGGATGATCTCGGGCTGTCGACGGCATACCGGGTTAGGCTCATTGATAACGCTGACCGGAACAACGGCCCGGACAACACTCACCGATTGATACTGTTGCTCTGCCGCAAGCCGTGGATCTTCGACGTTTTCTGTCGTGCACCGGATGCAGAAGTACGGTGGGTATACATCCAAGAGACAGACTTGCCTCGTCTATATTGTGCCAAGCAATGACTGGTATCTTGATACGGGTCGGTCGTTCTTGCTAAGTGGACTTCCCGATAATTTGCATGCAGACCGGAGCGTGGACGACGGGCACGGTCCGTGGTATCCACGGCACAAGGAAAGGATTGGGGAGCTACAGAATCATTTGGCGGACTATGACGGCGAGAGCACCGAGCATGCGCTTCTGCTTATAGCTCCACGCGAAGCTGGTCCTTATACAATAGTCGATGGTAACCACAGGGCAGGAGCCCTGTATATGCTGCGTAATAGGCCACTGCCGTGGAGGGCCATGCTGGCAGTTGGTCCTGGAATAACGGATAGCAGATGGTACGCCAATTCTCCGATGGCGCATGCAGTAATGCAATCCATGGAAATGGAGGCTAAAGCAGGACGACTGAGATGAGGCGGAATTCCGCATAGCAGACGGTGCCTGACGGTTGCTACTGACTGTTTTTGACGGGCGTCATTGTCGTCACGACTGTCATCATTCGTCGCTGCTGACGATCCCTTGATAGCAGAACTCAGCGCGGCTGTACCAACCAGGTATCGGGCTCTTTCGGGCGAAGATGACGCGGTGGTCATGACCTCGGCCCAGACGCAAGCTGAGCATGGCGACGCCTACGCTGATGGAGAAACGGCACTACCCCACCGGCCGTTGCGTGTGCGATCTGGCCTTGGGCAAGTTGCCAGACTGGGCCATCGAGGTCAAGTGTGCTCGCCTTGGCCGCGACAACGGCACGTATGAAGACGCAGCCACCATGAAGACGTTTCGCCTTACTCCGAAGACCGGAGTGCCGTGACCGAATGCCAGCAGCTTGCGCGCAGCGAAGGTCGGACACTGACCGTATTAAGCAAAGCTGTTCGCTTCTTGCGGTCAGGCAGGAGTGTCAGTCGGCGACACTGGGAGGCGCTCGACATCAGTGATAAGGTCTATAACCCGCTGGTAGCGCTGCGTTGTGTCGTTAGCCCCACACTTCTGGACGATCCGGCTCACCTCATCCGCACCGGCCTTCAGCGCCTCCCTGCCGGTGAAGATATAGGAGAGCACCCAGCCAAGGGAGTAGATCTCGTTGAGGACAGTATAGCCCTTGAAGCTGCTCAGCAACGGGTCTCGGATTGTGCCGCGCATCTCCGTCTTCGTTCGCGTGAACTCGGAGCCGTGATCCTTGACGAGACCGAAGTCGGAGAGTTTCACCAACACCGCGCCGCCGCCGAAAACCTTGAGCATGACATTCTGAAGGCTGACGTCTCGATGTAGCAGTCCCTCACGATGGATATAGTTGATGCCATAGAGGAACTGGAGGGCAATCCTCTTGCGCGAGGCGAACGACAGTTGGTTGTTACGCGTGGCGATGTAGTCGCGAAGAGTCTCGTCGCAGTACTCCATCTTGTATTCGTTGCGAGTCTCGTCGTATTGATAGACCTCAACGATGTACGGAAAACTCAGTCGCTTCAGGACCTCGAACTCCTGCTTGAACCGGTGAAGGTCGCGTTCGCCTAGACCCTTCTTCGCACGTTTGACCGCGAACTTAATGCCGTAGTCGGGGTCAATGAAGGAGAATACAATCGCATACGATCCCTCGCCAACCATCTTCAACTGGACTGCGGACTGCCGCTTCTTGAGCCTGATGCTCGTCTCCGGTCTGATGAAGACGGGCTTGAACTTAATGAGGCGGATCTGCTCGAAGTCCTCGGGCACGTTGCTGCCATAGCTCATGGAGAGCCACGGCTTACAGCGGTCGACGGCAGCGCGGTACTCGGCGGCGAAAACTACCTCGAATCCGGCGACCTTCAAAGAGTCGAGCGCGTCGTCTAGTTCATCGATCAGGGCCAGCATGTCTCGACTCGCATCAGCCCAGTAGTGCTTCGTGCTCTTCGCCCTGCCGTTGATCGAGTCGAAGTGCTGATTCAGTCGTTCGTGGAGGTTGGCGAAGACGTGACCGAAGTGTGCATCGTCGGCGTACAGCCGCGAGAAAGCCTCGGAGGCAGGCATCTCGGCGTAACGACAGGTCAAGTCGTCAATCATCAGCCTTACGGGATCGGTCACGGCCGTCACCCCATCAACTCGCCGGATCCCCATGCGGTCAATCTCAGGTGTCAGTCGTGTGCCAGCATGCTGCACAGAAGTCACGGGAACGAACTGCCGACAGAGCGCATGGGCGCATCGTAGGACGTAGCCGTCATAGGGCGGCCCAGTCACCGGGCCTCATGCCTGACCACCTCATCCGGTGCGCTGAACTCTAGTGTCGCGCACAGTCAACCCAGCGGGCCACCCCGGCTCACGCCCACTCCCGCCCCGCAGCGACCTCGGCACCTCGACGTAGATCACCCCTGACCAGCGGAGTTGGAGCTCACGGGCCCTGCTAGTCCGGCCTCGCTGCGTTCGCGGCGAGCCAGCGCGCTGTGTATTCGGTCAACCCGACCTGCACCCACGCCACGCCGAATTCGCGCGTCAGGCCGCACTCGGCATGCGTGGCCACGACCGCCTGCACCGCGCCGAGGACTTGCCGCAGGCAGATCGTGTCCAGCGGCCGGTGCTTGCCGTCGCGCACAGTCCGGACCAGCCGGGCGATCTGGTTGTGGACGTGATCCTGCGGGTCGCCGTCCCGGCTGGTCCCCTGCAGCCACGACGTCACGATCAGCTCGGCCTCCTTGAACCGGCCCGCGTCCTGACCCTCCCTGCGGGTCCCGTGATAGCCGGTCCGGGTGATCCCGGCCCACCGCTGCACATACTCCAGGCCCGCCCGGTTCGCCGCCCTCAGTAAGTTGGGCCACCGTGTGGCGCGGCGGGTTGTCCTGTGCCAGAGAAGTCGAGGCATTGTCAGCGCGTCTAAGAGCAGCAGGCGCGCGTAACCCGAGGCAAGCAGCACATAAGCAACGCATGTTGTCTGGCGTGAGCCCGCCCGGCCGTAGCCAGCGAGGCGGGCTCTTCGTTGCCCGAAGTAAGCGTCAGGCCGCAAGACGATCTTGACGCTGGTAGAGCGAGGCGGCGGCCACATGCTTCCAAGCGATCGCAATCATGCTGGCACCCCCGACCGCGTCGGCACGGCGGCCACGGCCGTGAAAGGACCCGTCGCTCCCGATCCTGTTGGATAGCTCCGCTTCGAGGACTTGAAGGTCTTCCTCATGGTCCAACTCGATTTCGTGAACACCACCTGCCACGGTCTGGATTTCCAGGACCCACACCGGCGACAGTTCAGCGACTTTTGACGGGTGCGATGCTGTGGCGCTGGGGGTGCCCTGGCTGAAGAAGCCGAGTCGGCGCAGAATGTCCCGCGCTCGATCAGTATTGACGTATTTCAGGCCGGTTGCGACTCTGAACACCTGCTTGACGGGGTACCGGACGCCGCTGACCTCGACGCTGTACTGGTAGACGCGGCCGGGCTCGACGCCGCGCATGCGAGCCTCGACCTCCTGCTTAGTGAGCGAGTGATGCTGACCGTCGAAGATGAAGTCCATCCGGCCTCCTGTGTCTGTCAGAAACAAACTATAAAAATTATAGACTGCTCGTGATCCGCGCACAAGCTGTGGGCGTGGGCGCCACCGATGCTCGGCCACCACGCCGACTGCCTGCCACGACCCCACGCAGTGGAACGCTGAACTTGCCGCCAGACTGACTCAGGAATAGCGCTCACGCCCGAGATCAGGTGGCAGGCTAGGTTGCGCGCGCTGCCAGGCTCGGGTCGACTGCAACAGGACAACGAATCAGCGGGAGTACGTGTCACGACCTCGCTAGCCGCGGAGGGAGCCAGCGCGTGCTGGATATGGACCATTGGTGATCCCTTAGCTTGGACGGCACAGCGCCGAATGATTTCGCACGGGCTGACTTTCCGCAACAGCGATAAATGCCATTAGGTCCGCGTTTCTGAACTCTGCTGCTAGCTGTTACAAGCAATGCACAGTACATTGCTCAGTCGTCGTCGCCGAACTCCTTAGGCCGCCAGCCCGAAGCGTAACGCTTCGCTAGTTCAATTGCCTCGATTAGCTGGGGATCCGTAGGTTAAGATCCCTCAAGAGAACTGATCATTTGGTTGAGAGCGCCTTCACTCCCATAGAGTTTTATCAGGACGTCCCACTGCAGGCGTTGATTATAGGTAACAACGCGGCTTGCCACCGGCTGGCTGCGGACAACGGCGCAAGCGGCCAATAGAACCGTGGCATTTAGGCCGAGATCGTCAAGAGTTGGCAGAACCGCTTCACCCTCGGGCGCTGCGTTTTGTACCCAGTACAACAACCGCAGCAAATCCCACTCCTCGGCCAGTATCAGCCGGCGACCTGGGGGTGCGGGTCGTAGGTGTCCAGGACGTGCTGCATGTCATCGACGTAGACGGCTTTTAGCCGCCCGTCTTGTTTGATCGCGGTGAAGATCCGCGTGGCGGTGTCTCCCTGGCGCTGGAGGTCGCGTTCGGTGTCGCGGATGTCGATCAGGTGCGGGTAGGCGGTGTGCAGCGGGACCGGCGTGCCGGCGGGGGAGTCGATGTCTCCGTCATCGAAGTCGTGCGGCGCCGCGACGATCGCATGCTCGGTAAGGTCTCATCGAAGCCGCTGCTTCAGAGCTACCTCGCACCCGTCCTGCCGCCGGCCCATACCGCGACTGAGGGTGCTCGGGTGACCACTCGCGGCTAGGCGCCCGCTGTTCGTCCTCTGGCAAGTCGTTGGCGCGGGCAACAGCAGGCGCACGGCCGCCGACTACGGCCAGAGGGCTGTAGGCAGACACCAGGACTCGCCCGAATGGCAGCGGATTTCAAGACCGGTGCTGCCACTGCGCTGATCTGCGGCGCCCCGGCGGCTGTGCCGTTTCTGGGCATGTATTAGGCACAGGAGCGTCTGCAGCCACCGCTGCGTAGGTGGTCACGGCCAGGTCACGGCCCGGCTCAGCGTCCCGAGGAGAACATCCGCGGGATTATTCAGCGACGCGGCGCTGCCGGTTTGCCGTAGCGGCCTGGTCGGCGGCCAGGCCGACCGATTGCGGCCGCTTTCTCATTGGCGGCCAGCGCATCCTCCTGCCTCCTCAGCGTCAACAGGATCATGGACTGGTTGCTGAGCGTTCCGCCGAGGTCAGGGCCGAATGTGCCGGGTCGGCTTTTCGTCAGGTCTTGGTAGATGCCGACGGCTTCCTCGTTGGCGGCCAGCGCGTCCTCCCACCGCTCCAGCTCAGACCTGGAGTTCGACAGGCTGTTCATCGACCCGGCGAGTTTCGGAATCGGACCCATCGCTGCTGGAGCTAAAAGTGTTCGGAGCCTTGGCCGGGCCGTGAGTAGCCTGCCGAGAATGGACCAAGGAGTTGACCCGGTTGAGCGCGCTGCTCAGTTCTTGCGCGCTGCCGTCGCTGGCATGCATAGGGACAGCGCGCGCGAGCCCATCCGGTGGCCGGATGCCAGTGGGGCCTTCCCGGCCGACTTCCTCCTGCGCCCGCCACATGTGGTTGTGGATGCCAACATCCTCAGGAACGACGTGCTGCGGTCCTGCCGGACTGGCCAGCGGACAGTGCTGGTAACCGCCGCGAACGCTGGCCTGCTCCGCATGTTCTGCGCCGAGCACGTCTACCAGGAGGTCATCGAGCACAGCGGCGATTGGACTGCCTCGGGGCCGATCACCCGCGATTGCTTCCTCGGAAACTGGCTATCGGAGTACTTGCCGCTGCTCAGGATCGTCAAGATCAACGAGGGACAGCTCGGATGGCTTGACCCAGTCGAGCTAACCCGCGCCCGGGAACTGGCAGCTAAGGACCCGGACGACGTGCCATCGGCAGTTCTCGCGCTGCTCTTGCGAGCGTTCTTCCTGTCCCACGACGGCCCGGCGCTGCGAGCCGTCTACGGGCAGACCGACCTGTCGGAGCACCAGCACTGGGTTGACCTGCTCAAGGCGGCGGCGATGCGGGCGAGATGGAGAAGCACCTCACCCTTTTCGTGAATCTGGTCACGCTGGCGGGAAAGGGGGTCGTCAGCGGCGCGCGACGAGTCGCCGACGCCACAACTCCGTGGGTCCTGATCCCAGTGGCGCTGCTGCTCGCAGGCGCGTACCTCGTAGCCTCAGATCGGGCCAAGCAGCGAGTCAATACGGCCGGACGCTCGGCTGTCTCGGCAGTCGCCGGAGCCGTAATTGCATACGGCGAGGTCAGGGAGCGCTTCAATCGGGCCACGCCGAAAGTCCCGGGCTGGAACTCGCTGAGCGAGATGAACCCACCGGGAGCGGTACTCGGGCGTGCTTGCATACGTACCCTGGCCCGGCGTCCGCAAGGTGAACGCTCAGCGGAGGAGCTGGCGCAAGATCTCCCCTATCTCGGCGTGGCTCAGAGCGAGGCTGAGGTCCGCCAAATGCTCCGCGAAACCGGCTCATTCGCGGAGGTCTGGCGAGGCCGGTGGCAGGTCGGATACGCAGCACCGGTCGTCCTGAGGTATCTGCAGCAGAGATCCGACACCGCCAGCGCCTGAGCAGTCTTACCGGCATCGCCCTCCCGGTGCGCATCCGGCCGATCGCCAGGTCCGCCAGCACCTGCCCGCGCCGCTCCCCGTCGATCAGCGCCTCGATCATCAGCGTCGCCGACTTGCCGGTCAGGTCCGATACCACCGAGTCGAGCTTGATCCCCGCTGATTCCAGCGCCTTGGCCAGCCGCTGGATCTCCGAGGTGCGGGCCTGCACGGTCTTGGCCCGGTACCTCGTCAGGTCCCGCAGATCCTTCAGCTCCTGCGGCGGGATGTAGCTGCCGCGCAGCAGCCCGCACTCGAACAACTCCGCCAGCCGCACGCAGTCTTTCGCGTCGGTCTTATGACCCTTCAGCGCCTTGGCGTGCGCCGGGTTGATCTACACCGGCTCGGTATACACCCCGCTGGCCTCCATCACCACGTGGGTGATGCCTGCGCCGTTACGATCTGCTCTGGTGCGTAGCGCCGGCACCCGATGTCAGCATCCACGTCGACCGGCTCCAATAGGCCGAGCTCGTGGTAGTGGCGAAGCATCCTCACGCTCAGGAACGTGGCCCGAGAGAAGTCGCCAATGGCGAGGGTGGAGGTCACACCGAATTCTGGGTCTCCCCCTACGTGAGAGTCAAACGCCAATCCGCTCTTGACCTTCCCTCCGCGAGAGGGAAGAGGATGTTGTTTGGCTGTCAGGAGAATTCCCCCCCTGGGCAACTGAAAGGAGCCGTCATAGAAGCGAACGAGCTACTTCGGGTTCAGCATGAGGTCACGTCCGAGCGGGACCCTGAGAAGCGCCGGGCGGCGATCGACCAGACGTACGTCGAAGACGTGAGGTTCTTGGATTCAGAAGCCGACGTCATCGGGCGGCAAGCGTTCAGCGATCGCCTGCAACAAATTCTTGACGGCGCACCACCGGACTTCGTGATAGAGGAGGACGGGCCAGCCTACGTCGGTCCGGACACCGCCGCCCAGCCTTGGGGGTTCGGCCCTCCCGGCAACCCTGTCATCCGCGGCATGGATGTACTCACACTGCGTGAGGGCAGGGTGAGCGTTGTACGCGGACTTGTCGCGAGTTAGGGCGAATCAGCATGCACGCTTAAAACGCTGGGTCGATCCCGACGAGCCGGCGAACGAGTTACCCGGAAGCGGCCGCGGTCCTGGCCGAGCGCGACACGGTAATGGCCTCCCTAGTCGCGGCGGCAGGCCCGATGCGGCTGCGCAAACCTGTGGAAACGCATTTCGCCACGCTCGTGGAGTCGATCGTGCACCAGCAGCTGGCGGGTCGGGCCGCGGCGGCCATCCACGGGCGGCTGATCTCCGCCCTCGACGGGCGGGTCGAGCCCGAGGCAGTGCTCGCGCTGGCCGACGAGCAGATGCGGGCGGCCGGCCTCTCCGCCAACAAGACGGCATCGCTCCGGGACCTGGCTGCCAAGGTCCTCGACGGAACCGTGATCCTCGAGCCGCACCGGCTGGCGCGCGTGCCTGACGATGAGGTCGTCACCCGCTTGACGGCTGTACGGGGCATCGGGGAGTGGACGGCTCAGATGTTCCTTTTGTTCCAGCTCCGCCGCATGGATGTGTGGCCCACGGGCGATCTGGGAGTCCGGAAGGGCTACGGTTGGCCTGGGGCGTCCCGACGCCGACGCCCAAGCAGTTGTGGGTTCTGGGCGAGCCCTTTCGCCCGTACCGGTCCGTCGCGGCGTGGTACTGCTGGCGAGCGGTGGAGATCTTCGCCGGGGCGGCCGAAAGCGCCGTGACTCGCTAGCCCGACCCTTCGGCGCGAAGGCCGGCCTTGGGAACCGGGCGCCGCTCTTAACCATGCTCCGCCGCGAGCCAACGTGTGAAGGAGGTCTTGGCGCACCCGGGGACTCCGGTGATGAAGAGGCGGGGTGTCGCCAGGCGCGAAATTCAGTGTCATCAGCCGCGAAGTCCCAGTGTCATCAAACGCGAATTCTCATCAGCGGTTCTACCGACGTCAATGGGACTCCGAGCTCGATAGCCACAGTCTGGAAATGCATAACCATTTCTACCGTCCATTCGGGACAACATTGGCGTTTCGCCCAGGCATCAGGTGCCGAGGATCGCTACCAGGGCACCCGCGGCAATGAACGGAGCCATGGGCAGCGTGTCGTGCTCCATCTGTTCCGAGGTGGCGACGCGTCGGGCCACGATGAAGAGCGCCGCGCCTGCGAAGGCGACCAGCGTGGCCGTCGATGCCGCTTCCCATCTCACCCAGCCGATATACAGCCCGACGAGGCCGGCCCATTTGACGTCGCCGAGCCCCATCCCGGCGGGGAAGGCCAGACGGAGGGCGAAGTAGAAGGCGCTGAGCACGATGAGTGTGATGCCGCCGCGCTCCAGTGGCCACCACTCGCCGCGCGCAGCGGAGGCTACGGCAAGAAGCGCAGCGCCGACGAGGTAGCCGGGTCCGACGACTGCGTTGGGAATGCGCCGGGCGACAAGATCGGTCATCGTCACGACTGCGGCAACGGCACCAAAGCACAGGAACGCTGGCAAAGGGGCCGACCAGCCGAAGTGCCAGGTGAGCAGCGCTTCGATCGCTGCCGCGAGCGCACACGTCGCAACAATCCAGATCGGCGTGTCGACGCCCGGGAGGGCTTTGGTTCGGATCACGACGAGAGGCGGATCGGGCGTGGTGCTGCCACGCTCGCTTCCGATTTGGTGAGGGAGCGGTAGAGGCGGGCGGTCGCTTCATCGACCTCGACGTCGAGATCGGCGAGGCGTCGTTGCAGTGTCTGCCAGGTGGCGGTGACGGCATCGGGGCGGCCGTGACGGGCCTGGATGGTCATGAGCCGTCGGTAGGGCTCCTCGGCGTAAAGGTCGAGGCCGATGACCCGCTCGAGTACATCTGCCGCAGCGTCAGTGCGGCCGGCTTGCTCTTCGAGTTCGGCCAGTCGGAGATGGGCGTCGAGCATCCGGCGATGAAGGTCTTGGCGAGCTGGCTCAATCCACACATAGTCGGTGCCGATCATCAGGTCGCCGGTGTAGGTATCGACGGCAAGGCGCAGCGCGGCTCGGGCCTGGTCGTCATGGTCGGCTCGCGCGGCCGCGGCGAGGGCTGACTGGAAGTCCCATAGGTCGCAGGTGATCTCGGCCGGGTTCGGTCGGTAGTGTTCGCCAACCTTCTCCAGAACGTCGAGGGACTCGTCGGCGGGGCCGTGAAAGAACGAGCGGAGGTCCCCAAGCGCGTACCAGAACTGCTTGAGGACGCGGTCCGGAGGGGTGTCTGGCCATAGGACGTCGACAGCCTGATCGGCGGTAGCTCCCTCGGGTCGCAGGAGACACCACGCGAGGAGAGCCTTGGCGCGGTTGCGCAATCCGGTCGTCACGGGTTCGCTGAATGCGGTGATCCGGTAGGGGCCGAGGAGGTTGAGGTGCAGAGGCCAGTCCGCCTGGGGAGTGTCTTCGGACAATGCGATCCCGGGCCAGGGCTCGTCGCTTGGGATCGACTGGCGTGATGGCTCAATGACGACGCCGTCGGGATGCAGTGGGTGATCGGCTCGGTCGTGGCCGACCTGGCATGGCTCTCGTCGACTTGGTAGTTGGCGGCGGTGACTGAGCAGAGCAGCTCGATCACTTCGTCGGCAGACAATCCATAGAGTTCGGCGCCGATCATGCGCTCGGCCAGATGTACTGGTTCGGCGTCGATGACGGCACGACCGTCGTTGACGGTAAGGCGGGATGTGGCGGCGGGGCTG
>WNFN01190042.1_pt1 | contig 19483 bp, 19 predicted proteins | sample 5400161 | NCBI WGS metagenome assembly WNFN01 (sample SAMN13153353, study PRJNA577476) | soil metagenome | isolation source: 80 cm saprolite on Douglas fir-dominated hillslope | place: USA:California | collected 2013-09-17 | reverse complement strand
TTCAGGGTGCTTTCTTCCTTGCCTTCCCAGTTGAGGGCGAAGTACGCGTTCACCTTCTTTTCCCACGGACATAGGGTGGGCGTGCACAGCTCGAGACCGTTGACCAGCAGTTCGTCGTTCTGGCCGGGTTCGTTGCCCCAGTACTCCTCGTATCGGATCATCACCGCCCCCGATGCTCCGGGGAACTTGCCCGTGTCCTGCTCGATCGGAACCGAGCCGAGCAGCCGGATGTCGTAGTCGCTTCTGACGAATGGCTCCTGGTAGACGTGGAGCGTCTTGCCAGTCGGTTTCACGAGCGCGAACTCATAGCGCTGGCCGGATTTGGCCGCGAGCGGCCCCCACGCGCCGCCCCCCTCGGAGCCATCGGTGATCGGGAATGAGGCAATCGGCGTCTTGGTCGTCCGTTGGCCGCCCGAGTTGACCGCCCAGACTTCGACGGTGTCGCCCACCAGCCCCGTGTTCTGGGGGAATTCGATCGCCTTCCCGGCGAGCTGAATGGCTTTCGTCGGAACGATGTCGTGCTTGGGCAGTTTGTTCCTGAAGAACTTGAAGATCTGGATGAAGGTCTTCGAGGAGGTCGCAGACTGCACGTGGGTCATATCGGGCATGGTGACGTTTTCGGCACCTTCCATATGCCGGCCTTCGGGCCCGGTGGGGCCTGAGCGTTCAGCCCAGACGGCGAGCGTGCGAACGCCGGGGTTTTCTTCCTGGCCGTCGATGTTGACGTAGGCCGCGACGCTCTTGCGATGTTCGGCGGCCTTTGCGCTTTCGGCCAGGTAGTGGTACATCACTTTGGTGCCCTCGGAGTGGCCGACGACGACGACCTGGGACTCGCCACTGCGCCGCTTGAGTCCTTCGATCGCTTTTTCGATTTGTTCTTCGACTTCGCCGTTGTAATTCTCCGCTGCGGCCCCCAGCGAGTTGTAGTCGAGCGCTTCTACCCAGCCGTGCGGGTAACCGTTGCTTTCGAAGCGCATCTCCTGCGAGGCGAAGTTCGAGCCGGCGCTCTCAACGCCGTGCACGAAGAGCACAGGCCGGGCTTCGAACGTCGATGCATCCGCCCCCGGTGCAGCGGCCAATAGCAGCACGCCGGCGGCAAGCCAGCCCAGGGCCGCAGCACCGAAGTTGCGGGCTCCGCGTCGTCCCCTGATCGAGATTTCCATGCACATCCCCTTTCCCTCTGGTTCCGATTGCTCCCAGTCGCCCAGCGTCCGCCCGCTATCCGTCTCGGATCAGAACGAGGCCGCCGAGTACCCCAACGTAGGCAGTGCCGTCCGGCCCGACGCTCACGGGGGCGTAGTTGCTGTTGAAGCCGAGGCCGGTGCCGGCGAGTCGTTCGTAGACCGTCTTTCCGGTGCGGAAGGAGATCGCCGTGAGGTACCAGGCGTCGATGCCGTCCGAGCGCGGCGGCTTGGTGTACGCGTGCTGTTGATGTCGACACGCTCGATTCCCGGGGCGGTCGAGGCGCCGTTCATCGTCGCGGTCGGGCCCGTGTATCCGAAGTTGTTCTCGACGACGAGCGAGCGCCCCGTGCCGATCAGCGAGTTGTCTGTCGACCCTTCGCCCGCCTTGAACACCGGGACGCTGCAGACGAGCCGCGAGCCTGAGACCTTCGTCGCTCGCCGGTAGACGACGACATCCATCGGATCTGCGTTGTCGGTGATCGCTACGTATGCGCTGCCCATCAGGTTGGGCGTCGTCCCGGAGCCGTCCTCAGTCTGCCCCGGCTTGACCGTTCCGATGTTGGCGTAGACCTCCCGCCAGGTGACCCTCGGCGAGCCGTCGGGCGCCGGATCGAAGCGATACAGGGCGCGATCGGTGACGATGAACACGCCTCCTGTGCGATCGACCGAGAAGGAGTTGCCGATCGCCTCTGCGAGGTTGACGAACTTCACCGCGCCGGTGGTCGGAGCGAGGGTACCGACGACGCCCTTGGTTGTGGCAAACCAGATCCGGCCGTTCCAGTCGGGCAGGGCCGAGATGATCTTGTCGCCTGCTGCCAGGTAGGGGCTGAGGTCGTAGGCGCGTTCGAGCGTAAAGCCGGGACCGGTGGCGCCGGCGGTCTCGCCCACGACCCAGATCTGCCCGTTGGTCGTGGGGATCACGGCGCGGTCGCTCTGGTCGAGGTAGAAGTAGCCGCCCCCGGAGAATTCGGTGAAGGGGTTGCCGGTGCCCGCACTGCGCGGCGGGAGCGGCATCTCGGCCAAGAGTTCGAGCGTCCGGGGATCCAGCATCACCAGCCGCGGGCCTTCCAGGCCGACGCAGACAGTCACCAGCCGGCCGGCGCTGTCGACGGTCAGTGAGGCGCAGTCGGCGCCAAAAAAGGTGGAGAGCACCTGCATGCCGTTGCCAAGGGGCGCCGACCACGCGTAGGTGTTGGTCATGTAGGCGTCGTCGTGCAGGTTGCTGCGCCCGTTCGGGGCCATGAACGGGTTTTGCGGCACGGCGGGAGCGGAGACCGATTTCGGGCCTGCGGGTGCGCCGGCGAACGCCGGTGCCGCCGCGAGATCCGACGGGCTCTGCGGGATCGGGATCGCGGCCACGCCTTCGGCGCGCGCCGCGGGGGTAGCAAGCGGCAGCCCGAACAGGACGAGGCCGAGCACCACCGCGAACCGTGCCCGGTCATGCCCCCTTTGCGCGAGCGGCCGTCCTGACTCCCTCAGCCCCATAGCCGCTGAGGTTGTTACCCGCTTCTTTCGTGCTCAAGCAGACGAGCAGACCGCGCGGGCGCAAGGCCACGGCTGGTGTCGAACGTCAGCGGCCGGTGCTCGTTTGGTCGGCTGCGACGGCTTTCGCCTGCGCCGGTCCCGTAGCAGTTGCAACTGACGTTCGACGTGGTCGAGCGCCTCGGCGGCGAGCTCCTCCTGCTGCTGGGGATCCTCTGTTTTCTCGAAGCGCTGCCGCACGAGATGAAGCGCTCCCTCCGCCTCGAGCATGCCGCGGGCTGTCTCTTCGCCCGGGCCGAGCATGTCGTTGAGCTGCGGGACCGTGTCTGCGAGCGGCTCTGCAGCTGCGCCGCTGGCCGCGAGCGCCGATCGGGGCTTCTCGTCAGGCGGCTGCACGGGCAGGCCCTCGATCTTCAGCTGCCCGATCGAGTGAGTCGAGGACCGCGGGCTCAACTGGGTGTTCTGGCTCGGCGTGCACGATCAGCAGCGGGACGGAACTGTGGTCCAGCGCATAGTGGCTGACACTGCCGAGCACTGCGGAGCGCAGCGCACCGCGTCCACGCGAGCCGATCACTACGAGGTCGTGACACCCGTCGAGGATCTGGTGGATCAGCGCCGGCCGCACCGGATCTCTGCTCAGCACGGTGCTCACCGAGAGCCCATCGGGGACCCGCTGAGCAGCGTCTCGCAAGATTGTCTCGGTTTCGGCCTCGGCGTCGCGGGCGATCGTTGCCGCCACCGCACCGCCCGCGCCGAGGTAGGCAGCGGCGGGAGGCGAGACGACGGCGCTGAAGAGGGTCAAGCACGCGTGCTCCGATTCGGCCAGGTCGATTGCCTGTGAGAGCGCCTGATCGGCGTCCTGTGAGCCGTCGATGGCGACGAGGATGTTTCCGAACATGGTCGGCTCCTTTCGTGATGTGGAGCTCAGTTGCGACGGTCTTGACACGTATAGCAGAGAACTATATAGTTTGCAATGTGCCCAGCGCAAGCACCATTGGGATGTCCGAGCCGGTCGAGCGGGCCGAGCGGCTCGACTACATCGCCGAACGCTTGCCCACGCGCGCCGCGGTCCTCGTTCGACTGCTCGTCAAGCAGGTGCGCAGCCGCGAGATCTCCCGCACCGAAATGGAGGTGCTGAGCATCCTCAGGGACGGGCCGCACAGGATCACGGAGCTCACTGAGCTCGAGGGCATCGCGCAGCCCACGATGACGCTCCTCGTCAAGCGCCTGGAGGGGAGAGGCTGGGTCCGGCGCGAAGGACTGCCAGACGACGGGCGCGTGGTCATGATCACCCTCACCGAGGAGGGGAGCGCGGCGCAACAGAGGCTCCGTGCGCAGTTCCTCACAGCGATGCGAACCGACCTGCAGGATCTGTCAGACGCTGAGCTGCGGGCGCTGTCAGCCGCGACGGAGACGCTCGGCGCGTTCGTCGATGAGCTTCAGCGGCGAAGCGGAAGATGACAACACGCGATCGCGCTTGACGGCGTTCTCGCTCAGCGCTCAGCCACCGTCGAAGCTGCTCGGGACCGCTGTCCTCTCAGGCCGGCGGGCGGTAGCGAAGCCCGTCGAGCGCAATGCGCACTACGTGTCTCACCTGTGCGGCGTCATTCACGGGCATCCGTGAGATGCCGCCAAGCATCTGGAGCACATCCGAGAGGTCGACGTCGGGTCGTACCGCGCCCGCGTCCTGGGCGCGTTCGAGCAGCGGTTCGCCGGCGTCGTAGACCGTGCGCCGGCACTCCTGGAACAGGGCCGCGTCCGCATCGAGGTACTTCAGGAGTTCCTGGGCGAGCGCCCGCTTCGTGCACAGATAGTCGATCAGCTCCTCGCACCAGGCGCTGAGCGCTTGCCAAGGATCTTGCTCGCTCTGGGACGCGGAACGACAGACCTCGTAGACCTCTTTGATGTAGAGCGTCTCGAGCAGCGCCTGCCGGCTCGGGAAGTGCCGGTAGAGCGTGCCGATTCCGACGTTCGCTTGGCGGGCGATCGCCTCGAGGGACGTCGATTCTCCGCCCTCGGCGAAGGCCTTGCGCGCGACCGTGAGGATCCGTTCGTAGTTGCGTCGCGCGTCGGCCCGCTTGGGGATAGTTGGCGCGATTGGGATCGATGTACGTGTCGAGCTCATGATCTGCTCTTGAAAACCGGAGGCATCCTCCGTATAGTTCCGGAGGTGACCTCCATTTTAGCCGGGATTACAGACATCGACAAGCCGACCGCACGGGGGGGATGCTGATGAGACAGGGCCCGCTCGCCGGTCGTTACCCTGCCGCCGCCGCGATGGTGATCTTCGCGCTGGTCCCCTACCTCGGGCTCTCGGCGGCCCTGCAGCCGCTGACCCCGATCATCGGCCGGCAGCTGCACATGACGGCGCAGACGATGAGCCTGGGATTCGGCATGGCCAATGCCGGCTACGCCGTGGGCACCGTCCTGGCGGTGCAGTTCGCCCAACTCTTCCCGCAGCGGCGCATGATGGTCCTCTACGCGGTGCTGCTCGTGATCGGGTCGATCCTGGCAGCGACGGCGCAGGACCCCGCGATGTTCATCGCCGGGCACGTGATCCAGGGGCTGTGCACGAGCCTTCTGCTGATCGCAGCCGTGCCGCCGTTGGCACTGGGCTTCGGATTGGAGAAGTTCCGCTGGACGGCGATGATCATGAACGTCTGTATCTTCGGGGCCGTCGCGCTCGGCCCCGTGATCGGTGGTATCCAGGCGAGTGCTCACGCGTGGCGTCCGCTGTTCTGGGTCGTCGCCGGGATCTCGCTCGCGGCGCTGCTGCTGTCGCTGTTGACGTTCGAGGACGCCCCGCCCGCCGACCGCGACGCACCGCGGGCGCCGCTCGCGATCGGCCTCGCCGCGGCGGGATGCGTGGCGGCCTTCTATGGCGCCTCCGAGCCCGCCGACCGCTGCTGACGATCCGCATGATGCTGACGAGCACGATCCCGGTAGCGGGGATCGTCCTCGCGTTGGCGGCCGCGGCTGCGTCGGTCTCGGCGACCGTCCTCACCGCCGAGGAGCTCGCTCCGCACTACACGCCCCTGCATCTCGGGCTGCTCTATCTCCCCGAGCTTGGCGGCGCGCTGATCACGGCGGTTGCCCTCGGCCTCGTCCTCAAAACGCGAGCACTGCACTACCTGCCCTTGGCCGGAATGGCGTTTCTGGCCGCGGGAATCGCGGTCTTCCGGATTCAGGCGCCGCCCAGCGAAGCGCTGACGCTGATCGGTTCCGGGCTCACCGGGATCGGTCTTGGCGCGGCGGTCGCCCCGGCGCTGTTCGTCGCGGGGTTCTCGCTTCCGGCCGCGAGCCTGCAGCGGGTGTTCGCGATCGTCGAGCTCTTCCGCGCGGTCGCCGCGTTCATGATCGCTCCGGTGTTCGTGCACTTCGCTGCCACCGTCGGCGGCGGCGCCAAGGCCGGCACCGGCATCGCGCTTTGGATCGGCTTCGGCCTCGCGGTCGCCGGCGCGGCAGCAGCGGTCGGCCTCTATCTGCTGGGCCGGGCTCGTCCTCAGACGCCCAACCTCGAGCGCTTCATGGACGGCGAGGGCCCGGCTTGGTACTCGCCGCCGCTGTTCGCCGCGATCCGTGACCGCGCCCGCGGCCGAGCGCTCGCCGACGAGGCAGCATGAGCACGCCGGAGCCCCCGAGCCCCACCGGTGCCGAGGAGACGCGGGGTCCCGTGCTGTTCGCGTATGACGGCTCCGATCTGGCGAAGCTCGCGATCGAGGAGGCAGGCCGGCAGCTCGCGCCGGGGCGCGACGCGCTTGTCCTCACCGTCTGGCAGCCATTCGACCTCGGCTTCGTGCCGACCGTCGCGCTGCGGATCAACGCCGCCCAGATCGGTGAGGTCAGAAACGCCGCTCAGCTGACGGCCGCCGACGGGGCCTCACTCGCGAACGCAGCGGGATTCAGAGCGCGCGGCCTGGAGGTCGAGGACGCTCCCACCTGGAAGGGCATCGTCCACGCTGCCGATGAGCACGAGGCGAGCCTGATCGTGCTCGGCTCCCACGGCCGCAGCGGGCTCAGCGGGTTGCTGCTCGGAAGCGTCGCAGAGGCGGTCGTCGCGCACTCGCCACGCTCGGTGCTGGTCGTGCATCGCGGCGATTGACCGGTTGACCGTTAGATCTGCGTCAGCTGCCCTTTGAGGCGAAAGCCGGCGGACACTGGGCTGGTCGGATCAGGCTGCGTTGGGGCCGGTCGGGATCACGAGGTGTTGTAGAGGTAGGTGGCAGCCAGCGTCCGCCACGGCCGGAAGCGCTCGCCGATCGAGTCGATCTGCTCGAGCGACGCCGGAGCATTCAACCGCCAGACTCGCTCGACCGCCCGGCGGAAGGCAAGGTCGGCGGCCGGCCAGACGTCAGGCCGGCCAAGCGCGAGCATCAGCACGCCGTCGGCCGTGAAGCGACCCACGCCCTTGACCTCCATGAGCTCGGTTCGCGCCTCGTCGTCGTCGAGGGTCGCCAGCCGCTCGTGGTCGAGCCGGCCGTCCTCCAGACGAGCGGCCAGGTCGTGCAGGTAGACGGACTTCGCGCCGGACAGGCCGATGCCGCGGAGCGTCTCGGTGGAGATGCCGAGCAGCTCGGCGGGGCTCGGGAGCCGACCGGCCTGCAGCGCCTCCAGGCGCCCCAGGATCGCGCCCGCCGCCGCGAGCGAGAGCTGCTGGCCGATCACCTGCAGCACCAGCGCGCCCCACAGGTCGCGCGGCAAGCCGGAGAGCAACGAATCGGGATCCAACTCCGGTTCGGCCTCGACGAGCGCCGCCATTCGCCGGTCCGCCGCGCGCAGCGCGTCTCGTCCTTGGGCCCAGCGGTCGGCGCCTGAGCGCGTGCCGTCTCGCGGCTTGCCTGCGGCCGTGCTCACGAGGGGCGCTCGCGCACCACTTCGTCCGCGCTCTTGTCGTCGCGTAGGCCAAGGAACCGCGCTTGGCGCAGGCGGCCCTCCGTAGTCCACTCGGCGAAACCGATCTGGCCGACCAGCTCCGGACGGGTCCAGTGCGTGCCTCGCGGGATCGGTCGCGCATCGACGAACGGCGAGTCGGCTGTCTCGAGTGCCCGCAGCCTGGCGCCGAGGCTCCGCAGCGTCGCCGCGCTGTAGCCGGTGCCGACCTTCCCGGCGTAGCGCAGCCGGCCGCCCTCGTGATAGCCGACGAGCAGTGCACCGAAGTCGCTGCGGCTGCCGGTGGGCTCGGTGAAGCCTCCGATCACGAACTCCTGCTCCCATGCGCACTTCAGCTTGAGCCAATCCCTCGAGCGACCACTCGTGTACGGCGCATCGGCACGCTTGGCGATGAGCCCCTCCCAACCTGCCCTGCACGCCTCGGCGAAGCGCTGGCGAGAGTCGCCACGCAACTCCTCGACGAGCTGCAGGGAGGCGTTCGTTCGAGCCACTTCCGTCAGCCGCGCGTGCCGCTGACGCTGAGGTTGGGCCGTGAGATCCTCTCCGTCGAGCTCGAGGATGTCGAAGACGCAGTAGACGACGGGGTACGAGCTCACCAGCTGAGGGGAGGGATCGTCGTAGGCGACGACCTCGCCGTCGAGCACCATCCGCTTCCCGTTCTGCGCCGAGACAGCGCTGCGGACCTCGGGGTAGGTGCCCGTGAGATCTTTTCCGGTGCGCGACTCGAGTCGCACATCCGCGTCGTCCTTCCGCGCTACGCATCGCTCGCCGTCGAGCTTTCTCTCCAGGACCCAATCCTCGCCGAAGTCGCGGCGGTCGGTGAGCGTTGCCAGCATCAACGGGACGGGCATGTGAATAGCCAGGCGGGACGACGACGCAGCCCCCCCGACCCTAGCGCTGCCGCAGCTGCGCAGCGAGGGGATCTCGCCACGGCGCTTGATCTCGATACAGCGTCATGATATATCTATCCGAGACATGCCCTCACCGGACCAGAAACCGCCAGAGATCGAGCTCAGCCCAACCGGTCGGGTGATCCTCGGCATGATCGCGTTCGGCAAGCGCACCGGCTACGACATCAAGACGTTCGTGGACAGGACGGCGCGCTACTTCTGGGCCGCGAGCTACGGCCAGATCTATCCCGAGCTCAAGCGCCTCGAGGACGAGGGCCTCGTGCGTGGTCGGCCGGAACCCTCAGGGGGGCGCGCCCGCACCGTCTACGAACTGACCGAGACCGGCAAGGCGGCGCTCGAGCACTGGCTGGGAGCCGACGAGGAGCCGTCGTACGAGCTTCGCGACGAGGGCATGCTGAAGCTGTTCTTCTCGGACAGCCTGCCCGACCGCCGGCTCGAGATCGTACGGGCGATACGCGTACGCGAAGAGCGCGACCTCGCCCACCTGCGCTCGATCGAGCCGCACGCGAGTAAGGGACCGACCGGGTCCTACCTGACGCTGCAAATGGGGATCGAGTTCACCGAGTCGGTCATCAAATGGTGCGAGGCGACCGAACGTCGGCTCGCGAACGAGACGGAAGAGGAGTAGGCCCGTGCTCACCAACCTCGCAACCTTCATTCACGCCAACGGCCGCCGGATGCTGCTCGTCGCTGTGCTCGCAACGGCGATCGCCGGGGTATTCGGATTCGGCGTCGCGAAGCACATGAGCCCCTACGGAGCGGACGACCCGGCGACGCAATCGGTCCAGGCCACAACTCGCTTCGAAGCCGCGGCCGGCCGCAAGATCGCCCCCGGGATCGTCGCGATAGTGAGCGGCGGCGACGTTCGGAGCCGTGCGGTCGAACGGCGCGTCGAGCAGGTCGCCGGCCAGCTGCGTGCCGGACCCGACGTCGCGAGCGCCGTCAGCTTCTACGAAACGCACGACCGGGCGATGGTCTCGCGCGACCGGCGCTCGACATACGTCCTCGCCTACTTCGAGCCGCGCTCTGACCGGCAGCTGGAAGACGCCGCCAAGCGGATCGAGGATCGGTTCGCTGGGCAGCACGACGTGCGGCTCGGCGGTGAACAGATCGCGAACGCCCAGGCGAACACGCAGGTAGGACATGACCTCGCCCGAGCCGAGCTGCTCGCTTTCCCGTTCATCTTCCTGCTCTCGCTGCTGTTCTTCCGTTCGCTCGTCGCTGCGCTGCTGCCGCCGCTGCTCGGCGCAGTGGCGATCGCCGTGACGTTCTTCGCGCTACGAATCGTCGCGAGCTTCACCGACCTGTCGGTGTTCGCGCTCAACTTCGTGACCGGCATGGGCCTTGGGCTGGCGATCGACTACAGCCTGTTCATGGTCTCGCGCTACCGCGAGGAGGCGGCGACGTCGGGCTTCGGCGTCCAGACGCTGCAGCGAACAATGCAGAGCGCTGGACGGACGATCCTGTTCAGCTCACTCACGGTCGCCGCGGCCCTGGCATCGCTGGCGATCTTCCCGCAGCGGTTCCTGTACTCGATGGGCATCGCCGGCGCAGTCGTCGCGCTCGTCGCGGCGACGCTCGCGCTGGTGGTGCTGCCGGCACTGCTGACCGTGCTCGGTCCGCGTGTCAACGCGCTCGCCCCTTCTTGGCTGCAGCGAGCGGCAGACCGCGATGCACACCCGGCGCAGAGCGGAGCCTGGTACCGCCTCTCGCGCTTCGTGATGCGCCGCCCCGGACGCGTCGCTGCGGTGAGTGCGGCGCTGCTGATCGCGCTCGGACTCCCGGTGATCGGCATCAAGTTCATCAGCGTCACCGCCGGCGTGCTCCCGCACAGCGCCAGCGCGCGCCAGGTGGACGACACGCTCGCTCGCGACTTCCCGCCGAACAGAACCGCGCCGGTCGAGGTCGTCGTCGGCGCCCCGTACAACTCGCCGCACGTCAAAGCCCTGAGTGCCCAGATCAGCCGGCTGCCGGACGTCGCCGCGGTGGCCCCGGCGCAGCCGGCCGGTATGAACAACTCGCTGCTGGCCGTTGCCCCCCTCCAACGCCCGCTCAGCGGGCCGACCAAGCAGCTGGTCAGTGACATCCGCGCCATCCAGGCACCCGTCTACGTAGGCGTCGCCGGGCAGACTGCCGCCTTCCTCGATCTCGAGCACAGTTTGGGCGCGCACCTCCCAGCGGTGCTCGCCGTGATCATCGCGGCCACGGTGATCATCCTGTTCCTGTTCACCGGGTCGGTCGTGCTGCCCTTCAAGGCAGTGCTGATGAACGCGCTCAGCCTCAGCGCTGTGCTCGGCATCCTGGTCCTGATCTTCCAGGACGGCCGCCTCCAGGGTCTCCTGGGGTACACCGGCCAGGGCGCGCTCGATGCCACCCAGCCGATCTTCCTCGCCGCCGTCGCGTTTGGCCTGGCGACCGATTACGGGGTGTTCCTGCTCTCGCGCATCAAAGAGGCGCGCGACAGGGGAGCCTCGGACTCCGAAGCGGTGGCCCTGGGGCTCGAGCGCACCGGCCGCATCGTCACGGCCGCGGCGGTCCTGTTTGCCGTGGCGATCGGAGCGTTCGCCACATCCGAGCTGGTGTTCATCAAGGAGCTCGGGCTCGGCGCAGCGCTGGCGGTGCTGATCGACGCCTCGATCGTCCGCGCCCTCCTGGTGCCGTCGCTGATGGAGCTGCTCGGCTCCTGGAACTGGTGGGCTCCGGGACCGCTACGGCGATTGCACGACCGGATCGGGCTGCGCGAGGGCGGACCACGCGCGGTGCGGACGCCGGACCCGTCGCGCGCCTGAACGGCAAACCATCGTCACGAAACGGAAGGAGCGCCATGACCACGGCCAACATCGATCGGGCGCTTGAGCGCAACCGCACCTTCGCCGCCGCCGGGGGTCACGAGGGAGCTGTGGTCTTCCCAAACCTGCGCCTGTTCGTGATCACCTGCCTCGATCCGCGCGTCGACCCCGCTTACGTCCTCGGCCTCGGCCTCAGCGATGCGATCGTGGTCCGCAACGTCGGCGGTCGCGTCACCCAAGAGGTGATCAACGATGTCGCCTTCATCGGCCAGTTGGCCGAGATGATGCTGCCCGACGGCCCGCTGTTCGAGGTCGCGGTGATCCACCACACCCAGTGCGGCGCGGGTGCGCTCGCTGATGACTCGTTCCGCCGCCGCTACGCCGAGCGGATCGGCGCCGACGAGTCGCTCCTGCGCGAGCACGCCGTCCTCGATCCCGTCGAGACCGTGACGCGCGACGTCGAGCGCCTGCGCTCCGCGGGCGCCGTCTCGCCACGCATATCGGTCTCCGGGCACGTCTACGACGTCGTAGACGGCCTCGTGCAGACGGTCCGCCCAGCCGCTGAGTAACGCGCGGAGTCGAGAGATGAGAATCAGCCGTCGCCTCGGATACGGTGCCCGGGGTGTCAGGGAACGAGCCGCGCGCATCGTCCACGACTCCCCTGAGGTCAGAGCCTGTGATCGCGTGCATCGTGGTCGTGGCGGCAGTCCTGCGGCTCGCCACTCTCTCGACTCAGAGCCTCTGGGCCGACGAAGCGTTCACTGCGAGGATCGCCACAAGCAGTCTCGGCTCGGCTGCTTCACAGGTGCCTCACACCGAGTCGACGCCACCTCTTTACTACGCCCTGGAGTGGCTTTGGGTGCACGTCTTCGGGTCCTCTGCCTTCGCGCTGAGATTCCCCGCGGCGCTGTTCGGGTGCATGACCGTCGTGGCAATCTGGGTTGTGGGCGTCCTGATCGCCGGGCGGCTGGCCGGACTGATCGCCGCGGTATTAACGGCCACGAGCCCGATCATGGTGTGGTACTCCCAGGAGGCGCGCTCATACGCGCTGCTCGTGCTCCTCTGCGTCGCGGCGCTCGGCTTCTTCGTGTTGGCGCGACGGGAGCCGCGCAGCCGCTGGCTCGTGGGCTGGGCGCTCTGCTCGGCGGCCGCACTGGCTACGCACTACTTTGCCGTGTTCCCGGTTGTCGCCGAGGGAGGCTGGCTGCTGCTCACGCAGGACCGCCGGCGAGTCGCTGCCGCCGCGGCGATCCCGCTGCTCGCCGGCGCCGCGCTGCTGCCACTGGCGCTGTATCAGAAGGATCACGTGCCCCGCCCGTGGACCTCGATCTACTCGGTGGGGGATCAGGTGAAGGCGATCGCTCAGTCGTTCTTCATCGGCCCTACCTGGACGCCGATCATCCATCGCGCAGGGCTGGCCGCGCTCGCGCTCCTGGCGCTCGCTGCGGTCTACGCGCTCGCGCGTAGCGGCCCGAGCCGGCGACGCAGTTGGGGGGGCGCCTTGGCAGTTCTGGCAGCGCTCGCGTTGGGCCTGCCGCTGGTGCTCTCGCTTCTGGGGACCAACTACCTGGCGCCGCGCAACGTGCTCTACGCATGGCCACTGCTCGCGCTCGTGGTGGCTCTTGGAGCGGCAGGACCACCCCGGCGATGGATGCTGGCGGGAGTCCTGGCCGGCTCCGCCATCTTCATCGCCATCACCGTGTCTGTCGCGAGCACCCCTCGACTGCAGCGAGACGATTGGCGCGGGTTGCTGGGCTCGCTCGGGGCTCCCCGCGGCGCTCGGGCCGTGATGGTCGTCGACGGGTTCACCGATGATCGGGTTGTCCAGTACTACCTGCCCCGCCTGCGCGTCCTCAGGCGGCCGATCGGGGTGAGCGAACTGGTCGTCGTCGGCAGCCCCAGCGAGGTGGCGGCGTTCGTTCGGACCCCTCCCGAGCCAGGCCTTGCAGCCCTGTCCGTGCAAGTTCGCGGCCACATCGCCCTTGCGCGCTTCGTGGCGCCTTCGGGGTCCTTGCTGCCGGCATCGGTCCCAGTTGGTTCAAGCAGCACGCTGCTAAGCGCCGATTCCCCTGATCCGCCGAGCTCAGGCTCCGAGCGAGGCGAGCCGGCGCTCAGAGATATCCCAGAGTCGCCTGGCGTTGTCGGGGTCGAGGGCGTAGGGGGCGACGCCGTGCCGGCCGTCGCTTTCGGCGCGCGAGGCGATCGTGTGAGCTTCCTGGCAGTCCTCCAGGTAGCGGCCGCCGATCCCATCCATCAGCGGTGAGGCCGCGGCCAGCACGGAGGTCGCGGCGCCTTGAGCGACGCTCTTGAGGGCGCTGGAGGCCCCGGACCGGCGGCGAGCTTCGGCGAGTGCCTCGGGATCGACGTGACGCTGGAGGTTGGTGGCGATCCCACCCGGCATGAGCGCGTTGGCCCGGATGCCCTCGCCTGCCCAGCGCCGGTCGGCCTCCACGGCAAACAGCGTGTTGGCGGTCTTGGATTGGCCGTAGGCGGCAAACGGCTCGTAGCCCACGAAGGCGAAGGTGAGGTCGTCGAACAGGACCGGGCAAAACAGGCTGCCCGAGGAGGAGACCGAGACGATCCTCGCGTCGCCGGAGGCGCGCAGCGCGTCGAGGAGACCGGTGGCCAGCGCGAAGTGACCGAGGTGGTTGGTGGCGAACTGCAGCTCGTCGCCGCCGGGCGTGAGAGTGCGCTCTGGGATCGCCATCACGCCGGCGTTGTTCACGAGGATGTCGAGCGGCCCGTCCCAGCTGTCGACGAGCGCGGCTACCGAGGACGGGTCGGCCAGCTCGAGGGGGCGAACGTCGACGGCGCTGTTGCCGGTGCTCTGACGGATCTGCTCGGCTGCGCTCTCGCCGGCGGTCAGGTTTCGTGCGGTGAGGGTGACCGCTGCGCCCCTCAACGCCAATACCCGCGCGGTCTCTGTCCCGATCCCCGAAGAGGCGCCGGTCACGATCGCGCGGCGTCCGGAGAGATCGACGTCGGCAAGCACTTCCTCCGCGGTGGAGTGCTCATCGAACGGCGTCGACAGCGCTGGTGAGGTGTCGGTCATGGCGTGCCTCTGGTCAACGTTACCTGTGCTGTCGCCGATGTCGGAGAGCGCCGAGGGAAGCCCCCTGCGGGAGCTGATCCTCGGCCTGTACCGCGCCGACACCGAAGCGCAGCTCACCGACCTACTCCGTGCTCTGCCACTCTACGACTGGATGAACATCACGGTCACCCCGCTCGAGGCTCATCCCAACGATCCGGGACCACCGGCGAACTCCGCGGCCCGTTAGGAGCCAGCGATGAGCAGCGATCAGCTTCCCGAGCCTCGCCTAACGTTTGTTTACCGCCTGGAGGCGACGCTCGGCCAGCCGCTGGATCTCGGCGACGTCGCCCAGGGCCACCGGCGCATCGTGCCTCAAACCGGCGGGACGTTTACCGGTCCTGAGCTCAGCGGCAAGCTGCTCCCCGGCGCCAGCGCCGACTGGCAGCTCGTCCTACCGGACGGCACCGCGCTCGGCGACATCCGCTACACCCTGCAGACCGATGCCGGCGAGCTGCTCTACGTTCAATCACGAGGTGTGCGCCACGGCAGCGCCGAGGTCCTCGCACGCCTCGTGCGCGGCGAGGAGGTCGATGCCAGCGAGTACACCTTCCGAACCTCAACCCAGATCGAAACCGCAGTTCCTCGACTCGACTGGCTGAACAAGGGGATCTTCATCAGCGTCGGCGGCCGGCAAGCCACGCGCGTGATCTACGAGACCTATCTCGTCGAGTGATCCCGCCGCCCGAGCACGACGAGCAGAGGGTCGCGATCATCACCGGCGCGCCGCAGGGCATCGGGGCCGGTCTCGTGAAGGCATACCGTGAGCGCGGGTATGCAGTGATCGAGCGAGACGCAGGCACCCAACAACGGAGGTCATGATGAGCAAAATCGACGAGGAGATGGTCGTCGCGCACTTCATCGTCTCGGATGATGTCGAGCGCTCCCGACGCTTCTACACAGAGGTACTCGGCGGCAAGACGGTCATCTCCAGCGAGCAGGGTGACGAGGTGACCTACGTCGCGCTGGCCAACAGCTGGATCATCATCAACGTCGGAGGGGGTCCGACCGACGACAAGCCGACCGTCACGCTCGAGACGCCGCAGGACCCAGATCGGGTGAGCAGCTTCCTCAACATCCGGGTCGCGGACATCGACGCGGTGTACTCCGAGTGGAGCGCGCGCGGCGCGCAATTCCTGACTCCCCCCAAGCAGCACGAGACCGAGCTGCGCTGCTACATCCGCGACCCGGACGGCTACCTGATCGAGGTGGGTCAAACGACGCTGCCCGGAGGTTGGCGTCCACCGTCTTGATCGCGGCGAGGCGTCGAGCCCGCGGCGAAACGACGGGAACCGCCTCGGCCTCGACGATCGCCTACGGCGACGCTCACGAACGTGGCGTACTCGCGAGAGCACGACGCAGCCGCCGCGCTCCCCGCCCTGTCACCGCGCCGGCCGATGCAGTCGCTGAAGCTCCTCGTCAGCGACCGCAGCTGGATGTCCGGGTTCGCGATGGAGTCCAGTGGGTTCGCGTCGTACGCGGCGGCGCTCGCGCTCGCGCCGCTCGCGGTCGTCCAGAGCATCGGGGCGGGCGGGATCGGGGTGCTCGCGTACGTGACCGCGCGCGTCAGTGGCCGACGACTCGGGCGACTCCAGCGCATCGGCGTGTGGCTGTCGGCGCTCGGCTTGGTCCTGCTCGGCGTGTCGCTCCTTCAGAGCAGCGACGGCGGCGGTCGGGGTTCCACCGCGGCGATCCTGGCATGGCTCGGCGGGACCGCGGCGTTGGCATTGGTCGTACTCCACATCGGCCGGAGGCGCGGTGGGACGGGCGTGGCTCACGGTGTAGCTGGAGGTCTACTGTTCTCGATCGGTGACTTCTCGACCAAGCTCGTGACCCAAGGCGGCGCCCACTTCGCTTTCCTGGTGACGCTGGCGATCGGCTACACCGCCGGCACCTCGCTGCTCCAGCTCGGCTATCAGCGGGGCAGTGCCCTGACGGTGGCGGGACTCGCCACGCTTGCGACCAACGCCCTGCCGATCCTGGCGGGCACGATCGTGCTGGGCGAGCCGGTCCCTTCCGGAGGACTCGGCGCCGCGCGGGTTCTGGCGTTTGCCGCCGTCGTTGCCGGCGCCGTGCTGCTGGCTGTGCGCGATCCGACGATGCCCGTCGCGCACGGCCCCGGACATGGTGTCGCCGTCGAGCCCGCCGCGAGCACCGTTGGTGAGAGGTGAGCACGGCGCCCTATCCACCGATCGCAGACCATGGGGTGATCGGCAACCTGCACACGGTGGCGCTGATCTGCACCGACGGAACGATCGACTGGTACTGCTCCCCGCGGTTCGACTCGCCGAGCATCTTCGCCTCATTGCTCGATGCCGACCGCGGTGGCCGCTTCACGCTCCGGCCCGCCGACGGCGACTGGCAGAACAAGCAGCTCTACTTTCCTGACACGAACGTGCTGATCACTCGCTTCCTCACGCCGGATGGCGTCGGGGAGGTCCAGGATTTCATGCCGGTCAGCGAGCGCCTCGCCGGGTCGCCACGAGACCGGCTGATTCGCCGCGTGCTGAGTGTCCGCGGGCGGATGCGGTTCGAGCTGGAATGCGCTCCGCGATTCGATTTCGGGCGTGAGGTTCACCGCGCAGAGCGTCACGCCGGCGGGGTCCTGTTTGAGAGCCCGGGCGCTCGGGTCGCGCTCGAGACCGAAACGCCGATAGAGCTGCGGGGTGCTGACGTGCACGCCTCCTTCGAGCTCGAGGCGGGGCAGAGCGCGACGTTCATCCTCGAGCACGTTCCAGGGCAGTACGAGATGCACGGTCACAGCCCGGAGGAGACGAGGGAGCTGTTCGAGCACACGGTCGAGTATTGGCGGAGGTGGTTGGCACAGTCGCGCTATCGGGGTCGCTGGCGCGAGATCGTCCACCGCTCGGCGCTGACCCTCAAGCTCCTCACGTATGCGCCCACCGGGGCGATCGTCGCCGCCCCCACGACGAGCCTGCCAGAGGTGCTCGGAGGGGAGCGCAACTGGGACTACCGGTACACCTGGATTCGCGACGCGGCGTTCTCGCTGTATGCGCTGTTGCGGCTCGGCTTCACCGAGGAGGCGACCGCCTTCATGGACTGGCTGACTGATCGGCTGGCGGGGATGCACCTAGAGGAGAGCGCGCCGTTGCAGATCATGTACGGGATCGACGGCCGGCGGGAGATCCCCGAGAGAGTGCTCGAGCATCTCGAGGGATATCGCGGCTCCGCGCCGGTGAGGGTCGGAAACGACGCGGCTACGCAGCTACAGCTCGACATCTACGGCGAGCTCGTCGACTCGATCTACCTCTACGACAAGCACGGCGCGCCCATCTCTCATCGGTCCTGGGACGACCTCACCCACATGGTCAACTGGGTCTGCGAGAACTGGGACCAGGCGGATGAGGGGATCTGGGAGACCCGCGGCGGGCGCCGGCACTTCACCTACTCGCGGCTGCAGTGCTGGGTTGCGGTCGAGCGAACGCTGCGGATGGCCACCGCCCGCGGACTGCCCACCGATCGGGCGCGCCTCGAAACGGCCCGCGATCGGATCTACCGTCAGATCTACGAGCGAGGCTGGAACGAGGAGCGCGCGGCGTTCGTCCAGCATTACGAGACCGATGTCCTCGATGCGTCGCTGCTGGTGATGCCGCTGATGAAGTTCATCGCCCCTCAGGACCCGCGTTGGATCTCGACACTCGACGCGATCAGCAGCGAGCTTGTGTCAGATTCACTCGTCTACCGTTACGACGCCGAAGCCTCTCCCGATGGGCTGGCCGGGAAGGAAGGAACGTTCTCGATCTGCACGTTCTGGTACGTCGAGGCACTGGCGCGCGCAGGCCGCTTGGACGAGGCTCGGCTGATCTTCGAGAAGATGCTCACCTACGCCAACCACCTCGGCCTCTACGCTGAGGAGATCGGGCCAACGGGGGAGCAGCTCGGGAACTTTCCCCAAGCCTTCACCCACCTGGCGCTGATCAGCGCTGCCGTCAACCTGGACCGTCAGCTCGGGTGACAACCGATGACGGCGACCACTGCATTTGCTGCTCCCCGACGAGCTAGGACCGAGGCACGCTGGTGGCGCGCGCCGGCGCGAGTTTGTGGAGCGTTCGGTGACTTCGCTCGAGAGGAGGACGCCGCTTCGAGCGCTTCTCCTCATAGAGGAGCGTATCCGCGCGCGCCAATGCGGTTCCGAGCTCCTCGCCGCGCAGCCATTCACTGGTGCCGGCAGACCAGCCGACTGGGTCGTCCGCAGTGCGCAGGCGCGCCAGTGCCGACAGCGCTTCAGGCTCTGACGTCGACGGAAACAACACGACGAACTCATCGCCACCGTGGCGTGCGAGGACGTCGCCGGGCCGCAGGCGCGTACGCCATTCGCTCGCGAGCGTCGCAAGCAGCCGGTCGCCGACCGCGTGACCCGCGCCGTCGTTGACTTGCTTGAAGTCGTCGAGGTCGATCGCAGCGACCGTGAGTGATGCGCCGGTGCGGTCGGCGATTGCTCGCTCACGCAGCGCGGCCGCCGTGAAGCCAGTCCGGTTGAATGCGCCTGTGAGCTGGTCGGTGCCGACCTGGCGACGCACACTCTCGCTCAGCCCTCCCAGCACGACGCAGATTGACCAGACCGTCGCCGTCACAACGAACCAGTAGACCGTCGCGTGGGGCAGGCCGCCTATCACGAGTCCTCCGGCGAACCCGAACGTGATCAGCACGCCGAGCGCGTTTACCACGCGACGTGGGAAGAAGTGCGCCCCGTAGATCGCGATCCATGGGTAAGAGAACGCGGCGACCATCATGCCGCCGGTGGTGTGGGCGTGCGCGACCAGCCCGCTGGCGGCTAGAGCGCCGACGGCGGCTAGCAGCTCGAAGCCGCGCATCGAGATCCGCGCGCCGAGCAGCCAGATGGCACCCGCAGCGGCGAGCGAGACAATCCCGGCGGTGGCCAGCAGGTGGGTCGGCTCGTGGACGCTCAGCGGGAAAGCGACCACTGCGACCGCAACGAGGCTCTTGAACGCGAACAGCAGCGCCAGCGACCAGACGATCGATGGACGCGGGGTGGTCAGCTGCCTGGCGATCGCGCTCAGCTCCCCGCGCGTGGTGCTCCTGGGCGCGCCGGTTTTGCGCGGGCGTGGGTCAGCCATGCGGCGTGCAGGGTCCATTCCCGATAGCGTCGGAGTCGCT
>WNFN01262893.1_pt1 | contig 19509 bp, 17 predicted proteins | sample 5400161 | NCBI WGS metagenome assembly WNFN01 (sample SAMN13153353, study PRJNA577476) | soil metagenome | isolation source: 80 cm saprolite on Douglas fir-dominated hillslope | place: USA:California | collected 2013-09-17 | reverse complement strand
CGCCCTTTCAAGGCAAGATCACAAGCCAAAGGCGCCAATTCAACGCAAGATCAAAGGCCGAGTTATTCCGCAGCCCGACCAGCACCCACGCGGGCTATTGACTCGGCGTCACGATCTTCTTGGCCAGGTTGTAACCCTCAACACGCAATGCGACGGGGCGACCGTCCGAGGCTGACATTGCAAATGTGGCCACGAGTGTTCGTGCTTCGTGAGGATAGAGGGTGATGTAATTGTCGTCGTAGATGATGGGCAACACTTCCTCCCCGTTGGCTCCCTTCGTGATTTCTGCGCGCAAGAAGAAGGCTACGTGATTGGAATGGTTTGTCAGGGTGATTCGCGTAGTTCCTTCTCCTTTTGCTTCTGAGAATTTGCTTGTGGCCGTTACCTCACTCCGTGGCATTGTGTCTAGCGCTGACAGGTCAGCCCACTTCACCAGTTTCGTGATGAACTGGTCATCGTTCTTGGGGCTGCCGAGATCGTCATCAGTTGTAGATTCCCAGTAAGTGTTATCGGCGAGAACGCTGCCGTCGGCTGCGCTCATCCGGCAACGGACAAAATAGGTTGAGCTGAGGCCTGGAATCCGTGCCACCGACAGGGCGGGGACTGACGAATAAGGAGCCACCTCAAGATCCTTCGTTTCATTCGCGTACTTACGCGTTCCATCGATGTTGTAGAAAGCCAAGGATACATTCACATGCCGCAGAGGCTCAGCGGTTTGATTCACAGCGTATACATGCGCAGTGCTGCGGTCAGCAGTGGCATAGTAGTCCCACACCACACTGACCGGCAGCATGGCCTTCTTGGCGCCGAAATAGCCGCCGCCCTGCTTGAAGTAGTAATCGAAGAGATGTCCGAAGAATGATGGCCACGGACTGTTCATCATCCAATGCATGACCATTTTGCGGTTGGACCAGTGGGTTGCATACGATTCGTATTGCGCGCGAACATCTTCGTAGTAGGCTAACTGGGCTTTCTTCGCCAGCTCCTCCGCGCTATTGGTGGGACCGTAACGCTGATTAAGCGCCCTGCGAATATTCGCCAGCGTGTTGTTGCCTCCCTCATTTCCTCCCGCATGGAAATACCAGTAATCGTCGGGTGGCCAAAGGTGATCGGCGGATGAGCCGCGGGCGGGGCCGTAGACGTCGCTGAACCAATAGTATGGCGGTCGCCACACATAAGGGCCCTCCATATGGATGCCACTCCATGAGCGGTTCCTGTCGGCCACCGTATCCACAATGGCGTTCTGCCAGTGCAGCTCTTTCTCGATCTCGTGATAGTCATTGAGAATCGGGTCGGGAGGCAGACCATCGCTGCCGTTCGCCCAGAGGACGACCGCCGGGTGCGAGCGCAATTCATTTAGTCGCGCGCGCAGGCTGGCCCTGGCAACCCACTGATCCTCGGCGCTCCACAAATTCCAGTGCTCCCATTGCGTGCAGCACATCCAGCCCAGCATGACCGGGACACCTTCCCGATCAGCCCGTTCAATCATGGTTTCGTCCGCAATCTTCAGCTCCCATCGAATGAGATTCAGTCCGAGATCCTTGACGTAGCTGATCATGGCAGCGTCGCGGTCGGGGTCATTCTCGAACAGGAGATCTGGAGTGTAGGCTGCGCCGCGAATCAGATAGTCGCGGCCGTTGATTTGCAGATAAAAATTGCCTCCGCCGCTGCCAATCTCCGGAAAGCTGTTGTCCTGATCGCGGGCTTGGGTGATTTTGCGAATGCCAAAATCAATTTCCTGAGTGTCGGAAGTCTTGCCGTCAGAAATAAAATCCATTTTCAGGTGATAAAGGTTCGGCCTGCCCCAGCGGTAAGGCCACCACAACTCAGGATCCGCAACCGAGAGCTGGGCCACGTCGGAAGGCGTGACTGCGACTTCGGCAGTTTCCGAAGGCCGCAAAGTAACTTTGTTTTCGAAAGCGATTGTCGACTTCCCCGCTCGCGAAATCTCGCCATGAAGAATTCCTGACACCGGTTTTTCGCTATGGTTACGCAGATCACAGTAAACCGTAAGAGCCGCAGGGCTGAGCGCCGGCAACGGGCGCTTCCAGATTCCGGCGTTGCGGTCGGGGACGAAGGGGATGTTCACCTTGTGCTCGGGATCGTGATAGCCAATGTATTTCCAATTGATCCAGTCGAGCCAACTGTCGGCCAATTCCACGGTGTGGTCGCCGACCACGACGCCATCTTCGGAGAGCAGCCCTCTTTCAGGAGTGACCTTCACTGCGAGCACATTGGGTCCGTCCGCACGAATAAATTTCGTGACATCGAACTCAAAACTGTCATACATGCCAACTACCTGCGACGAATCGGCGATTTTGTGACCGTTCAGCCAGATGTCTGCCCGATAGTTAATCCCCCTGAAGACGAGGGAATAAACATCCCGTCCTGCAGGCGCAGAAAAAGTAGTGCGATACCACCAGTCCTGTTTCCAGAGGTCTCCCGGCGCGGTGAGATTCATGCCCTCGTACAGATTCTTATAAACGCCGTTGTCTTCGAGTACCTGCAAGACCGTGGCTGGCATGTGCTTGACGGCATACCAGCGGGAAGCGTCGTAGCTACTCTGGGAGATCAAAGCCTCATCCCCGGAAATGTTGCTGGCAGAGGTTATGTTCCAGCCGCTTTCCAGTTCGGTGAGATTCGAGGACTGAGGCGAGGCAAAAACCCGTGGCAAAACAATCAGGGTGAGACACACTATTAGCCAAGCGCACGTACGTTTCCGCTGCATGTGTTGATGTCCTTCTATCCAGCTTAAAACGAAAGCTTCAGCGCGAACTGAATCTGACGTGGATCGCGAGCCGCCGTCAGGAATCCAAAAACACCCGGCGATGGAAACGTCGTGGTACTGATCGAGTTCTGCGGCCCGGACTTGGCAAATTGCAGGTTGGGATGATTGAACACGTTGAAAAATTAAGCACGGAATTCCAATTTTGTGCGCTCGGAAATTGGAAAATTCTTAAACAGCGAGAAGTCCCATATCTGGTAGCCTGGGCTCTGTACGGCGTTGCGGCGAACGTTGCCGAAAGAACCCAGAGCAGGTTGTCCGAAAGCGCAAGTGTTAAAGAACGTGCCAGGAACACACGGAGTCGCGTGCACATTGCCGATGAGGTCGGGACGTTGTTGCCCGTCGGAATTAGCCGAACCGTTGGAATTGAGAATCGTGAACCAGTTACCCGAGGAAACAGACGTAATGCCACCGACCTGCCAGCCTCCAATGATTTGGTTGCTCACTCCGCGGGCATTGCCAAATACCGGCTTGCCACGGCCGATGGGCAGTTCGTAGAGATAGCTGAAAACGAAGCGGCGACGAACGTCGAAGTCAGAGTTTCCGTACTCCCATTCCGGATGAATGAAGTAGCGGAAGTCGCCACCATTTTGCGCGCCCAAATCGGCGTTGGAAGCGATATCGAGCGCATGCGCCCAAGTATAAGACGCCAGGAAGGTAAGTCCGCGGGAGAAGCGCTTCTCGGCGCGTAACTGCAAGGAGTTGTAGTTGGACCATCCGGCGGAGCGGAACCATCCGATAGACCCGTCAATCGCTGGAATAGGGCGGCGCGGAGCAAACGGCAAACTGGGGTCGGGATTCGGTGCCGCCTGATTTCCATTCAGGTAGATGTACTGCTTCAGTCCTCTCGATCCCGCATAGGTGACTTCAAACACTGTGTTCGAGGGCAACTCGTACTGGGTGGAAAGATGCCACTGCTGCATGTAAGGCGTTACCAGGTGCCGATCAAGAGAAAAGAAGAGCGGTGGCGGCTGGGGATCGACCAGGGCATTCGCCGGAAAACCCGCGGATAGCGTGGGAATGCCGGAGAGAGAACAGTCCACAGTCGCGGGATTGGCCGAAGCCGTGCCACATGGTTGATTGAAATTCTTGTTGATAAAGAACGGAGGATTGAACCCCATGCTGGGATTCGAATACGGGCCCGCTTCGTCGCCTCCATAGAAAATACCGTATCCGGTGCGTTCTACTAGCTTGTTGGTCACCTTGTAGGCCAACCCGATTCGCGGAGCAAAATTATTGGTGTCGGGCGAAATCAGTCCGGGAGTCCCAGTGGCATGTACCGGAACGATTGCCGCCAACATCGGAGTGAGTTGCGCGGTCACGCCTTTCGGAACAATCAGGCTGGCCGTGGCGAGATCGAAGGTAGCTTGTTGGTTGTGCCTTTCTTTTATCGTGGTAAACAGTTCGTAACGCAGCCCCAAATTCAAGGTAAGTTTCGGCGTAAGTTTCCAATCATCCTGCGCGAAGAAGGCATACACCTGATGGTGATAGTCGATGTTGTGCAGGTTGTTGATGCTGCCGCCATCAGCTAGTCCAACCAGGAACGAGGCGAAACCGGAGCCCCCGGTAAATGGAACGGCAGGGTTGTCGGTGAGGCCGGGACCAAAGTTCAAGGTTCCGCGAGGCGCCGCCGGTTGGAAAATGCTCAGATTTTCGGATAGACCGTAAGTGTTCTGAAGCTCGTGAGAAGGAAGGAATGTGGGACTGCCGATCTGCGACACATCGCTGAAGATCAACTGGGGCAGGCCACCGTTGCCGGGCACGTTAGGAATTCCGGGAAAACCGCCTGGATAATTCAGCAACTGTTCACTGGTCTTGTTGGCATTGATCTGCTGACGCTGGGAGTTGACCCGGTTGTAGCCCAATCGCAATTCGTTGGTCAGATTGTTGCGGAGCAAGCGTGTCCAGCTAGTGGCGAAGCTGCGATAAGAATTTTCCTCCACTCCGCTGAAAAATCCGCCCCCATCCCCTCCCGTCGCGCTAAAAGGCCCTGGAATTAAGCTTGGTTGATCTTCGTAGCTGAAACGAAAGAAACCGTAGTCCTTCTCGGTGTATTTCTGATCGAGACGAATGTCGAAGTTGTTGCGGTTCTCGCTGCGCACGGGATTCGAAAGAAAGTTGAATCCGTTGCCGTTCACGTTGGACGCGGGATAGAGCTTGGAGATCGCCAAGGCCAAGGGATCGAGCTTGTGCTGAGGGATGACATTGAGCGGCATTCCACTGGCGTCGTATTGAAAGGCTACTCCGCACCCGTTGCCGGCGTTTCTCGCATCGAAAATCTCTCCAACAAAGGTCGGATGGCCCAAACAATCGGTTCCGGTCTGCTGTGTAAGGTCAAGCTGGCCGGAGAAATCTCCGGCACGCTGTGCTTCGCTGGGAACCAAAGAGGTGAGGGTTTGTGATTGCCGAATCCGCAATCCCTCGTAGTCCACGAAGAAAAAAGTGCGATTGCGGAACACGGGGCCGCCGAAGGTGAAGCCGAACTGATTTTGCTTGTAAGGGGCGATGCGTGTTGTAGCAGGGTCAAAAAAGTTTTTCGCGTCGAATTTCTCATTGCGTAAGAACTCGTAAACACTGCCATGAAACTGATTGGTGCCTGACTTGATAGTGGCGTTGATGATGGCGCCATTGCCCCGGCCAAATTCCGCGCTATAAGCGTTAGTTTGGACCTTGAATTCCTCCAGCGCTTCTACCGAGGGCTGGATGACGTAATTCGTCTCGTTCAGCAGGTCGGGGAGATTGGAGTTATTGTCTACTCCGTCGAGCAAAAAATTGTTTTGCAGTGAACGCGCCCCATTCGCAGAGAAGCCGAAGCCACTTTCGTCGCGAGCTCCCGGCTCGCTGGGCGCAGTTCCCGCCGTTAGGAGCGCAAGCTGGGCAAAGTTGCGGCCGTTGAGCGGCAGATTGGCCACACGTTTGTTATCGACCACTTGGCCCAGTTCAGAGGTTTCCGTCTCCAGCAGCGGTGCTGCACCCGAGACTTGTATGGCCTCGGTAATCTGTCCGACTTGCAGCGTGACGTTAAGCGCGATGCGCTGTTGGACATCGAGATTTATCGGCTCGGAGACCGCCTTCTTGAATCCGGGATGCTCGACCGTGACGGTGTAACGGCCGACTCGAAGGGGACCCGCAACGTATTCACCGGCGTCATTGGTCCTAACCGAAAAGTTGCTGCCGCGCTCCACATCCGTAACAGTGACAGTCGCCTGGCCGACGAGGGCGCCGGTTGGGTCCTTGACCGTGCCGACAATGCTGCCTGCGTCCTTTTGCGCTCGCACGGCGGTGGGAAAAGCCAGGACAAGAATAACCAGAGCGAAAACTAACAGGCGGCAACTCGCTAAGCTCGGCATGGTGATCTCCTTGCGCTCCGGTGTATAGGTCTTCGCGGAGATTCTGCGGCTGAGGCCGCTGAACCCTTTTCCCGCAAAGCAGTTTTGCTGTATAGTTACGAACGCTTACTTTTACTTTCGTTATACGGCTGTTGTCAAGGCAAAAACCTCGGCCCTCAGCAGATTGATCGGTTTTGACGCGGACCTTAATGTTGTGAGACCTTGAAGCCGCAATACAGCGGCATCCACGGGGATGCCCGCAGCCGCGAAACAAATGGTGTCATATAAATGAAAGCATTCGAAACCGCAAGGGTCGAAGCCGGAGTAGGATTGTGCAGCTAATAACCAGACTGATCGCCGTTTTCCTCCTTGTGTCATGGGCTGGCGCGCAGGCGCCCACGCAACAACATCCCGCACAACAGCCATCTCCAGAGATTGGCTACAAGCCCGCCACGGACGCCGACCAGAAAAAGACGCTTCTGCTGAAGGACTTCAACCCGACCGCGATGTTGCATGCCCCTGTCCACAAGGTTGATCGGGCCAAGTACTACGTGATCGACGTGCACAATCACGTTAACGACGCGCAGGGAATCGAGGATCCCATGCCGCCCCAGCGGGTCGTTGAAGTGATGGACAAGACCAACGTGAAGACGGTCGTGATTCTGACCGGCATGTGGGGCGAGAGGTTGCAGAAAGTGCTCGACACCATGGTGAAGCCTTACCCCGGGCGATTTATCGTCTTTACTCAGATCGACTGGTCAAAGATTGACGATCGCAACTTCAGCCAGGAAATGGTCGCGCAACTTGATGACGCCGTGACGCGGGGAGCCCGGGGCCTGAAGGTCCTGAAGGATCTTGGCCTGGGCGTGAAGGACAACACCGGCAAGCTGATTACCGTGGACGATTCGCGTTTGGACCCGGTGTGGGAAGAGTGTGGCCGGCTCGGTATTCCTGTATCGATTCACGTCACTGATCCCGAAGCGTTCTTTCATCCTATCGACAACACCAATGAACGCTATGAAGAACTCACGGAGCATCCTGATTGGAGCTTCTACGGCCCACAATTTCCAAGCAAAGTGTCGATTCTTGAGGCGCGAGACCGGGTTATCGCAAGGCATCCACACACGACCTTTGTTGCTCTGCACATGGCCAACTGGCCGGAGAACCTTGATTATGTAGCCGGTGAACTGGACCAATATCCCAACATGATGGTCGAATTCGGGGCGCGTGAGGCGGAGTTAGGTCGGCAACCACGGCGCGCCCGCGAGTTTTTCCTGAAGTATCAAGACCGGATCATGTTCGGCACCGACAATGCCATGGACGAGGAAATGTACCGCAACCATTTCCGCTGGCTTCAAACGGCGGACGAATATTTTGACTATTGGGGATATCCCGGGCAAGGGCGATGGAAAATATACGGGATGGAATTGCCGGACACTGTGCTGGAAAAAATCTATCACGTAAATGCGGAACGGATCCTCCGCCAGTTTAAAAGCGGGGCGGAGGGACGGAGAGGGACTCAATGAAACACCTTTCTTGTCGGACGCGAACTTCGGCTCTCTCTAGGAAACTCATCATCGCCGTGGTCGGAACCATATTCCTTCACACGGGCTGCGCGCGGACAGCCAAGAAGCAGGCCGAACCTCATTCGGAACCGTCCAGAATTTCGGTTGTCGTGAGCCCCGGCGGTCCGATCGTGCTGACTACTAGGTCCGCCGAATTCCAGCTCATGCCATCCGGTTACGTCCAAGCATTATTGTTGACAGGCGGCCAGAAACTCAGCCTCGATGACCCGCGCCCAGGCAATCCTGAGGAGAGCGACTATCTCGTGCGGGACGGGAAAGAAGTTCACTTCACGCTGGATTTCGGTCAAGCAAAAGTTACCGAAGCGACGGGAAAGCTCGGGCCCGGGAAGCGCGTGGAAATTCCCGCCCAGCCTCTCGGACCTTCTGGCGTCGGTCTTCGCCGAACTCTACAGATCGAAGTGTATGACGATTTTCCGAACCTCTTGCTCAGCAGTGTGACATACGCGAACACCGGAGGTTCCGAGTATCACCTTGACCACATCATCGAACAACAACACAGGTTCAATTCGCAAACTCTCGAAAAACTTCTCTCAGCCAAATCTTATGGGAGCAGTTACAAAAGGAGGTTTCGGCGGTGGCATTCCGGTGGTGGCATTCTGGACAGCCTCCGTGGGCGAAGCGATCGGCCACGTCGAAACACTTCCCTTATCGCTGTCGCTACCAGTCAAGGCGGAACGCGACGGGCGGGTCAGCGCAGCCGTCAGTATTCCAGCGGACACAACTCTTAAACCGGGGGAGAGTTACTCGACACCACGAAGTTTCGTGGCGGTTTATTCCGGCGACTTTTACGAGCCGCTGCGTCTGTGGTCAAGCGTGCTGCAAAAGGAAGGATGGGAAATCCCCAAGCCGTCGAGCGAAGCTTATAACGTGAGCTGGTGCGGGTGGGGATACGAGTTCAACGTCACACCCGCGCAAATGCTGGGGACTGTTCCCAAGTTGAAAGAATTTGGCATCAAGTGGGCGACTCTGGATGACCGGTGGTTCGACACCTACGGCGACTGGAATCCGCGACCGGACACGTTCCCCGGCGATTCGATCAAGAAGATGACCGATGAATTCCACAAACAGGGAGAACTTGTTCAACTGTGGTGGCTGCCTTTGGGCGCCGAAGACGGTCAGGGCAAGTGGGAGTCCCACAAATACGTTGCGTCAAAGGTAGCGCAGGAGCATCCGGATTGGTTCATCCTCGACAAGAACGGTAAACATGCTCGCATGACGCGTGACTTGGCAACCTTGTGTCCCGCCGTGCCGGAAGTGCAAACGTACTACAAGCAGTTGACTGAGAAATTTATTCGCGAGTGGGGATTCGACGGCTCCAAGCTGGACAACATCTACAGCGTGCCTATGTGTTACAACCCCGCACATCACCACAAGTCGCCACAGGACTCAGTCAATGCGATGGCTGATGTGTACAAAGTCATTTTTCAGACCACACGCGCAATAAAACCAGAGAGCGTGACCCAGAGCTGCCCTTGCGGAACGCCGCCGTCGCTGGCGTGGCTGCCGTACATGGACCAGGCCGTAACGGCCGATCCTGTCGGGGCCGATCAGGTGCGCCGCCGCATCAAGATGTACAAAGCGCTGCTGGGTCCCGAATCAGCAGTGTATGGCGATCATGTGGAGCTTTCAGCTATGACACGTGTGGGCAAAGAATGGTCAGAACATGGAACTGATTTCGCTTCCACTATCGGAGCAGGCGGTGTGGTTGGAACCAAATTTGTGTGGCCGGATCCTGGCCCGAAGTACAAGCCTGTGCTACTCACCGCGGACAAAGAAGCCCACTGGAAGAAATGGATCGGTCTTTACAACGAAAAGATGCTTTCCAAAGGCGTGTTCCGCAATCTATACGTCTATGGCTACGACATCCCCGAGGGCTACGCCATCGAAAAGGCGGGCAAGATGTATTACGCATTCTTCGCGCCCGGGACATGGAGCGGCGAAGTCGAGCTGCGCGGCCTGAAGACGGGGACTTACCACGTGCTTGACTATGTGGACGGGCGGGATCTGGGTACAGTCCAGGCGCTATCAGGAAATGTCGTCAAGCTGAAGACCGAGTTCAAAGAACATCTGCTCGTAGAAGTGAGTGCAAACTAGACAGGAACAACGTTGTAGGCAAGGTCTCGCCTATGACCCGAGATCAGCGCTACGTTCCCGGAAAAACTTCTCGCGATGTTGCGCATCGCGAAAAGCCTCCGTGCCACCGGATCGTGTCGTCGAGAGGGCTCCCGCCATATTCCCGCTTGCCAGGCACGCCGGCACGTCGGCTCCCTGCAAATACTGATGGAGAAAGCCCGCGTCAAAGCTGTCGCCCGCGCCAACCGGGTCGACGGCATCAACTCGGTGGGCGGTGCCGACAAAGCGTTCGCTCCCGCGTTGCGCCATTGCGCCGTCACGGCCAAGTTTCACCACGACAACGGGGACTAGTTCGGCCAGTTTGCGGACTGCCAGTTCGAGATCTTCGGTTCCCGCCGCCTTCCGTGCCTCACGCTCGTTGGGTAGAAAGACATCGACATAGCGAAGAATATCGTGAAGTCCACCTTGCCATTCGTCATCCGGATCGTCATTCGTGTCGAGGGAAATGGTAAGCCCGGCCGATTTTAGCAGCTGGAACAACTCGCCTACGCGCGGCCGCAACGCTCGCTGCAGGTAGTAAGAACAAAGATGAAAATGGCGTGAATCCGCGAGGTAGTCAAGATCAAGGTCTTCCCAGCACAACTCGGCAATCGTTCCCGTGTAGGTAACGATGTTTCGCCACGCCTGCCGCTGAAGAATGACAGTAAGTCCAGTCTTGGTCGCGCCAGTCACGCAGCGCACGCGAGTAACGTCCACGCCGCTTTGTTTGAGTTGCTCCAGGGCGATTTGACCCAGCTGATCATCGCCGATGCGCGATTGAAATCCCACGCGGTTACCCAGCGCCGCCAGATTGTGGGCCACGATCGAAGACGATCCACCGAGCGTAAGCATCATGCTATCCGCAAGCAATTCGCGCTCCCGCGGAAGCTCTTCGGGCACGCCGTAAAGAATGAGATCGAGATTGAGCTCTCCGGCAACAGTAACGTCAAAGCGTGGCATTGGATTTGGTACAGGATTCCTTTCATCGAGACTACAGGGACGGCCAACCTTCAGACCAGGGTGACCTCGATTCCGGCCTGCCTCAAGACGCGAAGATCAATTTTCGGCACATTGCGGTCGCTGATTATTTCTTGCAGCGCGGATGGTGGAACGATCAGGGAAAGGCTCCGGCGACCGAATTTGCTCGAGTCGCAAACCGCCACCGTGCGCTTGGCTACTTCGACCATGACGCGATTCACTTTCGCTTCCAGCAGATTGGGCGTGCTTAGACCGTAGTGCACATCAAAGCCGTCGACCCCGAGAAAAAGCAGGTCGGCGCTGAGTCGCCGCAGCGTGTCTTCCGCGATCGGGCCCACCAGGGAGAACGAATTCTTGCGCAGCGTGCCGCCGGTGAGAATCACCTCGACCGCGGTTCCTGCCAGTTCGGCGGCAATGTTGACCGCATTGGTCACGATGGTCAGATGCTGAAAGCTTCGCAACGCGCGGGCGATCGCCGTCGTGGTCGTACCCGAATCGAGAATCACGACCTGGCCTTCCTTGACCTTTGCCGCAGCGCATTCGGCAATGCGCAATTTTTCCTGGCGGTGAAGTTTTTCTTTCTCGCGCAGCGTCGGATCTTCCAGCGTACCCTCTCTCGCCGGCAGGGCGCCGCCATGCGTGCGGTGAACCTGTCCGTGAGCGTGCAGAATCTCCAGGTCCTTGCGAATCGTGACTTGTGAAGTGTCGAAATGGCGGGAGAGTTCGGTCACCAGAACGCGTCCCTGACGGGCGAGCAGATCAAGTATGGCGCGGCGTCGTTCTTCGTTGAGCACGTGTCGGGATTGCTGCTGGCAGAGTTTTCGCGCGCTACGGCGGGCGCGACCCGCTTTTTGTTTCGGATTTCTTTTTATATCGTTTGGTTTCGTTTGTCCACTCGCAAAACGTGCTGCTCCGAGCGGTTCGCAGATCTACGAGTACAGCCGGATGGGCGACACAACCCGGGTGATCGCACCCGTCGGGCTCGGTTGGTCGGGCTTGAGTCCGCAGGCAGCGGAAGCAAACAGCCCGAGCAACTGGCCAAACATGACATCCAACACCGGACGATACTCGTCAGGAAAGCCGGCACGACAGTTCAGTGACAAAACATGATCTGCGAGCGAAGTGAGGTCCTGCGCCCCATTCGCCGTCACTACCACCCGCACTCTCCCGAGACGCTTGCTGCGAATCTCATCCAGCAGGTCCACTTCGTATCCGCGGCGCCGCCGGTCGTTCGACAGAAACGCCACAAACAAGGAGTGGCCGTCCACGCCCGACATTGGCCCGTGGCGGAGTCCCAACGGAGACTCGGCCATGGTAGCGATCTTGCCGCCGCTCAATTCCACCAACTTCAGGGCCGACTCATCCGCCACTGCGCGCAATACGCCGGATCCGACGAAACAGGCCCGCGAACAGCCCAATGCCGCAATCGATGCAGCGGCCTCGGCCGCCTCCGGAAGAAATTGGGTGCCCACCTCGACCATGTGCGCGAGAATATCGCCATAGCTCGACCCATCATCCAGGTTTGCCCCACACATGTTCCCCACGTACTGGCCGGCAATCAGCATATTGGTGAAAGAACTGGTCATCGCCAGACCACGGTCGTTCGCGGAGTCATCCAGTATCAGGGCCAGAGCGTGACTTGAATTCTGCGCGCAAAGCTCCGCCATGGCGCCGTGTTGGTTGCAGGTGATGACCAGATGCTGAATTTGCCGATGCCGCTCGATCACTTTCTGCAAGAGCGCCACGCCCTCGGGACTGTCGCCCGAACGGGAAAATGAAACCCAGAAATATTGCTTGCCCGACTGGTGAAACTGTTCGAAGTCCGTGAGCAGCGTTGTACTTGGAACCGCCCAAACCTCGCACCCCCAGCGCCGGCGCAGCAAAGGAGCAAGTGCTCGGCCGACGTAGTCCGAAGTCCCAGCACCAACCAGATACACAGTTCGCGGCGACGAGCCGCCCATGCTGATCCCGGACCGACGGAGCCCTTCCTTGAGTTCTGGCCCAAGGTCCTGGCACCGGCGGAAAGTGCTCTTCCAAGTTTCTGGCTGCTGCTGAATTTCGCGAGGCGTATACCGAAGACCTCGCACCGTTTTTTCCTCCTCAGGAAGATCGAGTAGTGCCTGTAGCGGATTGACCAAGATCAAATCTCCTACTCACAAAAGACACGTTAGTCTATTACAATACGACTCGGTTGAAAAGTATTCGAAAGCAAATGAAATCACAGTCGCAACAAATCGGCAGGCATGCGAGTTTTTCTGTCATGGACAACTGATCGGCGAAATCATGCCCGAGCTTTGGATGGAGGATCAGGCCGCCCACCTTCGTGGTACCGTGAAGAGGAAACAAAGTCGTCGAATTGACGATTCCGACACCAAATCTGCGACAAGGCTCGATCGCGAAGTGAGGGCGATCAACCACTGATACACGGAAAGTGAGCGCATGACAGCACTGCAGGAATTCAGATGTGAAGTCTGTGGAATCGTGACCAGTAATCCCATGCACTGGTTCGTGATTCGATGTGGAGATTCCGAGCTTACCGTGCACCGGTGGAATTCTGAAACTGCCAACGCGGCCGGAGCCCGGCATTACTGCGGTGAAGCTCATGCCGAGGTATACATCAGTCGCTGGTTTGACTCAGTGTGCGCACCGCCGAAGCCAAGTTTCAAGTAGACAGAAAGCGGTGAATCAAGAATCGACAAAAAAGTTGAGCGTGACAAAAAATCGGCGGGACTGTCAGATCAGTGAGCACTTGTGGCCGTTCAACGCCTGCTTTTGGCGATAAATGCGATGCTGCCGCGCAACGGCACGTACGGCGTTGACTGAACTCCGTCGACCTTGTTCTTTTTCAAGCTAGTGTGTCGCAGAGCGATTTCCTGCTGGAGTTGATCCAGTCCCGATCGTAGGGCCGCAAGCAGGAGTCCAGAATCCATTGTTCAAAACGGGGGTTGCTGTTCGCCAGGTATTCCGGGATCCGATTTCCCTCGGTTGTACGCGAGTGTCTGGCGAGGTTCGGGATGCTTGGCGATGATGCGGCTGCGCAAGTGTTCGACTATCTGCTTGGTTTGGTCCGCGAGCACTTCACCGGCGAGCCGCAGGTAGGCTGGTCTTCTTCGGTGAACCCCCCGCTGATCTTCAAATTCTCCAAATCCAGCATCGAGACAGCCGACCTGGCGACTCGGCTGCTCCGTACGGAGTATCCCAGAATATGTTCGGAGAATCGTTTTCAAAATGATCAGAATTTGGTAGTCAGTTGGTAGTCACGTACTGTAAATAGCAGAAATTAAAGGACTGGCGGAGAGGGAGGGATTCGAACCCTCGGTACAGGTGTTAGCCCGTACAACGGTTTAGCAAACCGCCGCATTCGGCCACTCTGCCACCTCTCCGGCCTTGTTATTCAACAACTCGATGACGTATTAGCAAAGATGTGGCACGGACGTTGCATACTGGAGACCAACATGGGACGGTATCAACGCGGGCACGTCTTTGACCAACACGGGGCATTTCATGTGCGATATTACACCACCGAGATAGTGGACGGCCAGCCTAAACAGGTGCAACGGTCTGAGCGGCTTTGCACCAAGGACACTCGCCATCACGGCTACACCTGGAACGTTAGCTTGTCGAGACCAGCGTTGGTAGCGCCGTAGGCCGGATCAAGATGGTGGGAGACGCTTATTGGGTCCGTAGTGCGAGGTAGCCCGTTGTCTCGGCCAACTTCTTCTGCCCCTGCTTTTGAGCCAGATGAGCGTAGTCACGCGCTAACGCGTATGAACCCCTCGTCGTCTACATGTGCGATCAGGTCTTCATAGGCTGGAATCGTCGTGTACGCTGGTTCAATAGGATGAATATGAGTTTCCGCAACGACAATCACTCGCGCACCCACAGCTTGAGCAGCAAGGATACCTACGGCAGCATCTTCAAATACGAGGCATTCCTTCACATTAACGCCTAATTTCTGAGCGGCAAGTTCGTAGCACTCTGGATCGGGCTTTCCAGTCGTCACATCCTCGGACGTTACCAGAACTGGCGGAAGAGGAAGGCCTTCAGGCGTGCCGTGGCCAGCGCCAGAGGAGCGGAAGTGATGAAAGCCCAACGGTGCGATGGCAGCGACCGCAGAAATTTTGCTGCACCAGAAATTTCCACAATGCCGTCTACGGTGGCGATTTCAGCTCTGGTGATGCCTTGTGCTTCAATTTCTGGATTTAGGCCGGGTAGTTGCAGGGCGGCTATGGTATCAACCGAACGCACCCCGTGAATGGGTTGGCAAAAAGGTTTCAACATCGACTCCGTGATCAATTGCCCAAGCACCCCAAATACGCTCCGCGACGGCTATGGAATTTAGGACGGTACCATCCATGTCGAAAAGGAGCGCTCTATATCGGCCCTCCAGTGACGATCCACCATTAACGGCTACAATCCCCATCCTTAAGTTTTTGCCTCACAGCATCTGTCGTCGATTAGTCTGAAGCCCCTGTCGCGCCTTCGATCGAACAGATGAACGGGATAGAGCCGGCAGTTCATCGACCGCCCTGCGGTGTGACAGTCATTCGACTCAGAATCGGCACCTGTAATGAATTGCCCAACATATCGTTATATGTAATCGTGTCCTCTCCGACCAAAACCAGAAGGTCTCGTCCCGCCGCATAGCGTACGTCATCTGCACCGAGAGGCGGTGTGTACAACACGACATAAACAGTGTTGCTGACTCTCAGGGAAACCTCGTAGCTGATGACAGAAGGATCGGCATCGGCAGCTTGATGAGATTCCACCGCGGTGATCGTGCCCACTTGGTATTTGGACGTCTTCTCTTGTTCGGGAGCCATGATCGACGGTCCAGGCAAGCGTGAGCGCTTCAAGGTGATGGCGACGTTGTGTGCCAGATTGTGTGCAGCTCGCAAGTTGTCTCCGATGCGACGAACATCGCCCTCGACAACGCGTTCCAGCACGAGATGGCCTTCCCGTGTGTAAAGCTGGATGCGGAAGGTCAATTTGGTCGTCCCACTTACGGTGTTGGCGGCCCGTCGAGTCTCGCTTACCGGCGTGTACTGTTGCACTGTTGTTTTCAGAAGGAGCAGGCCAGGAATATCATCCGCGTTGCGGTCACCGCTGCGGAGGACCTCCTTGAACTGCTTTGTTTTGGTTAGCTCTTCCAAAAGGTTTTCGTAAATGGTGGTCCCGAAAGATGGATCGAGGCTCACGCCGCCGAGGTCGATCTCATCGACTTGCACGCTCCATTGCTGGGCACCGCCGTTCTTCCCCTCTGCCAAGGATTCTGCCGGCGCAGGCGGAGCGGATAGCTGAAGCTGCGCCCCGGAGAACATGAGTATCAGGGCTGCAAGGCCCCCACACCGCATGTTGTGGCGAAAGAACGCGGGTAGACCGAACGCAGTCTTAGTCGCGGTCGCGGCAAGAGAATCTTCTCTGCTTGTTTTCATTCCTAACCTCTGTGGACCTGCGCAGTCGGGCTTCCACTCCGTTGCAAAGTCAGTGAATCGCACCCTGAATTCTCAATTCTTAACCTCAGATCTTAACCTCGGATTGCGTCGGACTCGTTAGCCTCTCGGGCCTCCCTGAAATCACGACGGACCTGCTCTTCGCGTTTTAGGGCCTTGTTGAGTTCCTGAACGATCTCCAGCAACTCATCGGGATCTTTTGCTTCCAGTGCGGCGTTGCACAACTCTCTCCAGTTCTTACTTGTTCCTTCAGGCACGGGGCATTTCCTCCGAAAATTTGGCTTCTGCAGGGGACATTGTGGTTGCGGTCATCCGAGGCCGTTCACCTCAGCCACGAAACCGAAGACCTTCTTCACCTCCTCGTATCGACAGCACGGCTTCCACGGCCGACCGCTCGGAGGGCCGCAACAATCGAGCCGACGATGCAAGAACCGATCAGTAAAGCCAGAGCGCTCAAAAATAGACCGCCCAGCAACTCAACACTGCTGTCCAGCATATGCACTTTCCCCTTCTCTAGTGGCGTTCGCCCGAAGCCAAGAACAGGCGCACAGATTGCCGTGGAGCCTACCCTTGGAGGAGTACCCAGATTTCCGAGCGCAGCTCCCTGCCTCCTCGAAGGACCCCGCAGTTGCAAGATCGACGTCCAAACTGCCCGGCAGCAACTACATACCGCCTGGGTTCTGGTCAAACACTAGCGCCTCTTTTTGATGACCGAAATCGATCTCTTCGAGCTTTGATGTACCCGCGCTTGTTGCTTCAATCCTGATGGCGTCCTGTGTGACTTGATCGTCATTCGTCCTCAACGTGGCTTGCACCGTGACTACAGTCTTCCGGTTCTGTTGGAAAGTCACCTCTACTACCGGGCCGGTTCCCTGCCACTCCACCCTGTAGTTGCCTGGTTTTAATTGTGTACCCGCGATTTGCACGACATCATATATCTGGACCGAGTGTGCATTGTCCCGTGCCAACGCGCCCAGCGGAAATAGGAGGGCCAAGGTCGAGAGAACTACCAGGTATTGCATATATTTCGTTTTCACAATTTTCTCCTTTAATAATTTGCAAAACCAATTCCACGCTTTAGCTTCGTGGTAAAGGTCTTCGTAACGAGCACCCATTGGACGTATCTATTAAGAGATGAGGACTGCTATCCTTCAGTTCCAGATGTTCTCGTAAAACGACGTAATGTTCCGAAAAGTCTTGTAAACACATCTTGCCTAGGCAGCGCGCCCGGGCCTCCTACGGTTCACCAGAAGCTCAAAATCAGTCACCACGACTCCCAGACCTGACGAGTAGCGATAGAAGAGTTGCACCAAGTTCTCCGCGTCCACTCTGCCAGTGTTGACGATGGATATTCTTTTCGGAGTCACTCCGTTCGGATTCCGCCAAATGATTTTCATAACAAATCCTTCCCACACGATCTTCGCCTGATCACTGGGCAGCCGGGGAAGACGAGGGGAGGGTATGACCACCGGCTGCCCAGGCGCTTAAAACCGGAAAACGATTCCTGCGGATGGCGCGGTATTCAGCGCGTAAAGAGAAGTGTCGCGTCAAGGCATAGTCAGCGCCTGCTCCGTACAGGAAGGCGCCTTTCCCCTGAGTGCTGGCGCCAGGAACAGATCCACCACGATTGCCGGTGGGATTAAAAATCAAACCGCCGCCCCCAGCGAGCACGTAGGTACTCAACCTTCGGAAGGGCAGTGGAAGGTTCACCACCAAATCCGCAGTGGCCGTGTGCACGTTAGTTTGGATCCTTGATCCTCCGAAACTGGAAAAATACTTTTGAGTATCTCGGTCGAAACCATAATTCCCTTCCGCAGAGAGCCAACGATTCAGGTGATAACGGTATCCGACCATGAATCCGCCCGTGTCTGATGTAGTCCGCAAGACTCCCTGGCCGCTGGTATCCCTCGTGAAAAAGCCTGTGCCTTGCAGACTGATCTCCGAGCGGCTGTCCTGAGCCGTGGCGCCAAGCGTTAATAGAATGACAAAACCTGCAAGCATAATCGCAGTTCGCCGCATCGTGTGATTCCTCCTACTGAATGTTTGCCTACGATTCCAGCCGCGTGGGTCACGGGGCACGAATCGTCTTTCGCATTCAATACAGGCAAGTGAGATGCCAAGGTCGCGTTTGTCTTGCGCCGCCGTCAAATACTTGAGCGTACGAGGGTTGCGTAAGTGGAACTGTAGGCTGTCCGGATTGATTGTCGAGCAGTTTGACACGCGATTCGACACGTGACGAACATTACGACATTTTCTTCGAAGCTTTCTGCGTGTTCGTTACATCAGATCAAACATATCCACGGATCGGTCAGTCCCTCCGTCGCGGCGACGGCGTGGGTGAACATGTCCATCAACGGTAACGACCGAGATCCCTGACTGTTTTCTCAGTCTGAGGGGCGTACGCGCAACGCCAGCGGAGCCGCGCGGCCAACGCGGTTGGCAGGGTGCAGCGATTGCGACATTGACCTTCGGGAGATTAAAGGATGAGCACCTCTTCGCTAATACCGGATCACTCACTTAATTCCCAGGAACCGCCGAGCGCAAGACCGGAACTGCAAAGCGAAAGCGACCGACTGAAGCTGCTTCTGGACATGACGAACACTCTGGTCTCGAATCTGGAATGTCGCGATCTTCTTCGCACGGTCTCGGCAAGCATTCGGCAAGTCATGCACTGCGACACTGTTGGCGTGTGGTTGCCGGATGGGGAGGAAGTCTATTTGCGCCAACTTGCTATGGACTTCCCGGAGAGCAAGGGATTCATCAGGGAGGATTTACTCCAAACGATCGAGGGGTCCGTGCTAGGCGGGGTATTCAAGTCCGGCAAGCCGCTCGTTTTGGGTGCCATGAGCGAGCAGATGGCTCCCGGGGAAGCTCCTGAAGCTCGTGCTGAAGCCCTTGAGTCTGGGTGCGCTCTGCCCTTGATCAGCCGAGGGCGGACGCTCGGCGTTCTGACACTCGCCAGCCGGGTCGAGAACTCATTTAGCCTGGAAGACGTTGACTTCCTGGAGCGAGCGGCGGGGCAAGTGGCAATCGCGGTCGAGAATGCCTTGGCCTATCGCGAGATCGCCGAATTAAAAGACAAGCTCGCACAGGAAAGACTATATCTGGAAGATGAAATTCGTGGCGAGATGGACTTTGAAGGAATTGTAGGACAGAGTTCGGCACTCCGCCATGTTTTGAATCTCGTGGAAACCGTGGCTCCCAGCGACTCGACGGTATTGCTTCTGGGCGAAACCGGCACGGGAAAAGAATTGATTGCGCGCGCC
>WNFN01158856.1_pt1 | contig 19520 bp, 16 predicted proteins | sample 5400161 | NCBI WGS metagenome assembly WNFN01 (sample SAMN13153353, study PRJNA577476) | soil metagenome | isolation source: 80 cm saprolite on Douglas fir-dominated hillslope | place: USA:California | collected 2013-09-17 | reverse complement strand
TCCGCCGGGCTTGAAGGGACGATCGGAGCTCCCTCGACTTCGCTCGGGATTTCGCCTGCGGGCTCCGACGCCCGCAAAAACGGCTCAACTTCGACTTCTCCTCGGGTCGCGTTGCTCCCTCGGAGTCACTCAGGATGACAATCTGGCGTTGTATCATAAGAGCAGGATGCCGTTTCCTATCAAAGTCTGTGCCGTCTGCGCAGAAGAGTTTGAGCTGAAGCCGGACAAGCCCGGTTTCGCCAACCGCTGTCCGGCGTGCAGTGAGATTGAAACCGCGGAGCCTGCAACCAAGCGCAAGATGGATGCCGACGAGCGCAAGAATGTGAATGATGCGAACGAGGCTCGCCGGCAGGCGATGCGCGAGCTGCTGTATCGCAAAGATAGTTAAAACATCCCAATAGATAGTTAGAACATTCCAAGAATTGCGAATATCGCATAACTGGAACATTGCAGCCGCGATGTCAAGAACATGCGCCGGGTGTGGTACATCTCTAAAACAAGCATTTCGATCCGTAAGGAGCCGTCGAAATAATGAAGAGATTTACCGCACGTTCCATCCCAACCGCACTCTTGCTGGCCATCACCGTCTGCATTGCAGCAGTCACCATTCACAGTTATGCCAACGCTCAGCAGGATGCCACCAGCTCAACTACAGAGCAGGCTAAACCGCAGGCATCTGCAACACCGGTCACGTGTGCCGATTCCGAATCATCAACCGGCACCTTCGCGCCCGTACCCACCGTTATCGACAAAACGTGCGCGGCCATTCCATTGGATTTTAATGGCACTCCGTCACAATCCGGGGCCGATCTTTATTCCTGGCTCACTTTCGTCTCCGTCAATTGGCCGGTTGACCAGACAAGCTGCACCGCGGACCCGAACGCCACGATTCTATCGGGGACACCAAATCCCACGTGGCTGACTTTCCTGAGCAATGATGAAGTCTTTGTGCCTTCACCGCAGTCACCGGCGAACTGGTGCTATGGTGCGGCTGTGCTGAAGGGCGGTGCAAAGCAGGCCAGATTTTCCAGCCTGCAAGCCGCGCTCACGGCAAAGCGCAAGGTAAAGCTGGCGCATCTGCCTCCCAAAGTACGCGCGCTGGCCCAGAAACATCCTGAAGTGCAGTTGTTCCTTCACCATAACGCGAAGGGCCAGGACCTGTTTGCCAGCACGACGCATATGAAGGCGGCAAAGTCGAAGGCTGCCGTTACTCCGGAAATGCAGTCGATACTCGACGCGACGAACGAACCAGTCACAGACCAGAATGGCCGTTTCGTGCGTTTCACCATTAATATCGGCGAGGACGAATACAACTACATCATGGCGCAGACTCTGTGGAAGAACTCCGGCCAGACGGCCACCCAGGCTCTCTCATTTCCCTATAGTGGACAGCCCAGCGCCACCGAACTTGGCGCCATGGAATTCAAGGCCGCGTGGAAGGTACTTGGGGCCAATGACACTCCATCGCACTTTTTCACACAGCAGGCAATCGTCTATAACGATGAAAATGGAACGCCCAGCCCCGGCCCGAATCCGGTCACGGTGGGTCTGGTTGGACTGCACATTACGCATAAAACCAAGAAACAACAGAAATGGCTCTGGTCTACCTTTGAGCAGGTGGAGAATGATACCCAGTCATTTTTCAATCCAAAATGTTCAGCCACCCAGTGCCCGCCCAACGTGGAGACCGCGACTCAGCCCTACTTTGAGTTGAATCCTGATGGCACCCCGCATAACACGCCCGCGCAAGTGGTCCCGGCGGTGCAGACCACCGCGGCTTCACTCAACACAACTTTTCAGGGGCTGTTGCCGAATACGCCGTGGGCTTATTACAAGTTGATAAGTACGCAGTGGGTCGGAGAGTTTGGCAACGCTCCCAAACCCGCCAAACTGGGGAACTCAGTTCTTGAGACCTTTGTCAGTAAGACGGTTCCCTATAGCTGCATGGACTGCCATAACTTTGCTCAGGACTCCCAGGGTTTCAAGTCGGATTTCAGCTTCATCATCAATGCGCAGCAATAACGGCCATGCCCGGTGCCTGCCAGTTCGCACCGGGCAAACCACCCAAGATAAGGTCAGGACTTTTAGACACTAATCCAGCTCCCGCAATCCTTCCCTTCCCAGAAATACGCCCAGGCTTCCCAGCAGCGCCAGAGCTGACATGCCGGCGATGGCCAGAGGAGCGCCGATGAGGTGGGCCATCGAGCCGGCGATGAGGCAGCCGATTGGAGGCAGTCCGAGAAACGCCGTGGAATAAATGCTCATCACGCGTCCGCGCATGTGGTCTTCCGCCAGGTGCTGCAACAGGGAGTTGATAGTGGCGACGGAGATGATCATGCAATAGCCGGCTATGGAGAGCAGCAGTCCGGAAAGATAGAAGTTGCGGGAGAAGGTGAAAGCGATGATGGCGGCGTAGAATCCGGCGGAAGCGCGGACGACAAACAGCCCGCGGCGGCGAAGATGCGCGAGCGACGCGATGGTAATGGCGCCGAGGAATGCGCCGGCGCCGGAGCAGGCCATGAGGACGCCCAGGCCGGGCTCGTCGCTGCCCAGGACGTCGCGGGCAAAGTAAGGAACAAAGGTGAGATAAGGAATGGCCAGCAGGCTGCCAATCGCGACCAGCAACACCAGAGACGACATGGCTGAATGCCGGAAGACATAAGCGAAAACCTGCTTCAACTTTTCCCAGAGGCCGCCAGCACGCGGCGGCGACAGATGGCCTTCACGCGGGGCATTTGAATGGTCCGCCTGCGGCGGAACAAAACGGTCTGCCTGCGGCAGAACGGGCTCGGCGTAGCGAATGCGAGTGAGAGCGACCAGCACCGCGAGGAAGCTGAGTCCGTTGAGGAAGAAATTTCCGGCCACGCCAAAGAGCGCCATGGCAAAACCGCCGAGCGTAGGGCCAAGAACGCGCGACATATTGAACTGCGCAGAATTGAGCGCGATGGCATTTGTCAGGTCTTCACGCGGCACAAGTTGCGGCACCAGCGCCTGGTACGTAGGCGTATTGAGTGACATGGCGATGCCGGTTCCGAGAGCCAACAACACAATCTCTGTGACGTTGATCATTGGCCGCCCGTTGACTTTGAAATACGCCAGCGCGGCCATGATGAAGGCAAAAGCCATCATGGCGGATTGCGTCACCATGAGTAGCTTGCGCTTGTTCACGTGGTCAGCGATGACGCCACCGATGAGCGCGAATAACAAGATGGGAAACGACGCGGCGAATCCGACCACGCCGAGCCCGATGTTTTGCATCCACGTGCCGACGTTGGAAAGGAAGTTTCCGGTCCAGAAGAGCCGAAAATCGCGATGACGCAAGGCACGGGCAAGGCGCGGAATCTCGATGACGGTGGTTTCAGCGGCGTCAGTAACCGCGCCGTGGGCCAGACCGTCGACGGCGTCGGCGCGCGGGACAGCGGGGTTGCTGATTTGCAATCCAACAGCGTTTGAATCGTCTGTAGTTAAGCCGCCAGTCGTAGCAGTGCCGATCTTTGATTCGCCGATCGGGTCCGCGACCGGGGGCTGCTCAGCACTGCCGCCATTAATCTCCGCATCCGTACTCAATTTTCCCTGACCTTGTCGGTGGCGGATTCGATTCAATGCCACTTAATAGTGTAAGCTTTTTCGTTTCCCCAGCAGAGGAACTCGGTGGAAGCGGTTTCGACCACAGGGGCTAAAGCCCAGCCAGTTTTAACGCTGACGGCACGACTTAAAGTCGTGCCCTGACACTTGTGATCTGTGCAAAGAATTTAGTTAACCTTATTTAGTTAACCTTATTTAGTTAACCCCAGGAGCCAGGAAATTGAAACGCGCCAAACTATTAATCGTCTTATCGGTCTTTGTACTTTCCAGTTTTGCTTTGCAGAATCCGGCCGGGTCGGCCCAAAACCCTTCTTTAGGAAGCAAACCCGGAGGAAGCAAACCCGGGCAAAGCAGCCCGACGCCTGCCGCTTCCGCACAAGGCGTTTCTTCGCAAAGCCCGGCTTCTCAAGTCAGCCCCACGCAAGGCATTCCTTCGCAAGGCATTCCCACGCAGCTTTTCGGCTTCAGGGATTTCACGAAGCAGTATCAGGTGGACCAGGAATTTCTGGCCAGTCCCAGCCCGGCGCGCGCGGAACAACACTTGAAGATACTCACGGCGCTGCCTCACATCGCCGGATCGCCGGAAGACAAAGCCACTGCAGACCACGTGGCCAAGCATTTTGATATTGCCGGCATGGAGACTGAGGAGGTCAAGTATTCGGTGTGGATGAACCGTCCCTCGGAAATCAGCGTGACGGTAACGGCGCCGCCGAACGTGAAGATGAATGGTCCCAGGCCGGAACATGTGGATGGCGATCCGCTGGCCGACAATCCGAAAGTAGTGATGCCGTTCAACGGGTCGTCACCTTCTGGCGACGTTGAAGCGGAGGTCGTCTATGCGAATTACGGCAGGCCGGAAGATTTCAAGAAGCTTGAGGATTTGAAAGTCGATGTGAAGGGCAAGATCGTGATTGTCCGGTATGGCGATAATTTTCGCGGCGTAAAAAGTTTTGTGGCGGAAGAGCACGGCGCGGCGGCGGTGATCATCTATTCTGACCCGATTGACGACGGTTACTTCAAGGGCGATGCGTATCCCAAGGGGCCGTGGCGTCCTGAGAGCGGCGTGCAGCGCGGGTCAATTCAGTACATGTTCAAGTATCCGGGCGATCCCACGACGCCAGGGTTTGCTTCCACGGTGACGCTGCCGGAGTCGCAGCGCGTGCCGCCGGAAAAAGCGCTGGACATGCCGAAGATTCCCACGACGCCGCTGTCGTATGGAGACGCGCGTCCCATCCTGGAAAACCTCGCTGGCCCAGAAACGCCGCGTGATTGGCAAGGCGCGTTGCCGTTTACGTATCACGTTGGTCCAGGCCCGGTGAAAGTGAAGATACATCTGAAGCAGAACTATCGGTATTGGACGATCTGGGATGTGATTGGGAAAATCAAAGGCACGAAATATCCTGACGAATGGGTGGTGCTGGGGAACCATCGCGATGCGTGGGTGTACGGGGCGGTGGATCCTAACAGCGGAACGGCCGCGATGCTGGAAACGGTACACGGCTTCGCCGATTTGCTGCGACATGGCTGGAAGCCCGACCGCACAATCGTATTTGCCAGCTGGGATGCAGAGGAAGAGGGGTTGATCGGCAGCACCGAATGGGGGGAGGAACATGAAAAAGATCTGGCCCACGCCGTCGCGTATTTCAATCTGGATGTCGCGGTCTCTGGCTCGAACTTTGGCGCTTCCGCGGTTCCGAGCCTGAAAGGCTTTATGCGCGACGTGACCAAGGTTGTCCCCAGCCCCAAGGGCGGCATGCTTTACAACGTATGGAAGGATGAAAAGATGGGACAGCCGCAGCGGCGTCCTGATAGCGGACAAAGCCGCGCACCCAACGCCCGTGTAGAAAACGATGTGCCCGTGGGCGACCTTGGCAGCGGCTCTGACTACAGCGTTTTCATTCAGCACCTGGGCATTCCTTCCACTGACATGACGTCCAGCGGCCAGTATGGCGTGTATCACTCAGCCTTTGACAACTTCAACTGGTTCAAGAAATTTGCCGATCCCACGTTTGTTTACGAGCAGGAGATGGCCCGCGTCTTTGGCATTGAAGCGCTCCACATGTCTCAAGCTGATGTTTTGCCCTACGACTATGAGCTTTACGGAAAGGAAATTGGCGCTTACATCGATAACGCCCGCGATAAGGCTTCGCACGTGCTAGGCGCCAACGCGCCCGATTTCAGCAAAGCATCTGATGCCGCTAAACGATTCATGAATGCCGGAGCAAAGATTCTGGTGATTCAGAAAACTCTGCCGCAGGATGCAGTCAAACTGAATCAGGCATTGATCGCCGCGGAACGGGCGCTGCTGTCGCCGCAGGGTCTGCCCAATCGTCCATGGTTTCGACATCTGATTTATGCGCCGGGACAATACACCGGTTACGCTGCCGTGGTGATCCCGGGAGTGAATGAATCGATTGACGCAAAGGACGCTCAGCTCACGACAGCGCAGCTGCAAGTACTGACTGACGCACTGAACCGCGCCGCGAGCGTGCTTCCTCTAATGAAGCGGCTAACGCTTTCTCCAACTCCGCTGGTTCGGCGATCGGCGGCTTGCAACTGAATCCGCTGCAGATCACGGCCACAGTGTGGCCTTTCTTGATCGCCGGCAAATTGGGAATGGTTTCGGCCAGAGCCGGCGGAAGCATCTGCGGCACCGCCTCTCCTTCTTGCAGATGAAGGACGGATTGGTTCAGAGACAAATGCTTGTGCGCCGCAGACTCCAGTTGCTCGGCTCTTGCTCCGCTGCCCACAATCACAACTTGCGTGTGCGGACGCAGATACATGCCCAGCGCGATTCCATAGGTTGAAGCAAACAACCCGTAGTGCGCGGCGATGCCCGCAAAGGCTTTCAAAGTGCTTTCCGCCAGATCGCGATGCCGCGCGTCATTGGTATAAGCGTGCAGCCGGAAGAGAGCAATCGCGGCCATGGGATTGCCAGCCGGAGTGGGTGAATCCTGCAAAGGCTTGCGCCGAGCAGCGAGTGCTCCCAGCACCAGTCCATCGCCCACGTTAGGCCCGCTGGCCATGTCAAAGAAGCCGCTTTCGTGCGGATCATGGAAGCGCGCGACCATGGCCGCCGCAATCTTTTCGGCGAAATGAAAATAGCTCAGGTCGGCGCTGGCTTCGTACGCATCCAGGCATGCGATTGCCGTGAACGCATAATCTTCCAGCACGCCGGGAACACGGCGCTTTGCAGCCTGCGGATCTGAGTAGGCAAGCACGCGCTGCAAGCCCAACTTTGGGTCCCAGCCCTGGGAAAGAATCCGGTCCAGTGAGCGCAGGGCAAATCTTCGAGCCTCATCAAGCTTCAGCACGCGCGCCGCTTTGAGATATGCGGAGATGCAAAGCGCGTTCCAGCCAACATACACCGTCTTGTCGACGAACGGCGTGGTGCGCTGGAGCCGTGCAGCATACATCTTCCTCTTCGCGGAATCAAGAGTCGCTTGCACCTCCTGCGGCGACTTCTTCACGCGCTCGGCAACCTCATCAATGCTGGCGCGCAGGTAAAGTACGTTCTTGGCGGGATTGTGATGCATCTCGCCCACTTCGCCAATGTCGTAATGCAGCATCGCCACCTGCAGTTCGTTGGTATCCAGCACGGCTTCGGCTTCGTCCAGCGTCCAGGTGAAGTAATCTCCGTCGTCGTCCAGCGAAATGTCGGCATCCTGCGAGGCATAAAAGCCGCCATGCTCGCGGTCAGAGAGAACTTCATCCATCCAGCGGACGATGTCCTTCGCCACAAACGCAAAGAATTCGTTGCCCGTGAGCTGGTACCCATGAACGTAATTTTTTAGCAGCTCGGAATTGTCGTACGACATTTTTTCGAAATGCGGAACGATCCAGTGCTCGTCTACGGAGTAGCGATGGAAGCCGCCGGCCAGCTGATCGTAAACGCCGCCGCGCGCCATCTTGTCGAGCGAAACACTGACCACGTTGAGCAGTTCCGCATTGCCGGTTTCGGCGACGCGTTGCATCAGCAGGTCCATACCGCTGGGGTGAGGAAACTTCGGCGATGAGCCAAAGCCGCCATGCTCGGGATCAAACAACTTCACCGCGGATTCCACCATGCTGTCAATCAGCTCCGGCTTCAACGATCCGGACTTGCCGGCAAAGCCTTCGGCCTGGCTGATGGCGCTCATCACGCTCTCTGCGGATTCCAGCACATCACTGTGTTTTTCGCGATACGCCTGCGCCAGCGTGAGCAGCACGCGGCTGAAGCTGGGACGCCCCTGGTAATCCTGCGGCGGAAAATACGTCCCCGCATAAAACGGCTTGCCCTCAGGCGTGAGAAATGCCGTAAGCGGCCAGCCGCCCTGCCCGCTGATGGCCTGGACTGCTGTCTGGTAGCGGCTATCCACGTCAGGGCGCTCGTCGCGATCAACCTTGATGGCGATGAAATGTTCGTTGACGATGGCGGCGATCTCGGGGCTCTCATAGGACTCGCGGTCCATCACGTGGCACCAGTGGCACCATACAGCGCCGATATCGAGCAGAATGGGCTTGTTCTCGCGCTTCGCGGTCTCAAACGCTTCCGCGCCCCACTCATGCCAGCGGATGGGCTGGTGCATGGCGGAGCGCAGGTATGACGAGGACGCTTGGGCAAGCGAGTTGGTCGCGACTTCAGGCATCCTTTAAGTGTAACGCGTGAAAGGTCGCGGCAAAACATTCTAGAGGGGTTCCACGCGTAACAGGGCATGACTTAAAGTCGTGCCGTAAAGCTTGTATGATCGAGCTTAAAGCTCATGCGTATCGCCATCATTTCAGACATTCACGGAAACCTGACGGCGCTGGATGCGGTACTGGCCGATCTGCGGCAGCAGAAACCGGATGTGGTCTATCACGGCGGCGATCTGCCTTACGGAGGATCGAATCCCGCCGAAGTGATTGACTGCGTCGTGCAGGAAGGCTGGAAGGGCGTTCTGGGCAACACCGATGAAATGCTATGGGACAGCTCGGCCCGGCCCGCGCTGGAAGCGTCGGCGCCCAAGCTGAAGCCGCTGTTCAAGGTCCTCTTCGAGTTGTGCGGCCCGGCGACAACGCAGATGATCGGCCCATCGCGGATGGCTTGGTTGCGCGCTCTGCCCGCTGAGCTTCGATATGAAAACCAGGGACATGAAAATCTGGCGCTAATGCATGCCAGTCCCAGCAACCTGTGGCGCGCGCCGATGGACACGGCGGATGACGCTGAACTTGAAAGCACGTACGGCCAGCTGGGCGCCGAAATCATTGTCTACTGCCACATTCATCGACCATTTGTCCGCAAGGTTGGAAGCATGACGGTCTGCAATACGGGCAGCGTAGGTGCGCCCTACGATGGCGATCCGCGCGCTTCTTACTTATTGATCGACGATGGCTCGCCGGCTATCCGCCGCGTGGCGTATGACGTGGAAAAAGAAGTCGGAAGACTGCTGGCGTCGGACTATCCATATAAAGAGTGGATTGCGGAGATGCGCCGCAAGGGAAGTTATGTGCCGCCGCCAGAAGGCTAAAACCAAGACAAGCATTCACAAGCCAGGTAAGACTAACCATCAAAAAAAAGCACCGTCATCCCAAGTGCCGTGAGCGAGCACAAGCTTTCTTCATTGTGCGAGCTGGGGTTCGGGATGACGAAGCCAGTAAGGCTCCTACGCGCCTAGTTCCGCCGCTTCCTTCTTCAGTCGCGCCAGCTTGCTCATGAGAAAGAGGAGATATCCGACGTAAATGCCCCATGCCGCCAGATATCCGCCCCAGAGATAAGAAATGGGCGCGACGTGACCGGGAGCCATAAAGAACATTGCCGGGATCAGCATCATGCCGGCTGCCCCACCGGCCGCCCGCTGAATGTGGGCTGTGTCGATTTTCTGTGCGGTCCGCTCCATTTCATAGCGGAACCAGCAGATCAGCGCGCTGAAGCAGACGAAAGCAAGCATGTTGATGAACAAGACGTGCTGCATTCTGGGATCGAGGTTCGGCGTGCCGATCAGGGGCGAGGGATGGTGTGTGCGGAACCACCGGTTCGCCATGTAAACAATTGGCACATCGAGAAAGGAAAAAACCGCCAGCGCTGCCGCCAACACTGACGTGGATCCCGCCGCGGAAGAGCGGCGCATCATCAAATAGCTCACATACAGAAGCCAGAGCATCAGCGTGGTGTTGAGGCGCATGTCCCACGGCGACCACCAGACACCCCAGGCATAACGCGCCCAGATTGGCCCGGTAATCAGCACGACAGAGCAGAAAACCACGCCGACCTCAGCCGTGGTCGCGGCCAAAGCGTCGGCGCGGGGGCTACGCTTCCAGAGGTAAAAGATGGATGCGAGGAAGTTGACGAAAAATAACGTGAATGCGACCGTAGCCGCGGGCACATGGACATAAAAAATCCGCTGCACGTCGCCCATGGTTTCTTCCGTTGGCGCAACGACCAGTCCCTGGTAGGTTCCGTACGCCAGGAAGGCGCAACAAAAAGCGGCGAAAGCGAAAAATAGTTTGGTTTTCATTCTGCGTTCAGCACCGTATCAAACAGCAGGAAACATGCGGTGGTAAAGATCACGCAGAATCCTGCCAGAAATTTCAACTGCACCGCGGGCGAGCCCTCGCCGCTCAGTACCTGGGTAGTGCCCGTAACCATGCTGATCACCGCCGGAAGAGAAATCGGCAGCAGTAGCAGCGGCAGCATGAGTTCGCGGTTGCGGGTGCGAATGGACATGGCGGCAAAAAACGTGCCATTCACCACCAGGGCCCATGTCCCCAAAAGAGCGATCAGCAGCAGCTGCCAGAGAGGCCCTACCGAACTTAAATTGTAGAAGACCACGAACAAAGGGGCCATCAGGCATTCCAGCAACATCACCAAAATAAAGTTACCTAAGCACTTGCCCAGAAATAAGGCCTCTGCGGGGGCAGGTGATACGCGATAGGCATCGAGCACGCCGTTGCGCAGCTCGCGCGCCCAGCTCTGGTTGAGCGCCATAGTGGTGGAAAAAAGAAACGCAACCCAGATCAGGCCGCCCATCACGGGTCGGGAATCTTCACGCTCAAAAGAAAAGCTGAACACCACAACCACCACCAAGGCAAAGAACATCATGGAGTTAAAAACGTCACGCGAGCGCCATTCCAGGCGCAGGTCCTTGGTGACGTTGATCCATGTGAGCTTGGCGATGGACATCCGTGCCGGTGGCGCCAGACGTTGCCCCTGCTGCATTGCAACCTTCATGGTTGAATCCCAGGCATGAAGCCGCGATCGACAAGCTGCCCGTGCGAAAGCATGAGGTATTCGTCCGCCAGGTTGGCCAGCAATCCGATCTGGTGCGTGACCAGCAAAATGGTAGTGCCGCCCGAGCGCATGTCTGCCAGAAGTTTGGCAATCTGCAACGCGGAATCAGGATCGACGTTGGAAAATGGTTCGTCGAGCAGCAGCAGGCGCGGCTGATGGAAAATAGCCCGGGCCAGAGACAGACGCTGGCGCATCCCCTGAGAATACTGGCCGACGCGGCGATCCAGCGCGGGATCAAGCCCGACGCGCAGCATGGCCTCGGCCAGCGGCTCATCAGACTTCATGCCGTAAAGCTGCGCGAAGAAGCGCAGGTTCTCGATGCCGGAAAGTTCGTCATAGAGCAGCGGAGCGTGGGCCATGTAGCCCATGCGATCCAGCGCCTGCTTGCTGGGAATACCGTAAATGAGGATGCTGCCTTCCGTCGGCTCATTCAGCCCGGCAATCATGCGCAACAGCGTGGATTTGCCGGCGCCATTCTCACCGCGCAGAACGTAAAACCGTCCCGGTTCTAATGCGAGCGAGACTTTTCTTACCGCGGCCGTGCGGCCATAAATCTTGGAGACGTTTTCAGTGCGGACAGGAGGGGCGTCGGGGATCGTCAGCGGCGGACCTCAGTATCCTTTCGACGGCGGCTGTGCGGCCGGCGCGGCTCCTGGCTGTTGCTGCTGCGGAGCATATTTTGAGGCGCATTTGGCCTGCAACTCATTGGCGTAAAAAACGCCGTCATGCTTATAAATGCCCATGGCCAGGGCCTGCGCATTGTCTTTGAAGGTGTCCGGCGGCGGCTCAGAACCTTTATAGACCACGCGTAGCGTCTCGCCATTTTCCACCAGTTGGAAATCCGCGTGCGGACCGCTCATCTTAATCGATCCGGGCAGTACGTTCCCAGCGACGCGCAGGTTCTTTTTGTAAACATCGTCACCCATGGCGTGCAGCTCTTTGATGGTGACGTAATAGCTCTTGCTTTCCTGCGCGCCCAGATAAGCCAGATAAGCCAGGGTTAGCACGATCAACGTGATCGCGGACCCAAACTTGAGGTATTTACTGCTTGTTGGTGACATGACTCTCAAAGGGTATCCCCGCTTTGGGCAGGGGTCAAGAGTCTTAATGAAGATGCGTGACGTAAGTCACACGCGCCTTTATGGCCGCGTATAATAAAGGGTTCCAGCACAAGGTGAATCATGAGCACAACCCAGAGTATCCCGCAAACTGACGCCAGATCGCAAATCAAACCCCGTGAAGAGTGGATTGTCCGCCGCAGAGAACAGGCGGCCCGCACCGGCGACAGCAACGTTTCCCAGATGCATTATGCCCGCAAAGGGCTGATTACAGAGGAGATGTTGTACGTCGCGGAGCGGGAAAAGGTAAAGCCAGAGCTGATTCGGGACGAGGTGGCCGTGGGACGGATGATCATCCCGGCCAACATCAACCATCCTGAGCTGGAGCCAATGGCGATTGGCGTGGAATCGCTATGTAAAATCAACGCCAATATCGGCAATTCCGCCATTACTTCTAATGTGGATGAAGAGCTGAAAAAGCTGCATACCGCTGTCCACTTTGGCGCCGATACGGTGATGGACCTTTCCACCGGCGGCGGGATCCACGAGATTCGCGAAGCCATTCTGCGGCATTCGCCCGTGCCGATTGGCACAGTGCCGATCTACGAAGCTGTCTCGCGCGTAAAGCGCATTGAAGACCTCAACGCCAGCCTGATGCTCGAAGTAATAGAAGAGCAGGCGCAGCAGGGCGTCGATTACATGACGATCCACGCCGGCGTGCTGGTGCAGTATCTGCCGCTGATTTCCAAGCGCATCACCGGGATCGTGAGCCGGGGCGGCGCGATTCTGGCGCAATGGATGGCCCATCACCACAAACAGAATTTTCTTTATGAATGCTTTGACGACATCACCAAAATCATGAAGAAGTATGACGTCTCGTACTCGCTCGGCGATGGCCTGCGGCCGGGCTGCATTGCCGACGCCAGCGACGAAGCGCAATTCTCCGAACTGCGCACGTTGGGCGAACTGACCAGCAAAGCCTGGGAGCACGATGTACAAGTGATGATCGAGGGGCCGGGCCATGTGCCGCTGGACAAGATCAAAGAACAGGTCGACAAGGAAGTGGAGTGGTGCCATGGCGCGCCGTTCTACACACTGGGTCCGCTGGTCACAGACATTGCTCCGGGATACGATCACATTACCTCGGCCATCGGCGCGAGAGCATCTTGGCCTGCCTAACGACAAAGATGTAAAGGACGGAATCATTGCTTACAAGATCGCGGCGCACGCCGCCGATATCGCGCGGCACCGCCCCGGCGCGCAGGACCGCGACAATGCCCTGAGCTATGCTCGCTACACCTTCGACTGGGACAAGCAGTTTGCCCTGTCGCTTGATCCGGAAACCGCTCGCTCCATGCATGACGAGACACTGGCTGACGATTACTACAAAGAAGCCAAGTTCTGTTCCATGTGCGGCCCGAAATTCTGCTCGATGAATTACTCGCAAAAGGTGGACGAGTTCAACAAGCAGGTTTACGGGATCGAGAAGACGGATTACTCGCAGCTGGTGGAGAAGATTGCGGCAGGGAAATAGCTTCGCGCGGGCCGATGCAGCCTGTCGCAGAGTAGCGCGTTGAGAATACCTGGAGCAAAGTGAATGGCGCTTTGTACGTCGTGCGGCAATGCAGTAGAGGAATCTGCAAGTTTCTGTACGTCATGCGGCAAACCGATGCCCGCCAGCGTACAGCCTTCCGCTGCGGTCACCATGACGCGTCCGGTTTGCTCTTCATGCGGCGCACAAGGTGATCCTGATTCGGCGTTCTGCACAGAGTGCGGTAAGCGGCTGGCCGAGCCGCTTGGTGAAGCCGGTCCTATATCAAACGCAGCGGCGACTGCTCCGCTCGAAGCCGAGACTGTCGTCATATCATCAGCCATTGCGGAGCCGGCAGTATCTCCGATTGCACCAGAACCCGCAGTCGCGGCACCTGCGCCAGTGCCGGTCGAAACAACGCGTGCCGCGGTTGCCGCCGAGTCTCCCGTCGAACATTATCCAGCTGAACCAGCACCGCATGTTGCCGCACCGCTTTACGCCGCGCCCAGCGATTATCAACCAGCACAACCAGGAGGCGGCGCGTTCCGCGCGATCGTTCTGGTTCTGCTGCTGTTGATCCTGATTGGCGGCTTCGGAGGCTGGTATTTTATGGGCGTAGAGACAGTCATTGTTTGCAGCCCGCCTGACGTGACAGTCTTTCTCGACGGCAAAGAGCTAGCTCCAACCTCGTATGGCAGGTATGTAATTCCGCACCTGTCGCGCCAGTCGCATTTGCTCAGAGTACAGCGGGCCGGATTTGCCGACACGATCGAACGCCTGGATTTTCCGGTCACATCGCTGCACGAGTGGGTCAACATCAAATTGGTGCCGCGTCGCCAAAACGCGGTCTTCTTCTTCGCACTAACAGTCGCCGGCAAAAAAGAAAAGCCGGCGCTCAGCACCGGCCATTCTCTTCTTCAGTTCCCGACTAATTTTCCAGATCAGAAAAATGTTTCAATCCCGCCTGCTGCCCTGCCTGTTTAGGTTTCTGCGTGGGAAGAGGACGAGAATAGTGGCGGATAACTACGTCATCGCCAATCTGCTTTTCGGATTGCTCCGCCACCAGGTGTGTTTGCCGCACGCGCGGTGACGGTTTTGCTACAGTTCCCGCCGACTGCGTTTGCGTGGACGATGCGGTCTGGCCGGGTTGCGGCTTGGCCTGTGGCGTTGCTGCAACCGGCTGAGCTGCCTGCGCTTTTGCGGGAGCGGTCTGTAAGGTTACGCCGCCAGTTTGCACGCCGGTTTTCACGGTAACGCCATTAGAAGGACGAGGCGCGGTGCTGGCCAGCGGCGGACTTGAATGAAACAGTCCGAGGGCGATTCCCATGATGAACAGCGTGCTCACCGCGGCGGCGCCGGCCAATACGGCGCGCAACGCCGGACTAATACCGCGCCACAGTTCGATCGGCGTAGCCGTCATGGCAGCGCGGGTCGATTTCACAGCCGGCTCTCGCCTTGTCGCCGCAACGGGCGGGACTTCACGTCTGCGGTCCTGCACTGGTGGCCGTTGATAAAAACTCTGCTCTGGCTGGCTCTGCACGGGCGCGCTGGGCTCAAAAGGCATCTGCTCACGCAGCCGTTCCGGCGGCAAACCAGGCTCCCGCTGGCGGACCAGTTCCATCAGCTTTGCTGCGGCTTGTTCCCGCGCAATTTCCAGTTCCGCTGCCCGCTGATGCGCTTCCGTGCGGCGCTGTTCCAGATCAAGCAGACGTGCGGCATGTTCAGCCCTGGCTTCGGCGGAACGCACTTGCGCCCGCTTCCTGTACTCCTCAAAATGGTCGCGAACGGAAGCTTTGGTTGATGCGGCCAGCGCCAGCGCGCCAGCCCATGTATGTGCCGCTACTCTTGCGCCATCCTGCAAAACTTTTTTGCTCCGAACCTGCACTGGGGAAGGACCTTGCGGCCTCACCGACGGAGCAGCGGCAGGCTTCTCTTCGGTGCGGGCCGCCCGGCCGCTGAATGGCGTCAGTTGCGCCAGATAAGGCATTGGATCAGCGGACCTGGCTGGTTCAGAAAAAACTGCCGTCGCTTCGGGATAATGTTCCGCCACAGGTGCGGCTGCTATTGGTTCCACTGCAGGAGATTCTTCAAGAAACGCTACCGGCGGCATCGGTTCCTGTTCCATCACAGGTACATCGATGACTTCCTGACTGGCTTGCACCGCAGCTGCCGGCATTTCAAGCACGGGAGCAAAAGCGGCTTCAAAATCGCGCTCGGGGTCATGCTCAGTGGTGGCCTGCGATTCCAACTGCATCGCGTTTTGGATCTCTGGCTCGGCCATAATCGGCTGGGGCTCGACCGGCTCAGCCAGAACAGGCTCGGGGACAGGTTTGGCCGCCATCTGCAAAATGCCGGGAGCAACAGCCACGTCGGCTCCAAGTTCGCTGGCCAGATCGGCCGCGCGATCCAGCACGTCTGACCGTTCACAGATCTCAAACTCAATTTCCAGGTCGGGTAAAAATTCGAGCCAGTGGCATGGAGGAGCCACCTCCCAGGGAGATTCGACTCTGCTGCCGGACCTTCAAAATTCCGGCTGCACGTGTACATAGTACAGCAGTGGCGTGGATAATTAGACGCAAATCGCGAGGCGAGGGGTGTATGGCGGGTGACTTTTAGTTCACTTCGGCAAAGTCCATACCGTCGGCAAACTGCAGGCCGGCGATCTGCCTTGCGTGGTGCTGAACTTCCAGGTACGCCGTCATCAATGCAATATGCACTGACTCACGCTGCGCGGGGCTGGTGCATTCGGTACGAATGCGGTCGAGTTCCAAATACCGGTCATGGGCCAGGACGAATTTGTTTACGACTCTGTTCATAGCTTCACCATTGTTCTAGGAGTGAGCGCAACCGCGAATCACTCAAAGACCTTAGAACCCTGCTTACTATCCACTAGCTCAGTAACGTTACTTGCATAACGTTACCTTGCAGGATTAACAACAGTTTGCGCTTCGCACCGGCCCATTTCTGTGAGGGTAATCACATAATCGGCCAGCCTTCTTGAACAGAAATCACAGCTACGTAAAAAACTGGAACACACCTTAAACCTGGCTCACCACCGCGCTTCTTTTCCCGCTTCCGCACCATTATCCGTGCTCTTATGATTCAGCCCTCCGCCTCTGAGAGCACCGTCTCTTCCGGGACGTCCGTGGGGCTCGCAAACTCGAGTTTGTATCCGTCGGGGTCTTGCGCTGAAGTGACCCACAATCCATTTCCGACAAACGGCCTTTTTGCCTCGATCCCCCGCGACGTAACTTCCCGATAGATGGCCAGGGCGTCTTTGCACTGGAAGGAGATGGATACGCCCACACCGGGTTTGCTTTCCGGCTTTTTTGCAGCTCGGTACTCCTGCAGCATGATTGCGGCATTCCCGTGCTGCAACCAGCACCACCGCAGCTTGCCTTCGTCGATCCACTTGTTGACCATCTCAAAGCCCAGCCCGTCCACGTAAAAACGCAGAGACGCTTCCATATTCGAAACCCAGAAAAAGGGCACAGCCTGCTGAACGTTAGTTTCGACTTTTGTCATGGTCTGCATTTTCTCTGCTCTTATCCTTAAAAGTGAATTGGGGTGAAACCAGCCGTTCTGGATGAGTTTGAGTCCCTATCCATGAGTACCGTCATCCTGAAGGACGTGAGCGAGCCCGCGTTTTCAGGCACCCGTTCACGCCCGCTTTTGGCGTGAATGGGCAGATCAGCGGGCGAGTAGCCCTGAAGGACCTTGTGCTTTCTCTAAGTGAGTGAAACAAAAGGTCTCTCGCCGCTACTCCGGCGCTGAAGAGTGCGCGCCGTCGCCAAACGCGGCTCGAGATGACGTACCTAAGAGCTCGGCTCAATACTTCACCATCGGCAACTACTTTGCTAATTGCTCGAATACGCCTCGTCCAGCAATTCCATCACATGTTTCACCGGCATTGCCAGGCCGCGCTGCTCCACGCCGGCCCGGAGTTGGATCATGCAGCCCACATTAGCCGTTGCCAGCATGTCGGAGGAAACGGAAGTCACGTCTTCCATCTTCTTCTCCAGGATTTGCATAGAGAGCTCGTTCTGCGAGACGTTATACACTCCAGCGCTGCCGCAGCACTGGTCAGAGTGCGGCAACTCCACCAATTCGCATCCAATAGCCGCCAGCAATTCGCGTGGCTGGGTGCGGATACGCTGCGCATTGGCGAGATGGCACGGATCCTGGTATGCCACGCGCTGGCCGATCTTCTTTTTCGGCGCAACCAGGCCGATTCCCGCCAGGTACTCCGTCACGTCCCGCATCTTGGCCTTGAATTCCTTCGCGCGGCCCAGATATGCGGGATCATTTTCCAGCAGATCGTCATACTCCTTCATGTTGGAGCCGCAGCCGGCCGCGTTCGTCACAATGGCGTCATAATCGCCGCCCAGAAAGATATTGATGTTGTGCCGCGCCAGTTCGCGCGCTTCTTCGCGCAGTCCGGCATGGGCATGCAGCGCGCCGCAGCAGCCCTGGCCCGCCGGAATGTGGACCTCAATACCGTTCTGCGTCAGCACGTTCACCGTCGCCCGGTTCAGATGGGAGAATGCGACGTTATTGATGCATCCGGCCACAAATGCCACCTGGCCGCGCTTCTCCCCCACAGCAGGGAAGACCTTGCCGATCTGGTCGAAGAAAAATTCCTTGTCGATCTGCGGAGAAAGCTTGTCCAGGTCGGCCACGCCCAGCAGCTTTAGCAGGCCGGATTTCCTCAACAAAGTCTGCAGCCCCGATCTTTGATAGAAGCGCATCAGCTTGGCGACGAAGCTCAGCATGCGGAAATTCGGAATCACCTTTTTGTAAAAGAAATTCCGCAGCATGCGCTGCACGAACGGCCGCTTGTATCCCTGTTCGATCTGGGCCCGCGCTCGCTCCACTATTCGTCCATACTTCACGCCGGATGGGCAGGCAATTTCGCACGCCACGCAGCCCAGGCAGCGGTCAATATGCTGAACAAACGTATCCCCCATCGGCATCTTGCCTTCATTCACCTGCAGCACCTGGTAGATCCGTCCGCGTGGCGAATCCATCTCCATGCCCAGAACTTTGTACGTGGGGCAATGGTTCAGGCACAGCCCGCAATGAACGCACGTTGAAAGCAGCTCCCAGCTCGGCTGGTCTTTTCCTCCAGCAACCAGGCCTGCCGCAATCGGCTTCAGATACGGATCATGTGGGTTCAAATTATGAACGCCTGGTTCAAATGCGGTGCTCTCAGACAATGAATCTTCCCCTGTTCAGAATATTTTTCGGATCGATGGCCCGCTTTACCGCCCGCATCATATTCACGTCCGTCGGCGTAGTGCCCCAGACGTCAAAGTGCGGCGAGCCTGGCGGCAGCATTCCGCGAAACGCCGAAACGCAGTTGGCATACTGCATCGCCGACGGCGGATCAACCGCCAACGGCATCAATGCCAGAACCAGGTTGCCGGTTCCCGCCCTGCCGACGGCGGCAGGAATCATCGTGTAATCGGGAGCGACGCGCTGCATTGCCTGCAATGCCGGCCCCACGTTCTGGATGGCCAGATGCGTGTACAGCATCATGGCATTTCTGTGCCGGGCCAGCACGCTCTGTTCGAAGTGTGAAATCCATCCCCACAACTTGTCTTCTTCAGCGCCTGCCAGCGTGTGCGTGACCGCTGAACCAAGCTCGCGGGCATAGCGGGCCAGCACTGTATCGCTGCCGGTGGCGCGCAGCACAATCTGCCATTCCACCGCAGGCAATGAAACGGGCTGCTCGGGCGTGTAATCGTCCGGATCATGCACCGTTCCCTGGTCGCGCAGATACTCTGACGCTCCCGGCGAGATAATTTCCATACACATGGGCGTGAGCGGCGACTGAAATAGGCGCGTCCGGAATTGCAGCGCTTCTTCCAGCGAGTGAAACGAGCAGGCAAACGTCCGCGTCTGCCGGGGTCGGGGAAAGACCTTGAAGTTGGCTCGCGTGATCACCGCCAGCGATCCGTAGCTGCCCGTAAGCAGCTTCATCAGATCATAGCCGGCGACGTTCTTCACCACCCGCCCGCCGCCCTTTACGACCTTGCCGTCCGTGGTCACGAACTGGATGCCGATGCAGAAATCACGCATGTGTCCAAAGGTGGAT
>WNFN01186951.1_pt1 | contig 19532 bp, 14 predicted proteins | sample 5400161 | NCBI WGS metagenome assembly WNFN01 (sample SAMN13153353, study PRJNA577476) | soil metagenome | isolation source: 80 cm saprolite on Douglas fir-dominated hillslope | place: USA:California | collected 2013-09-17 | reverse complement strand
TCGAGTTCCACGTGCTTTGCGGTGAGCTGAGCGGTGCGCTCTTCGACGAGCTGCTCCAAATTGCGTTGATAGTTGCGGTTTTCAATGATCAAGCGGCGGTGCTGCAGCGCGCGTCCGACACCAAGAAATAGCTGGTCTTTTTCGAAGGGCTTGAGGATGTAATCGTAGGCCCCGCGGCGAATGGCTTCCAGGGCGGTGGAAATATCGTGGATGGCGGTGACCATGATCACCGGCACTTCGGGATCGTATTGGCGCATCCATTCGAGGAGCCGGATACCGTCCATCTCCGGCATAATCATGTCGCTTAAGACGAGGTCGGGCGTCAGCTTTTTGACTTGCTCCTGCGCGACGCGGCCGTTCTGCACCGCCGTGCAGTGATAGCCCTTCGATTCGAGCATGGTCGAAACCACCTCTCGAATGGCTTCCTCATCGTCCACGACGAGTATGTTTTCCATCTCCACGGTGTTTGTCCTCACTAGGCATTATATGTGACGGCACACACAAATGGGGACGGCCTTGCCTAGTCAGAAAATAGCGTGTTAGCGTCAAACAAGCGTCATTCAAGAGTCATAACTCAGAGCTTTCTCGCCGTCCAGATCAAGCATTGCGGCAGCACGGGCACCGCAGCGACGGCACTTCCAGCCGGGAGGCGGGGCATGGTGCTGCAGAATCAAGGGATGCTCGGGATCGCTTTCTTCGAAGCGACTGCAGTCATCATATTGCTGGTCCTCTTTCTTTTATTCCGCCGCGATCAACAAGCAAGCTATTTTCGTTTTTGGCTGGGCGGGTGGTGTTGCCTTACTTTTTCTTCCTTGTCCGAAGTAGCGGTACTGATTCGTAAGCTTCCCGGATTGAATCTGATAAGCGTTCTGGCACAGGCGGCAGCCTTGGTGCTGTTCCTGGTAGCTGTGGTGCATTGTAAGGCAGGTTCGGAGCGGCGAATCTGGTCTCCGCTGCCGTTAATCGGATTGATTCTGGTGATCATTTACTCGATCGAAAGGGGCGGAACGCAACAGGTTGCTTCGCTTCATTGGGGAACAGCCGTTCTGGAGAGCTTGATTTGCCTTGTGGCGGGCTGGTTGATGTTGAAGTCAGAGATGGCGGGCCGCAGCCATGGAGCGCAACTGCTTGCCGGGATTTTCCTGCTAAAGGGATTGCACGGGATGGACTATCCGCTGTGGCCGGATAGCCCGTTGTTCCTGTTGCGCGTAGCGTTTGACCATTTTCTGGGAGTGGGGCTGGGAATCGCGATGGTGGTGGTGGTGCTGGAAGCCGCCCGCACGCGAAGCGAAGAATTAAACGACAAAATGCGCCGACTCACCCTGTTGACGGCAGCAAGCACGCAGACGCTGTCCACCCAGGAGGTGATTGATCAGGTACTCTGGCATCTGGTGGAGAGTCTTGGCGCTACGCATGGCATCGTACGGCTGAAAGAAGGCGAAGGGGAATCCTCGCAACTGGTGGCCAGAGCGTGGGTTGGATTTGACCAGTCATTCATGAGCCACCATGGACAAATCTCCGCAATGGAGCCCTGGGCACAGCGCGTGCTGAAGGGAGAGTGCCAATTCCTGGAGTCCGAAGAAGAGTGGGATCCAGCAGCGCGGAAGAGAGTGGACGAAGCAGGGTTAAAATCCCTGGTAACGCTGACTCTTCCCGGCAAGCAAGGGCCTTTGGGGGTCATCGCTGTCGGTTCCACCCGCCGGGAACGGTTTCATGCGGACGAACTGTCGTATCTTGTGAATATCGCGAACTTGCTGGGATTGACACTGCAAAACGTGAGCTTGTTCGAGCAGGTAACCACTGTGCAGCGCCAGTGGGAATACACGTTCGATTCCATCGGCGATCCGATCCTGGTTCACGATCGCGCGGGACGCATCTTGCGAAGCAATCAGCGTCTGAGCCAACTCCTGGGGAGGGAAGGGAGCGGCCTAATCGGCCGAAGCGTTACGGAACTCCTCCCGACGCAAAGCGCCGCGTACAAACTTTGCCCCTACTGCGAAGGAGTGGGCGGAGAGGGCGACGAGCCCGATCCATGGCTGCCCGGCTTTTTCCTCGCTTCCAACTCGACATTTACAGATCCAACCGGCCTGCAACTCGGAACCGTGCACGTTCTGAAGGATATTTCCGATCGAAAGCGCGCCGAGGAAAAATACCGCACGCTGGTCTCCAGTGTTCAGGAAGGTGTGTTTATCTCCACTCCGCAGGGACGCTTCCTGGATTTCAACGATGCGCTGCTGCGAATGACGGGTTATGAGACCCGCGAGGAATTGATGGCCGTGGATATTCCGGCGGCGTTCTACGCGAATAGTTCCGATCGCGAGCGGCTGAAGAAATTGTTGCAACAGCATGGTACGGTGGCCGATTTCGAGTTCGAAATGCGGCGCAAGGACGGCGAAACGCGCACCATGCTGGAGTCTTCCATTGCCGTGCGGGATGCGGCGGGCAACGTGTCGGCATATCAGGGATTTTTGCTCGACATTACCGAGCGGAAGCAAGCCGAATCCGAAATCCGGCGCCGCAACCGGGAACTACTGGTATTGAATTCTATCGGGCAGACGTTGACGGAATCGCTGGATCTGACGGATTCACTGCATCGCACGCTGCGCCAAATGGCTGAGCTTTTCAGCCTGGATGCCACTTCTCTGTATTTGTTCGAACAAGATGGGACGGTAGTACGGCGAATCGTGGAAGTCGGCCATCGTTCGGAATTATCGCGGCATTTTCCGCCCGTGGCCGTAAAGCCGGAGCTAATGCAGCACATCAAGTCGGTGCACGCGACATTCCTTTCGGTCCAAGGATTGTCCTTGCCTCAGATTTTTCGGGACGCTCAGATTCAAGAAGAAATCGTCACCGCCTACATCGTCGTCCTGTGGTCCAAAGACCGGGTTATCGGCGGATTGGTTGTTGCCAGCCGCACGCCGCGCGAGTTTTCCAGCGCGGACGTCAACTTGCTCATCGCCGTGGGAAGCCAGATTTCCAGCGCCATCGAGCGATCGATTCTCTATGAAGAGACGCGCCTGGCATATGAAAACCTGCGGCGCACACAGGAACAATTGCTCCATAGCGAAAAACTAGCAGCGGTTGGGCAATTGATCTCCGGCGTCGCGCACGAACTGAACAACCCGCTGACGGCCATCCTCGGTTACAGCCAGCTGTTAACGTCCAGCGGACAAATGGGACAGCAGGGAATTGAATACGCCGACAAACTTTACAAGCAGGCCCAACGGACACACCGCATTGTACAAAATCTCTTGAGCTTCGCCCGCCAGCACAAGCCCGAGCGCATGCCCGTGCAGATCAATCAGGCTCTTGAGGAGACTCTGGCGCTGCGCGACTATGACTTGCGCATGCATAACATCCGCGTCCACCTGGACCTTGCCGAGAAACTTCCCGTGACGTCCGCCGATCCACACCAGCTTCAACAGGTTTTTCTAAACATGGTGAACAACGCGGTTGACGCCATCTTGGAACATTCCACCGAAGGCGATCTTTGGGTGCGCACCGCACTTGATAGTGGCCGGATCTGCATTGAGTTTACGGACAGCGGACCCGGAGTCAAAGATGCTTCCCGGGTTTTCGATCCTTTCTACACCACGAAACCCGTCGGCAAAGGAACCGGCCTAGGACTTAGCATCTGTTATGGAATCATCACCGAGCATGGGGGGACCGTACACGTAAGAAATGTTCCGACCCGCGGCGCGTCGTTTACCATCGAGTTGCCTCACCAAGTGGCGGCACCCATCTACAGCACGGCGGGTCAGAAAACCATCACCGGAAGGGATGGGCGTATCCTGCTGGTGGATCGCGATGAATCCGTATTGGAAGCTGTCGGGACCATTCTTCGAGCGCGCGATCATCGCGTGCAAACGGCTCGAAACATTCGCGAGGCCCAAGCCCTGCTCGAAAAAGAAGATTTTGACCTGGTGGTCGCGGATCTGCACGTTGCGGATGGGGCGAATGGCGGCGGGCTGAGTGAATGGCTGGCTGGGCATAAGCCCTCGCTCAACCACAGATTGATCTGGATGTGCGCCGTTGCGCCCTCGGAAGACGCCGGAGAGCACATCCCCGGGAAGGGCGGCCAGATTCTGCAGAAGCCTTTTAAGGCCAACGATCTCCTGGCAGCGGTGGACGAGTTGCTGCTAACCAGCGTCCAAGCTGCGGCGATTCGCCGATGAAGCCAACTCCGCCGCGGCTGCGGCGCGCTCTCCGAGTTCCTTCAGGGCCGCTTCGATTCGAACGCTCAAGCCGCTTACCAGATCGCTTAATCCATGCAGTTGCGGCATCGGGGCGCTGCCTGCGAGAAGCTTCCACCGAATCATCTGGTATTGCCAGGCAAATTTTGCCGTGAGACGTATTCTTTCAAATTCCTGAATCGCAGCCAGCTCCGGAGAGAGCATCGCGATCGCGCGGGCCATCCGCAAGAGACTCTGGAAATCCGCGCGCAAGGCAGCCAAATAGGCGAGGGCGACACTCCGCCGTTCCCGGCGTACGCGCCGCAGCACCTCTCGGGAGGTGTTCTTCGAAAGGAAGTCAAAGTCGGCCTCCGCGAAGGCTTGCCGGATTTGCGGCAGGTACGTCATATGCCTGCACCCTGATTCGTCCTCGCCATTCTCGGGAGACGGTCGGAACGGCCGGCCGGGAACGCGAACCGACCAGGCAAACAGAATGAGTAGAATGCCGATGAGTCCGAAGAAAGAGTAGAACAACAAGCTCAAGATCGTTTCCTCTCGACGTTCCAGAAGTGCCCCAGATGCTCATTCAGCGCTCTCAAGCGAGCATTAATTTCAGGGGCAGTCGCGTGATATATTCCATCCGAAAGCATTTCCGGTTCGAATGCTCTCTCGGGTTGTCGCTCGCGCAAACCCCAAATCCAGAGCAGCATGCTCGCCAGCATGACTGACGATCCGAGCAGATTCCAGAGCCTTGAATAGTCGAGCAGCCAGCGTTCCAAAATCGTGTCGTTCAGGACATAAAAACTGGAATAGAGGAAAAAGCCGATGGTCAGCACGCGAACGGCAGGCTCGACAACGATTCCATAGTAACGAGTAAACAGCAAGAGAATGACGATCACGCAAGCAATCGCAAGCTCGATGCCACGATGACCATTCAACACCGCAAACTGCCAACCTCCTCTGGCAATCGCCCAGGAGTACAACAACACGACCACCGCCGTCAAAATCAGCAGGCGCTTCGCCAGGGCCCATACGCCGCGATACTTTGCCAGGACTCGTTGGCAAATCTGTGCGACCGCGGCTGCCCGAGCAGTCATTACGACGCTCTGTGTGCCCCATGCGATCTGGCTCGAGACTGATGATTTGAAACCCCAAAACCGGTAGCTTGCGTACAGGACAAAGCATTGCAGGAAGTCAAAAAGGACATACACAAAGAAAGTGGGAAAGACCCTGTAGCTCTTGCGATAGAGGAGAAGAACGAGTAGTCCTCCACCAAGGAAGGCGGTGACTCCCCAAAGAATCCGTACTGAGGCAGGAATCTCGTTCATCCCGGGAGCATACTAACATTTATATAACGGCGAGGGAAATAGTCAGTATGCGCCCGAGTAAGCCGCCAACGCCGGAACCTTCCTAGCCGTTCCGGCGCCGGCGAATAGTAGAAGTTTCTTAGGCCGGCACTTGGCTCTCCGGCGGTTTTGGCGGAATCGGCGGGGGCAGGGGAGACGTATCTGCCACAAGCGCATTCATGCTGATCGACGGTGGTTTTGGTGGAATGGGGGGCGGCAAGGGTGAAGTATCGGAGTACTGAGTCCGGTCGATGGTGATGTATTTACCTGCTAAGAGGTTGACGGACCGCACAACAGGCAGTACCATCGAGACGGCGAGAAGCGAAACTGCAACTGCAAGTGCTGTTTTTTTCAAGGGAGTAGCCCTCCTAGCGGGCAGCATGAGGGAGGGCAGTTTTGTCGGGGCTTTGTGATTGAAAATGTTCCGAATGCGGAACACTGAGCCGCATGAGAGCGCTAACACAGCTTCAGCAAAACCGCAGGGTCGTTCAGGACTTCACGCAGACGACTCTGGCGGCCATTCCTGGCCAATTTTCGCGGCTATCCTATCTGGCATCCTTGCGGGATCTTTCGAGCGGCAAATACGAACACTCCGGCCTTTCGGCGCTTTATCCGGACGAGGCTATCCAGCAGGCGCTGCAACTTTGTCATGAGCAGATATTCGAGCGGATTCTGGAATCACCGCTCTCCAGCCAGCAGGAGGATTTGCGCGGCTGCCTTGCCGGAATGGAAGGTGGGCTGTCAGAAGCGGCATCACACTGGCGCCGCATCGAATCGTACCGCCTGCTGGTGCCGGAAGCGGTGCCGGATTATCTCAAGGATCTTTTCTGTTCGAATCTCCGGGCTCTTCTGGAGATCTTCGTGGAGGAAAGCACCCCGGCCCACATCACCAGCCGCGAGCCTTCCTGATGGAACCACCCGCAACGGTATCCGCCGCGCACTTCCACGAAGTACATCGGCCGGTCATGCTCCGTGGTCCAATCTCCGTCATCGATCTTGCGCACTGACCCATCCACCAAGACGATGCTGCCGGGACGCAGCAACGGCATCATTCTCCGGTCGGACATTCCGATATATCCGTAAATGTGATGGCCATTGTGGTTGGTGAGCACGCCTTCCAGGTGGCCCCATTTTTCCACCATGCGCGAAAGGAATTCCGTCCGCCGCGGATCGAAGGCCGGGTCAAATTTCATGGGAATGCGCAAGGACGTCGGGGCCGCCATCAAATGCGTGCGCGGCACGGGAACAGAGGCCCCATCATGGAAGCACTCTTCGATGGGCACATCGTACCACCCAAAAATGTCCAGCGGGTTCAGCCGGTAGATGGACGCCAGCGTATACAATTTGTGCAATCCTGGCACCACGCCGCGGTTTTCGATGTCCGCCAGACGGCTGATGTGCAGAATGAAGTCGGGACGCCCGCGACGCGCGGCCAATTCGTAGCTGGCGCGCTCGACATCTCTATAGGTCAGCCCAAGTCGCTCGCGGGCTTGCCGCAAACGAAGACCTGGCAGCATTAATCTCCTCGGGAGTTGGGCGCATCCCCGCGCGCCCACCACTATAGAATTACCACACTGTTAAGTTTTCGGAACAAAAATCTGCGCGGGCAACTGCCTTCCGAAAAAGCGCCGCAGCGCTATACCGCGCTGCTTCCGCCCCCGGCGTCCAGCGGCAGACTCGCACCCGGAGTTAGTCAGCCTGTGACAATCACAAAACAATAATCATTTTTGTTGTACCCACGCCAGACCATCCGGCTGTTTCCCTGTGGTAATACTTCCGGCGATTTCCAAAGTTTTCAAATCCACGACTGCGATTTTGTCTTTTCCGCTGACAGCCACGTACGCTCGCGTGCCATCCGGGGCGAGGACGATCCCCGAAGTGCCGCCGCCGAGGTCAAACTTCTTGACCTCTTTGCGGGTAACCGCGTCCAGCACCACGAGGTTGCTTGTGGCGCTGCCGGCTAGCCCCGAAATCAAAACTCGTTTGCCATCGGGAGAGAACTTCAGCCGGTTGGCACCGCGCACCGGGATAGGAATAGTCTCCGTCACCTTCTTGTTCGCCACATCGATGATGGTCACTGTGGCTTCCTGCGCGTTGGCCGCCCAAATTTCCTTCCCGTCGGGTGACACGTCAAAGCCTTCCGCCCCGCGGCCAGCAGGGACACTTGTGACGCGCCATGTTTTGCGCGCGCTGGCTGGTGGCGAGCCCAGGCCCAGGGGAGGCCCGCCACGAGGGGTGTCGGCAGTCGCAGGCGTGAAACCTGCTACAAATGTGTTGCCCGGTGGATTCCCCGGCGGCGTGCCGAAGCCAACCGTTGGCGGCGAAACCAGCTCGATCAGGCTGATCGTGCCGGAGCTGACATTCGAAGTAACGATGCGATCGAGATTCTCGGAGACCACCACCATGTGCGTTCGGTCCTGACCGGTGCCGAGAACCCAGTCCACACTTTGCGTCGCGGGATCGTAGCGGCCAATCACTTTGTTGGTTTCAGCCGTGAAATAAAGTTTGCCACCGGCGAACGCTAAGCCATGCGTGGAGCGTAGCGCTCCGAGGTTTATCGCCGGCAAGGCTTTTCGCGCCGCCAAATCGACCACAGAAATTGTGTTCAGGGTGCTGTCGTTACCGCCATAGTTTGAAATGTAGGCAAGCTTGAGCTTGCCATCCGCGGATACGACGATTTCGTGCGGATCCGGCCCCGCGGGCACGCGTGCCACAACCTGCAGGCTTGCCGGATCGACAATCGCCAGCGTACTGTCACTCTTCTCCAGCACCAGCAGCGCCGGCGAAGGTGCCTGCGCCGCTATGAAATTGGCTCCCAACAGGAATGCGCAAAACGCCGCGCACCAAATCAGCGTCCACCTCGAATTCCCCCGCCGTCCATGCATATGGCCTCCTGATACAAACACTGAAATTCTACACCTTAGAAGCAGCCATTCCTGCTCGCACGAAGCTTACCGAATAAACCCAGCTTGATTATTCGTTACTCACCGCTCCCATTCGTTTCCAAGCCTCAGACAGCTCTACGGGATTCTGATACTCTGAAACGGATATGACCCTTCATCTAAGACAATACTATTTTGGGCTGCGTGCCGTTATCCTGGGCTTCACCCTCATCCTAGGTAGCATCGCGGCGCGTGCGCAGCAAGCCAGTGTCGCTCCTCCCCCCGGAGGTTCGAAGGCCACCACCGATGCCGATTTCATTGCGGCCGCCGATGAAGTGCTTGGGCAGATGAGCCAAATCACCGGGCTGAAATTGATGACGCCGTTGAAAAAATCGCTGCGCTCGCGCGAGGAAATCCGTGCTTACGTCATCAAGCAGATGAACGAAGAAAAGAATGCCGCGGAGCGCTACGCCGACCAGCGTAGCGCGGAGGCCTTCGGCCTGCTTCCCAAGGGATTCGATCTTGACGCTTTTATGGTCGATGTGCTTACCGAGCAGGTCGAGGGGCTCTACGATCCCAAAACGCAGGAGTTCTACATCGCGGACTGGAGCCCGCTCGACGATCAGCGCATGGTGATGGCCCATGAATTGACTCACGCGCTCGAGGACCAGCATTTCAAGATCGAGCCATGGGTAAAGGCCGCCCGTCCCAATGAAGACGCCGAGCTGGCGCGCGATGCCGTGCTCGAAGGCAGCGCCATGGCCGCCATGGTTGATTACCTGATGCTGAGTACGGGCCGCTCGCTGAAGGATTTGCCGGATTTCGATCCCAGCATGTTGATTGGCGACCTGGGCAGCACGCCGACGCTGCAAAAAGCCCCACCGTTTCTCAAGGACACTCTGATTTTCCCTTACATCGGCGGACTGTCATTCTCGGCGGCGATTTTGAAAAATGCGGGCTGGGCCGCGCTGCCGGGCGTGTTTGAAAAACCGCCCGTTTCCACTCAGCAGGTTCTGCACCCGGCGCTGTACCGCTCGGGAAGAATTCCTAAGACGGTAGTGTTGCCGTCGCTGGAGAAACTGCTCGGCAGCAGCTGGACAAAGCTCGATGAAAACATCATGGGAGAATACGGCTGGAAGGAAGTGCTGAAGCAATTCTTGGAGGAGGACCGGGCCAAGACGCTGGCGGCGGCATGGGACGGCGACCGTTACGCAGTGTTCGAGCAGAAACAAACCAAGAAGCTTGTCTTGGTGACCAGGCTGCACTTGGATGGCGAAGAGCACGCGGTGCGGTTCTTCGGCCAATATTCGGAAGCGCTGGAGAAGAAATACGCGGAGCGCTCGAATTTGCTCCGCCGCCCAAACTTTTTTTCATTCGATACTCCGGATGGAGGCGTGTTCCTGGATTGTTTGGGAAATGAGTGTGTGACCATGGAGGGTGCCGCCCGCAAAACCTTCGACGCCTTCACCAAAGAGCTGAGTTGGCCTTTAGCGCCGCAGCCGCCCGAGCACGTTGGGGCCGTGCCGGAGAAGACGGCAGCGATTTTTTCTCCAGGCGCGCGAGACGCAGCAGGAACTTTTGCTCTAGCCGCGCAAGGCGGGCGGCAATAAGAAGGTCGCGCGAGTTGGCGCGCTGGCGCCGCAACGTGGCGATTGCCAGTTCGGAGAATTGAACGGCTTTAACCAGGTCTTTGGCGTGGCGTTCGTAATAAATGGCAAGTTGTTCGCAGGCATGAAGGCCGTCGTGCGGATCGGCGATGATTTCCAGCAAAATCTCCGCGGCTTGAGCGTGTTCGCCGCGGCGCTTGGCCATCTGGGCAAGTTCGCGGTGCGCCTTGGGACGGAATTCCGCGGGCAGCCCGATGGCCAGAGCTTGTGAGCAAGCAGAATGCGCGCGATCATCTTCTCCGCGCCGCTGCAAGAACCTTGAGAGCCCGAAGAGGTCGAGGCTTTCGACTCCGTTCACAGCGCCGGATGACTCCGAAAGCATTTCATTGATCTTGCCAAAGAGCGCCGCGAGTCCGCGCAAATCCATCTGATTGTGCCGCACGACGCCGACCAGCGGCTCGGCAGGCCCGCCGCGCAAATAATCAAAATAAAATTGCGGGATGAGCGCGGATGAAACATCGTTCTCGCGATGCCAGCCGAGGCGCGGCGCGTCCAGTATGTGGCGCTCCAGTTCCACGAGCCGCACGGAACCGAGGCGCAGCTTCCAAAGCGCGCGCGCGGGATGCAGCAGGTCAAGATGCGCTGCCAGCTTTGGCACGGCGATCGAGCGCGTCATCGTGAAGCGGCTTTCGAGTAGCGGCCAATCGAAGGATTTCCCGTTGAAGGTAACGAGCACGGGCCGTTCCGCGATACGCTGAGTCAATTCCTGCAGCAGCGAATGTTCTTCCGCAAAATCGCGCATAAAGAATTGTTCGACTTGCAATCCGCCCGCATCCCACGACGCGAGACCAATCAGGAAAGCGTATGTGCCGGTGCCGCCCGCCAGGCCGGTGGTCTCCGTGTCGAGGAAAAGCCATTTTTCCGGATCTTCAAGCGCTGCGCGGGTTTTGCGCGAGACCAATTCGTCGCGCGTGCGGGAAAGCAGTTCGAGAGTCGCGGGTGAAGGCTCGGCAAATTCGGGTGTGGAGAACCAGTTTCGAATGGCGAGGTGCTCGCCAAAATGATTGGTTGCGACTCCCGCACCTAGTAAACGGCCGAGGGCATCATCCTCGCCGGGCGTTCGAATCGCCGCGGGGCGCGCGGGCATGAGCCGGGAGGACTTCAGCGCGGTGAGACGCGAAAATTTGTCGGGTGCAGGCATCTAGTCGCACAACCTGTCAAGGATGGCGAGGGCGGCTTCTTTTGCGCGCGGTGCGAGATCACCGGCAGGGCCAACGCAGGACGGGCAGCCTTGCTCGCAGGAGCACGCGGCGATAAGTTCGCGGGTTTTTTGAACGAGGAGACCGTGCGTTCGAAAGAGTGGCTCGGAAAAGCCGATGCCGCCGGGGTAGGCGTCAAAGAGGTAGAGGTTTGGCTCGAAAAATTCTTTGGGATTGGACGAGATAACGTCGTGCATGCGCGTCGTGGTGAAATTTTCAATCGTCCCGAGATGAGGCGAATCCTGCTGTGCGCCTGCTCCGTAGGAGTTGGAGTCAGGAGCGGGAGGGCGCTCGCCAATGGCGGTGCCGAGGTCGCGGCGGTCGCACATGAGGAGAAGCGTAGCGACGGATTCGAGGGCGTGCAGAAGGCCGAACATGCCGCTTTGGCGTTCACTGACGGTGAAGGGCAGGGATTCTAGGAGCGGGCGCTCGAGGGTGATCCAGTAAGAAGTGGTGTGCATTTCATTTTCGGGTAGCTCGAGTTTGCCGTCGCCGATATTTTCGTTGGTGAAAAACTTTATTTTCTTGAAGCCGACGACTTGGGAGCGAACGAGGACATCGCCATGGGAATACGAGTGTTCCTCTCGTTGGTTGCCCGCACAGTGTTTGGTGGCAGCGATTTCGAGGGGGCGGACTTGGGTGTAGCGGACGGCGTCGGTGTAGTAGTCGGCGTCGACGCGCTTGACGTAGGCTTTGCGTTCCTTGAAATCGAGATGCTCGACGTGGTGTTGCTGGCCGCCATGAATGTAGATGGCCTTTTCGTGGAGAAATACCAGCGCGCTGGGAAAATCGACTTCGCCGATGACGGTGGGCGCTCCTGTGATGTCGACGATCACAAAATTGTCGCTGGTCACGGAGCGCAGGCTGATCGTGTCGGCGGGATACGCTTCCTGCGTCCAGTGATAATTGTCGCCTGCTAGATGCAGATAGCCAGCTTCGGCGAGCCGCGAGCAAAGATCGGGGAGATCGACATCGCCGAATTTGTCGTTCGTAGAGATAGGCAATTCGAACGCGGCACATTTCAGATGATTTATCAGGATTTCCAGATTGTCGGGCTGGATAAAGGCGCGCTCCGGTGTGTTGCCGAAGAAATAGTCCGGATGGCGAACGATGAATTGATCCAGCGGCGACGACGAAGCCACCAGCACGGCGCAGGAACTCCCGCTTCGTCGTCCCGCGCGGCCGGCGCGTTGCCACGTAGCGGCGATGGTGCCGGGATATCCGGCCATCACTACAATATCGAGAGAGCCGACGTCAATGCCGAGTTCCAGCGCGCTGGTCGAAACCACGCCGCGGATTTTCCCGTCGCGCAGGCCGCGCTCGATTTCGCGTCGTTCGTTGGGCAAATAGCCACCGCGATAGCCGCGAATGGTATCCGGCTTGCCCGGCAACTGCGGATTTGCCTGTTGCAAATAGGTCAAAAGGATTTCCGTGTGCAGCCGCGAATTGGCGAAGACCATGGTTTGCAGATCACGCTTCAGAAATTCCTGTGCGACGCGCGAGGATTCATTGATGTAACTGCGGCGGATTCCTAACGCGCGATTCACGACGGGTGGATTGTAGAAAACGAAAGTTTTCTCCGCCGCGGGCGCCCCGTTGGCGTTGAGCACTTCGACTTCGGATTCGATAAGCCGCGAAGCGAGTTCGCCCGGATTAGCGATGGTCGCCGAACAACAGATGAATTGCGGATCGCGCCCATAAAAGCGTGCAATACGGCGAAGACGGCGCAGCACATTGCACAAGTGGCTTCCGAATACGCCGCGATAGGTGTGCAACTCGTCGAGGACGATATACCGGAGATTTTCGAACAGTCGCGTCCATCGCGTGTGGTGGGGGAGGATTCCAGTGTGCAGCATGTCCGGATTGGTCAGGACGACGTGGCCTTTTTCGCGGATGGACCTGCGCGCGTCGGCGGGTGTGTCGCCGTCATACGTGAAAACGCCGAATCGATTGTCGAGCCGCTGGTTGAGATCATGGAGTTCGGCGAGTTGATCTTGGGCGAGAGCTTTGGTCGGGAAGAGGTAGAGCGCGCGGCTGTCGGAATTTTCGAGCGTGGCGTTCAATACCGGCAGGTTGTAGCAGAGAGTTTTGCCCGAGGCCGTCGGCGTGACGATGACGACATTTTTCCCGGCGTGGACGGCTTCCGCTGCTTCAGCCTGATGCGTGTACGGGCGGCGAATGCCCTTGGCAGCATAGGCGGCAGCAAGGTCGGGATGCACCCAAGCGGGGAAGTCCGCCCACTGGGCCTCGCGCGCTGGAAAATGGCGCAAGGCAGTCAAGAGTTCGCCGTTGTAGTCGCGTTCGGCAAAGGCGTCGAGGACTTCGTGGACGCGGGAAAGCGATGTTGGGATGCTCGATCTACGAACAGCCAGCGATTCCGCCATGAAAAGTAGCTCCAAAAAGGCCTCAGGCCCAAGCGTCAGTCAATTCGCCTTTTATTCGCTCACGGTAGCATGCGGCGTTTTAGAGCGCAATATGGAAAATGTGGGATTCACACAAGAGAACACAGGTTCGCCAAGCTTCCCGGGGAAAAGTATCTATTCGGCGGCTTTGGCGGCAAGCGATTCGTCTTCGGCAACGAGAATCTTCAGTGGCAGATCCAGTGCCAGGCTGGGTGAAGCCAGCATCAGCGGCGTGCCCGCTTTGGGGTTTCCGAAAATCAGCAGCTTGGTATTTGGCATTTTCAGGCCGGCACTGGCGGCTTCCCCGCTATGGTCAACAATGGTGAAAAGCTTCACGCCCTTGATTTGCAGGATTGCTTGCAGTCGGGCGACGGTTGCGTCAACGGAAAGTTTGCTGGGAATGCGAAGAATGCCAGGTTCAGGACTCAGTGCCATGGAAATCTCCTGAGCTTCAGATGAATTATTCCCCGCAATGGGTTTAACAGAAATCAGATAAATGGCCATTGCCACGCCCAGAATGGCGAGCAGCAGGGCGGCCATCATGGCCATCATTGAGGGGCGCGAGAGCAGGGCCTCGGACTGCTGAAGTTGCTGCAATAACTTCCGATAACGGACTAGCGAGAGCAGGCAGACCAGCACCCCGAGCAATATCAGCGCGGTGCCAAACCACAGGGAGAGGCCGGATGATGGAGGCGAAAGGCTGGGCTGATTCAGGCTGAACTCTCGCAAGAATATCCCGAAGCGTGCAAGAACGAAGCCGAGGCCCATAAGTGCGAGGCCGGTGCGAATCCAGGCGAGAAAGGTGCGCTCAACAGCGAGAAAGTCGCGGGGAGTGGGTTTGGAGTCGTCGGGCATGACGAAGTCCTAATGAAAATCTCAGCGAAGCCGGAGAATTAATATAGCACCGATGACAAAGAGGAGCGCGGAGCCAGCAAAAGCCGTCTGGACGCCGAAGGCGCTCCATAGCGAGCCGACCAGGAGGCTGGAGGCAAAGTCGCCGACGGCATTCACGGCAGCGAGAGTGCCGAAGGCCATTCCGTGCTGTTCTTTGGGGACAATCTCGGCGGCCAGGGAGTCTTCGAGAGGCTCTTCGGTGCCGACGTAGAGACCCGCCAGGACAAAAATCAGCGCGAGTAGCCAGAGGGAATGCGTTCCAGTGCAAAGCAGAATCGCCGTGACTCCCGCAAGAGCGTAGCCTGCGGCAAGCACGGCTTTGCGGTTGGGGACGTGGTCGCTGAGCCAGCCGCTTGCATAGGCGGAACCGGCTGAGCAAACGTTGTGGAGCGTATAGAGGCCGACAGCGACGCTGGCGGCCCGCGCCATGCCGTGTGCTGGCGCGAGCATGCGCGTGGCGTAGAGAATCAGCAGCGAGTGCGAGAAATCACCGGCGCCAAAAATGCCCACGGCCATCAGCAGCCGACGAAACGGAGGTGGGAGGGCCTTCAGCCCGATCAGGAAAGAACGCGGTGGCTTTGGACCGGTAGGGCGCTCGCGAACGAGAAGCCAGAAGCACGCTACGGCGGTCATGCCTGGCAAAAGAGTCCAAAGAAAAACTTTACGGTACGAATGGCCGGTGACTTCGAGGAGCCCAAGCGCGGTGAGGGGGCCGGCGATGGCGCCGACGGTGTCCATGAGGCGCTCAAGGCCGAACGCGCGGCCGTAGGCACCGGGCGGGACGTCAGCCGCGAGCAAGGCTTTCTTCGCGGGTGAACGCACTCCGCGTCCTAACCACGCGGCGGCGCGGGCGAAAAGCACCTGATAAGCGTGCGTGGCGAAGGCGAATGATGCGGTAGCCAGGGCAGTGAAAGCGTAGCCAAAGACGGCGAGCGGCTTGCGGCGTTTCAAGCGGTCAGTGAAGTGGCCGGAGGTGAGCTTTGCGAAGCTGGAGAGTCCGTCAGAGATGCCTTCGATGGCGCCAAGCCAGGCAGGGCCTGCGCCGATCGCGGCCAAAAACGCCGGAAGCACAGCTGTGGCGGTCTCGTGGCTCCAGTCGCTGAACAAGCTGGTGAGGCCAACTCCCACGACCGTGCCATTGAGCCAGGGTTGTTTTTCTCGGACGTCAGCCATGCCAGAGCAGTCTACAGTTGAACGTTAGAAGTTGAAAGATCGCTGCTGCCAGACGCGGATTTCTTGCCAGCTGTGAAAATGAATCATAGTGCCAGGCGGAAAAGCGGCAGCGAGGTGCCGCACTCCAAAGCTATTTCTTAGCTGCGCGGTAAAGGGTGACGCGGACCTTTTCTAGGGTGATCAGGCCGCCTTCGACCATTTCGTCGAGGCGGGGGAGAATTTTTTCGATCCGCTCAAGCCACCGACGCCGCGCAGCACGGTTGCTCCGGAGAAGCCGTCTTTGCGGAGCATCTCCACGATGGCTTCGTGCAGCGGCTTGCCGTGCCATTTGTCGGATTCGCCGATGTGGATGCGCATCAAGGTGCGCTCGCCTTCGAACTTTTCGTGGCTCATTGGTGAACCTCGTGACTGGTGAATCGTGACCGGTGACTGGCAACCCTGCGATTCTCTGTGCTGCCGGGCCGGACTAGAACTTGTTGGCCAGGCGAATTCCGGCGACGCTGAGGAGCAGGCCGACTACCACGCTGGCTCCCACATAAGCCGACGCGCGGGCCCACTCACCGTCTTCCAACATTTTGGCGGTTTCCCAACCGAAACTAGAGAAGGTTGTGTATCCGCCAAAAAAGCCGACGGCGATGGCCACGCGCCAGTCCGGCGAAATCACCAGGTGCTTCAGAGTGAATTGGCCGATCAATCCAAGCAGGAAGCAGCCGGACAAATTAACCAGCAGCGTGCCATAGGGAAACGTGCTCGCCGCGCGGATTTGCACCACGCCCTGAAGGCCGTAGCGTGCCAGCGTGCCAATGGCCCCAAAAACCGCAATCAACGTGAGACGCAAATCTTCTCCAATCCACAGCCTGTCCGAGAGCGCCGGCAGATAGGGCCAAAGCATTCACAAACAAAAAACTCCTGGCGCCAAGCTGCCAGGAGTCATCAGCCCCGGCGAAGGTCAGCGGGGCGGTTATGGCGAACTCCATCGCCGTTGGAATGTCACCTCAGTTTAGCATTTTCCCGCATTGCTGGAAGGCCAATTCAATAGCCTGGTCCATCGCTGCAAGAGGTGCTTCGATGGTCTTGCCGTGGCCGACGACGAGGCGAGCGGGCTTGAAATTGCGCAGTTTCCACGCGCTTTCTGCCGCGACTTCCCTATTCCACGAGAATAAAGCGGGGAAGGGAAAAAGGAGTTTGAACGTTCCAGCAGCAAGCACTCCGGTGTGGGTGGTGAAGGCGTCTCCGGCAATGAGAGAGCCATCCCTGACGTCCAGAAAGGCCACGTGTCCCGGTGTGTGACCTGGCGAAAAAATGGTTTGGAGGGAGCCGATTCGGTCACCGTCGTTTGGGAGAATCGTTGGCGGAAGTTTCACGCCCGGGAACCCGAGTAGCCTTTTCCCTGACTCACCAGCGTCGAGCGAAAAGTCCTTCCGTAACAGTCTGGACTCCCGTTGCCCGACGGCAAATTCTATTCGCGGATATTCCCGGGCGAGCGTGTCCACGGATCCTACGTGATCAATGTGAGCGTGTGTAAGCACAATACGGCAAATTGGCGCGCCCATCCGTTGCGCGGCTCGGCATATGCGAGCCTCGCGAAATTCAGTAGTGAAAACGGTACCGCAATTGAACAAAAATTTCGCGCGGATTCAGATAGTGCGTTCCGCCAAACGTAAAACTGTTGTCGAGTAGGACGCGGCGATTGGCCACATTGATGCCTTGCAAGTTGGCGGAGAATCTTTCGCCGAACTGCTTACCGAGAGAAAGATCGAACGTGGTGTGCGGTCGCAGATGATCGCCGGGAACCGTGGGGTCCCCATTGGTGAAGCCGGAAGCGTAATACACGTCCGTCGAGGCGTAGGAATGGAATGGTAGATCGTAGCGCGCGCCGAGATGCAAAGTGTTGCGCTGATCGTGATCGAGGAGACCGAAGCCGTCACCAAAGGAAAAGTCAGTCAGGCCGCCGTTGATGTTGCCAAACGCAAGCGCCAGCTGATTCGAATAAGTTAAGTAGAACTGGGCGCGATGATGGATTTGCGGAGAGCGGAGCGTGAGCTCCCAGCCGTTGATGCGTGCGCCCTGGATAGTAATGGGAAAAAACAGGTCGGAGTTGTTGAAATTGTTGTGGTCAAAGAAATTTTCGGCGCGCGTGAGGAAATTGCTGGCGTCGAGCGTCCAGCCGCGAAAGGGAATCGTGACGCCAAACTGGTGCTCCTCATCGCGCTCACCGTGCAGCGGAATGAAGCCCAAGTTCTGATTGTTGGCGGCTTGCAAGAGCGGCCCGGAAACGGTCAGCAAAGGCGGGGCCTGATAGAAATGTCCGTAGAAGGCGCGGAAAACCCAGTTCAGTTTGGGAATTCGCAAAGAAGCACCCACTCGCGGACTGGAAGCATTCTCAATCACGCCGCCGGAAAAATGCGTCTGGCGAAGGCCGGCATTCAGCGTGAGCCACGGTGTTGCCTTGAACTGCTCCTCCGCGTAGACCGCCGCGAGCGATCCGTTGGGGCTATGACCCTCGGGCGGGTTCACGTTCTCGCACTGCGCGGGGTCGTGGCAAATCAGACCAAAGAGTTGCTCGTCTTGCTGAGCGAAGCCATAGAGTCCAACTCGAAGGTTGCTGCGGTTCTTGATCCATGAAAGCGTGGCCTGTCCGCCTTCGTACTTCGAGCTGCGATCTTCGGTTGCGGAACTAGGAAAGTCTTGCAAGGTGCTTTGATAGTTTGCGCTGTTGTAGTGGTAGAAGGGCGAGATCGTGAGCATGAGCCCCAGACTGAAGGTCCGCACCCAGGAAAAAGTAACGAAGGAGTCGTTCTCGCGGTTGGCGTCGCGGAGGAACTGGCCTTGCGTGCCTGGGTCGTTTGGGTCGAAGGGAACTTGATAGAAGTCCCGCCGCAATTGCGCGACTAGCCGGAACTGGTCCTGCGAATCCGCGTTGTAGATCAGCGAGGTGAAACCGCCGAAGCCATTGGCCGCGTCGTGAATGACGGCTGTGGTGGGAGTTTGCAAGCCAAGATTGCTGCGGTTGCCACTTACGCTCGCGTAGTAGGCGAACCGGTTCGTGTGGCCGCCAAAGTTGAGTTGGTCATCGGTTTGATAGAAGTTGCCGGCACTGAGAACAAGCTCCGCTTCGTTGTTGCGTTCGAATCCTGTGCGTGGCGCGACGTTGAATATGCCGTAGGTGCGGTCGCCGTAGTCGGCGGAGTAGCTCCCGCGTTGCGCCTCCATCGTGTCAATGTCTTTTGGATCGACCTGTGGGCCGAGGTTGCTGGCGATGTTGGTGTTGGGGATCGCGACGCCATCAATCAGCCAGGTCACTTGATGGCCGCCGCGAATGTGCAACTGATCGTGGACAACATAAGCCCCGGGCACATAGTTGGTGATCGAGGCCATACTGTTGGCGCGCGAGGCGCCAGGCGTTTCCTGGATTTGCACGCGATCAACGAGAGTCGTGGGCGTGACGGTCTCGGCCTGTCCCGCGTCAGCTGAGACCACCACCGTTTCGTTCTGTATAGGAAGGCGCAGCTCAAAATGCAAAATCGGCGCCGTGCCGGATAGAACGGCAACGATTTGCTGGTCCGCGACGAAGGTCGGATCCGAGATCGCGACCGTATATTCGCCAAGGGGGACAGCATCAAAGTGAAACTGCCCCGAGTCGTCCGTGCGGCCGCTCAGCGTGAACTCGGATGCCTTCGCTTTTAGGTCCACTTGTATTCCAGAAACCGGCCGGTGCTGAGGATCGTGAACGATACCGCGCACCGTGCCAAAAACAGTGGCCAAACTCGCTCCGGCGAGAGCCAAAACAAAAAGTA
>WNFN01077696.1_pt3 | contig 19545 bp, 24 predicted proteins | sample 5400161 | NCBI WGS metagenome assembly WNFN01 (sample SAMN13153353, study PRJNA577476) | soil metagenome | isolation source: 80 cm saprolite on Douglas fir-dominated hillslope | place: USA:California | collected 2013-09-17 | reverse complement strand
TCGCTGGAGGTGCTGCTGGAAGAAGCCGCGCGTGCCCAGCGGATCATGGATCGGGTTTTGGTGGCGTGACGCGTTCGCGAATGCTTCTGCAATTACAACGCACTTTTGCCGCCCACCTGTTGGAAGGGAAGGTAAAGGGAGCCTCGCCGGATAAGCTGCGCGTTGATGCGCTTGGGTTCGGGATCCACGCGAACAATACGCGTGTCTCATTGAGAAGAGCGGTCGAGAACGCCTATCCGGTAACGAGGCGGCTGGTCGGCGCCGATTTTTTCACGGCGATGGCCGGGCAATTCGTGGCCAGTCATCCTCCGAACCATGGCTGGTTATCAGCCTACGGCGCTGATTTTGCAGATTTTGTGGCTCAGTATCAACCCGCTGCGGATTTGGGCTACCTGCGCGATGTAGCTCGGATCGAATGGGCGCGCGTCCGCGCCGCAAACGCTCCGGACGCTCCGGGTCTCGACCTGACGGCTCTGGCGCGCTTGGATCCAGAAGCGTTGGATGGTCTCCTTCTGAACCTGCATGTAGCCGCAAGCCTCGTCTACTCGCCTTTCCCGGCATTCGACATCTGGCGAGTTCACCAGCACGACGGCGACGACGAACAGTTGCCACAGATCGATCTTGCAATAGGTCGGCAGACCACATTGATCTCGCGCCCCGTAGCGTTGGAGGTCGGAGTCGCATTGCTAGGCCCCGGCGACGCCGCTTTTCTGAGCACGCTGGCTCAGCATTCGCCTTTCGGCGCCGCGTACCAGGCTGCGGTTTCGGAGGACGCGGATTATGATCTTGCCTCCAGACTCGGCGACTTGGTGCGTATGCGAGCACTGGCAACGTTCACCGCCTAACAGCAGCGAGAAGGGAATCGGCGTCGGGATGGACAAGGCGCTCAGTGCGAATCGATCTTTATGTGGGGCGATCTAAGAAATCAACCATCGATTTAGCGGTAGGCGAGTCGAAACACATTTATGAATAAACTTGTTTCTACTGTTAGTTGCCTCGCCGCACTTGGCAGTCTGCTTTCAGGGCTGCTTGTTTTTTTGCGTTATTAGGGGTGACCGCACGAAACGGAAATTTAAGTAGGCTCAGGCGTTCCCGAGGATCATTCGTCCTTAAGAAACGCTCCAGAATTCGATTACAGCTCGTTTTATGTGACGACTGGCAAGGGGAACACCGGCTGCCTTGTTGCGCAGGATTTAGCCTTGCTGACCAAGGTTCGCACTCTCATCCACGAGGAGATTTCGGTCCTTACCGTGCTTTATTTTCCGTTTCGTGCGCGCACCCCTTAATAGCCTCGGTTAGAGAAAGGGTACTAGGCAGATTCATCTAATTTTATACGCTAAGGGCGACCTTCGTGGAGCGACAGCGCCGACGGACCAGCTTCCGATCGAGGAATATGTCTCTCTGTCCTCCCGAATTAGTCGCCGGGACAACTTGTCGCCATCGTCACCGGCGCATCGAGCGGCATCGGCTTGGGCATAACCCAGGCGCTTCTCAAACGCGGTCGCCGACGTGTTCTTGGGCCGCTGCCAAAACGTGCGTCACTAGGTGAAGGTCCCATTCAGGGACACTCATTTCGCGAATTGGCATCGTGTCCTGCCATAGATGCTAGTAAGCCAACATGCCAAACAAACAGAAGAAACGTCGGGAATGTCCTACGAATGTTGTCACTCAAAGAAACGGCGCGTCGCGACCATCGGCGAGGCATTTAAACGTGCGACCAGCTGAAAGCTCCATCTGGATCAACGATTTAACTGCAATCGACAGAAGCGGCAGTTTTTACTCCGTCTTCGGCACATCGAAGACAATCACAGTCAGCGTGATTTCCCGGTTCCGATCGCTTGCCTGTGCGGAGACATACCGGAACGTGCTGTCATAACTACTTTCGGCCGCGGCGCGATTTGGCATAGGTATCGAAGCCGACGGCTAGCACAATGATCACGCCGATAATGATCTGTTGGAAATAAGGATTGACATTCATGATCACGAGCCCATTGAGCAACACTCCGATGAGGAGCGTGCCGACCACTGTGCCCGCAATCCCACCGACGCCTCCCATCAAGCTCGTGCCGCCGATGACGACGGAGGCGATCACGGTTAACTCAAAACCTAACCCCGCCGTCGCCTCCGCAGAACTCAGCCTGGCCGACTGGACAAAGCCCGCCAGGCCCGCCAGAAAACCCATGATGCCGTACACGCTCGTAACAATTCGGTCAACCCGCAAACCGGTCAGACGTGCCGCCTCAGCATTACCACCAACTGCGTACACATGCCTTCCGTAAGGCGTGTAACGCAAAACTACATAACCCACCACCGTCACCACTAAAAACAACAGCACCGGCACGGGCACGCCCAGGAACGAACCGCTGCCCCACCAGCAATAGTTCGTGTCAAACCCACTGATGGGCGACCCTTCGCCGATCAGGAGCGTCGCACCTCGCCACACTGTCATGCCTCCCAACGTCACGATGAAGGGCGCAATGCGAAACTTCGTACTCACTTTTCCCTGAATGAGGCCCACCACACTGCCCAAACCCACGCACATCAGCAAGGCAATCAACCAGCTGAGCCCCCCAAATTTGTGCGGATCGGGCGTCGCGGAGCGTGTGTCGCCAGTGCCATTGATGGCCGCGGCCCCACACATCGCGCACAGCGCCAAGATCGCCCCAACGGATAAGTCCACCCCGCCCGTTAGAATCACCAGCGTCATACCAACGGCCATCACCCCGTAAATGGAGACGTCCGTTAAAATGTTAAACAGGTTACGGATCGATAGAAACCGCGGATTTTGTGAAGCAAAAAAGATAATCAAAAGGATCAGGAAGAGAAAAACGCCGAACTTCTGCAGAAAGGCGACCCATTCGAAGGGCTGCTTTTTTTCCACTTCAACGACTTTGTCGATAGGGGCGGTCGTTTGAGCCATAAGGGGGGAACAAGGGGTTTTGGTTGGGCTACTGGGCATCAATATGGGCGTGTTGCTCATGGGGGGCGAGCACCATCAATTTCAGCAGCTTCTCTTCCGTGGCCTCCATGGCTGGCATTTCGCCAGTGATGCGTCCTTCTTTGACGGCGATGATGCGATCGCACAGTAAAATGAGTTCCGGCAGCTCCGAGGATACGACCACCACCGCCGTGCCGTTGCTTGCCAACTCACGGAGCAGTTGATGCACTTCGGCCTTGGCACCGATGTCGATGCCACGGGTGGGCTCATCGACGATGAGAATCTTGGGCTTTAGCGCCATGCAGCGGGCTAGGATCACCTTTTGCTGGTTACCTCCCGACAGTGTGCCGACGACGATTTCCTGGTTTGCCATGCGGATGCGCAATGCTTTGCGAAAGTTCTCAATGAGCGCGCTCTCCTTGCGTCGATCGATAAAGAAACGGCACACCAGCAACTTGGCCAAGCTAGGTAACGTCAGGTTCATGCGGACAGAGTGCGCAAGAAAAAGACCTTGCTGCTTGCGGTCTTCAGGAACCAAGACTATCCCCAGCTCAATCGCCTCGTTGGGTGAGCGGATAGTTACCTCACGGCCTTCAAAGTAGACCTTGCCGCTCTCGAACAGGTCGGCGCCAAACAACGCACGCATCAGCTCGGTCCTCCCCGCGCCCACCAAGCCGGCAAGTCCAAGAATTTCGCCCTTGCGAATTTCCAAACTCATACCCCGCAGCGGCACCGCCTGGCTGCCGGGCAGCCGCTTGAGCCGCGTGATGCCCTCCAGGCGCGCGACCACCTCCTCGCCCTTATGGTGCTCGCCGTGCATATACTCGACGTTGCGCCCGACCATCAAACGCACAATCTGGTCGATGCTGGTGTCGGCCACCTGGCCCTCCCCAGCGTACTGGCCGTCACGCAACACCGTGAAGCAGTCGCAAATCTGCTTAACTTCAGCGAGCCGGTGGGTAACGTAGATGATGCTGATTCCTTGCGCCTTCAAGTCCCGCACGATCTGGTGCAGCTTTCCGACCTCACGATCGCTCAAGGCCGCCGTGGGCTCGTCCAGGATGATGAGCTTGGCCTTCATAGTCAGCGCCCGGGCGATCTCCACCATTTGCTGCTCGGCGACGCTCAACGCGTAGACCGAGGTTAGCGGCTTGACTCGCAGGTCCAGTTTTTCGGCGACTTTCTTGGCTTCCCGCAACATCGTGGACCAGCTCAGGAAATTCCCCCGCACTGGCTCGCGGCCGATGAAAATATTTTCGGCCACTGATAGGTTGGGCATCAGAGTGAACTCTTGGTAGACCGTGACAATGCCTAATTGCTGCCGCTGATGGGGCAGCTCATGGCCCAGAGGCTTGCCTTCAAACTCGATTGTGCCACTGTCCTGGTACTGGGCGCCAGACAGGATCTTAAGCAGCGTCGATTTGCCCGCGCCATTTTCGCCCAGTAGCGCGTGAACTTCACTGCGTCTAACGCCTAAGGACACCTTGTCGAGAGCCACAACCCCGGGAAAACGTTTGGTGACTCCCTCCACAGTCAATAAAAACTCGCTCATTGAGAACTCCCTTAATCGGCCGCTCGCGCTGAAAAAATCACGCGTGTGAAATAACTTGAGACCGGCCGGTATCGCCGCATGTTCCCGGCCTTTTTTCCGTTCTCTGGAACACGCGTATTAGCGTACGCAATCAAATTCGGACTACCTATTCTGGTCCTCCTTGCCAACTATCTCGCGGACTCCGTCGAGGACGATTGCTAACAAGATTAATGTACCAAGGAAGGAGTTCGCGAAGTAAGGGTTCGCTTTGATTTCGACGAGACCATACTTGATCAACATGAAGATGGCGCCGCCCAAGAAAATCCCAGTGACAGAAATCATTCCACCGTTCAACCCGACCGAAGTGCTGCCATTCACGTTATTGAGCCAATCGGTCCTCATCCACATAGGCGATCGGGCGAACTCTATCGACTTGATCGAAGGTATTTCCCCAGAATGCCTTTTTAACGTTTGGGCTTCTCAGGAAGTCATGCGGGAAACCAAGTTCGACCTCACTAACTCGGTCGAGTGCCTGCATTTCCTTTTCCGTTAACGTCCATTCAAGTGCATCAAGACTTTCTTTAAGCTGCGCCACTTTGCTGGCACCGACAATCGGGATTGTACCTTTCTGCCGAACCCAGTTGAGGGAAATCTGTGAAGCACTCTTCCCGTTTTCCGCTGCCATGACCGCAACACTGTCCGCAATCGAAAGTTCCCGCGGACCATACTTCTTTTCGTTGCGACGCTCCGCAAGCTCACTAAGCTGTTCGGATCGCTCGAGGTTTTGTTCCAGCGATCTGTTGAATCTCCCGGTCAACAGACCGGCGCCCAGAACGGACCAGGGCGTAATCGTCAGGCCAAATCTCTTCGCCATCGGGAGGAGCTCTCGTTCCGGCGTCCGCTGGATCAGGCTGTATTCAATCTGTAACGCCACAAACGGCGTCCAGTGTTTTAACGTAGCAAGCGTATTCGCTTGGGCGATGACCCATGCCGGATGGTCCGAGACGCCACCATACAACACCTTTCCACCGCGGATCAGAGCGTCGAGTCCATGCATGACTTCCTCGATTGGCGTCACCGAATCCCACATGTGAACCCAAAGCAGATCAATGTATTCGGTTCGCAACCGCTTGAGACTCGCTTCGACCGAATGGACCATGCTCTTGCGACTATTTCCTCCACCGTTTGGGTCGTCTGGGCGCATGTTGGCGCTGTATTTTGTTGCGATGACCAGACGGTCTCTTTCGATTGAGGAGGAGACGAATTTTCCCAGATGAGCTTCACTCTTTCCTCCGGTATAATCGTTCGCGGTATCAATGAAGTTGCCACCCGCTTCCAGAAACGCGTCAAACAGCTTTCGACTGACTGTCTCATCTGCTACGCCGTGACCATTCTCGTCGCCAAATGTCATCGTCCCAAGAGCGAGTTCGCTTACTCGAAGCCCACTATTCCCCAACAATTTATAACGCATAAATGTTCCAGATATTCTCCTTACGTATGGGCATTTTGTACTCGCTGTCGAAACCGCGGTCCAACGTTCCGATTAGGGACTGAGCGCTCTTTTCTCCTAGCTCAGTCCGGCAGTGGGTTCACCCTGTGGTTCAACTTAGATTCCACATCCTTCAAATACGCTAACGCGGTTCTTGCGATCCGGTCGGGGTCCGCTGATCGACTATCCAAGCCGACCTCCATGGTAATGAACCCGTCAAAAGCGCATTCCCGCAATGCTTGCATTAGACCCAGCCAATCGACCCGACCCTCCCCTGGTAGTACTCGATTTTTGTCTGAAACGTGAATGTGCACCAAATCTCCGCCCATTGCGCGAGCGTAGTCCGCAGGTATTTCATCCCGATATAATGCATGCAGCGTATCAAACATTAGTTTTACGTTGCTGTGCTCCACGCTGCGCATCAATTCGATGGCGTCATCTGCAGTTTCAATTAGGTTAGTGGCGGCGGCTGTAGGTTCGACTACTATGGTAATATCCTTTTGATCCGCGTAGGTGGCAATGCGATCCAAGCAATCCCTGGTGCGTGACCATGCCTCTTGGCGAGTCGTGCCGAAGATCTGCCAACCAGCGATGTAGATAACTTTCTTGCCACCCAGATCCGAGGCGAGATCAATCACCTCATGGTAATATTTTACCGTCGCGTCCCTCTCTTCGGAACACGGAGACGCCGGATTGAAGCCTGGACCTCCGCCAGGCGTAGCCAGCAGACTCACCACCTGCAGAGCGCAGGAATCTAACAGTCTTCTCAGCTCTCGTCGCCGCTCTGCGCTTAGATATGCCGGCCAGGCGTGGGGGGCGGCGCAGCCAATCTCCACTCCATCGTAGCCGATTTCACCCAAGCGGCGAATCGCCACATCGAGCGGGTACGCCGGCAACCAAGCGGGAAAACTGCTATACGCCCAAGTGTTGAACGCATACTTCATAAATTACATTCATCTCCGAAGGTACAAGGAACCTCTCGAATCTCTAGTTGGGGGCGACCAATGCCAGTTTCACTATCTCAGGTTTCTCTCAGGAGCGAAGGACTTCCGTAGAGGACGTCAATAGAAGGACGTTCCGTGAAAACCTTTGATTCCGGTTAACTACTTAACCTCCGCGTAGCGGTCCGCTTCTTGCACATTCGCCTTTTCTATAACCACCGGAGTTAACAACTTCCCTTCGATTGGCGTTTTCTCTCGTAAATGCGATACTAACGCGTCCAAAGCCATCTTGACCTGTTCGACCGGGAACTGAACGGAAGCGGTCATCTCACCGTCCCTGATCTTCACTAGGGCTTCCGGCAGGCCGTCAATTCCCAAAACGACAATCTTGCCTTTTGGGATGCCTGCTTGTTGTATCGCTGCCAATGCCCCCAGTGCCATGTCGTCATTTGCCGCGACAATGGCCTCCGGCACATAACCAAGCGAAGTCAGGATGTTCTGCGTCACCGTCAGACTCTCTGCACGCGACCAGTTTGCGGTCTGCTCGGCGACAATTTCGTACTTTGCTCCCGCGGCTTTCAAGGTTTCGTGCACTCCTTTACTACGATCGATAGCGGCACTCCCGCCGGGTCTTCCAGTAATGAATACGATTCGGGCGCCGTCTGGAAATCTATTTACTACGTATTTTGCCAGAGCCGCGGCTCCGGCCACGTTATCGAGACAGAAGAAGGGTATGGGTTTTTTCGCACCATCGACATACCGGTCAAAGCTCACCACCGGGATGCCAGCATCCAAAGCTTCGTTAACGGCGGGAGTCAGGGCGTTCACATCGTTGGGATCCAGCACGATTCCATTCACACCTTGGGTTACCGCGTTCCGTACATCACTTGATTGTTTCGAGGAACTACCTTGTCCATCCTGGACGATCAGTTCGACGTTCAGTTTTTTCGCTTCTTCTCTTGCCGTCTTAGCGGCTAGCGCTAGCCAGGGGAACTCAAGACTTGGGCTGCTGTAAGCGATCACTAGGTTCTTTTCGCCGGCCAGACTGACGGCGCACGACAAGATCAATGCGGTCTTTATGCCTAAGAACGCCTGGATGAATTTCTGTGTCATTATCTTTTCAAAGGGGGGGACGTGTTGACGAATTCGCATTTATTAATTGGTCGGCGCAAGCTCCAAATCCTTACACATCGAGGACCTCAGATAACAAAACTTGTAAGAAAATCGCCCGACTCGCTACGTAGCTTTAAACCAAAATTCAGTCGCCCGTAGCATAACTCTTTTATGCATTCTCGGACTCACAAAGCCAGAGTGGCGAAAACTTACAAAGGCCACGACGGACGGTCTACTTGGGCTCTTTGTTCGCCTTCTTCAATCGAAGTTCTGCTCGCTTGACGAGCCCAAGACTTCAGGCCGATCAAAACCACAGCAGAGTTCTCGATCGTATCAGGCTGAGTCGAATGAGGGGATACATTGCTGGCCGCCGACGGCTCTTTCTTCGGCCGAAAGCTTCCATAGATAAGCCGTGCGCCCCGGCTGAACGTGAAATAAGACTGCTTCGCCAGTTGGCCGCGCAGGAATGCTTTGATTTCCCGTGGCTTCGCATTGAGAAGGTCCGCCAAGACTTTGGTATTGTAACCTTCCCGGGTTAGCCTGGGCTCCAGCCCGTTAATGTCCTTGGCGAGGACATTGTCGATCATATCTGCTCCCACCGGTTTTTGACCGACCTTGTGTGCTTCTTCAAGCGCACGCGTCAGATAAAATTCGAACTGCATGGGGTCGAGAGCTTCTCGCTGAGGGTAGCTAAAGCGTCTTCTGTGATAATGCCCTCAATCTTTGTCTTGGGTGCCGTGGATTGCGTCAACAACCATTTGATATACGTTCGTTTCTCGCTCCCCAAGCCCTCTAATTTAAAGATCGTGGCGCGCGAACCAATCTCTTCCATCGACGGCCGACGCAGATCGTTCTTCAGCTTTGGATGCCCTGCCAGCACTACCGAAAGTGTGCCGCCGCTATCGCGGACGACCTCGATCAGTCGCTTGAGACCGATAAGGGTCTTGCTGTGCAGATCATATGCATCGTCGTCGTTTCGCGCTGCTAACGACAGCCTCCTGAGGAGACGCTAAGCGATCTTATCTAAGCCCTAGGTTTTCTATTTCCGTGTAACGATTTCTCCGCTTCTCCGACAAACAGTCATGAACTTATTAGAAGTCATGATTGTACAGAACGAAGAGAACACCAAGCAACCCCAGAATTCAGACTCAATCGGAAAGGAATGAGAATGTTTCCCAAATTTCGCACACGCTTGTCCGCTCATAGGAAAACAGGCAATCCTCTCATGCCAAAGTCGCTTCGTGTCACTTGTCTCCTCGCTGTCAGTGTAATGTGCTCCGCAATCTTCGCGAAGACTGCGACGGCTCAGAACTATACGGGAGCGGTTTATGTAGGAACAGACGGACAGACGAATGGGCTAGTGGCCTACGGTCAAAAAGCCGACGGCACCCTGGCTTTTATCGGGGAGTATCTGTCAGGTGGGGCTGGAGGCCGACTCAACACTGGTGGCCCGATCGACCCGCTGATCTCAGCTCATTCAGTCTTAAACGTCGACAATCGCTTTGTTTTACAGGTCAATGCCGGCTCTAACACGGTTTCTTCATTTCGGGTAAATAAGGACTTCAGTCTAACGCTCGTCAGCGTGGTTCCAAGCGGTGGTTTTGGACCTGACACCATTGTTGAGCGCGATGGGGTCGTCTATGTTGCCAACGTCTCCAGCGATGGCGTTTATACCGGACCGCCGGACCAAGTAGGCGATATTGACGCCTTTGAATTGAACCTCGGGACTGGTCATCTTCAGGAAATTCCGGGCTCGAAACGGCAACTTCTTGGCCGTCCCTCTGACCTGGCCGTAGGTCCAAGTGGCCGTTCTCTTGTCGTGTCGATCTACAATGCTGGATCAACTGCGATCTCAGATAGTGCCGCGACTGCCGAGCTTGAAAGTTTTGCAATCGTTCGGCCAGGCTTTCTGACCCCTTCCCCGGTCTCGACAATCACGTCCACGCAGCGGAACAATGTCCAGGAGCGCAATCTCCCTTCGGCGATTGGCATTGCGATCCGCGAGCTGCCCGGGCATGAAGTGGTCGTCGTCACGGAATCTCGAGAGTTTCTCGCGAATGGCCAGCCGGCGTCGCTCAGCCAATTCCAGACAGGATCCGTTTCGACGTTTGATCTGAATAGTTCGGGTTTCCTCCGCCCCATATCTTTGGATGTACCGACCAGCAGCCAAATCACAACAGGCCCGACGAACACTTCAACCAGTTCCTGCTGGATCTCTTTTGATAAGGATGGTCAAACATTCTGGGTGGTCAGCGCCTCTTCGTCCATCATTTCCAGCTTTCGATTCAATGAAGATGGTTCAGTGGAAGAAATTGACAGCCGTGCAGCGACCGGAATACCAGTCAACCCGGCTGCCGCTAATCCGGCAGCGGGAGCCACCGGCTTTGTCGACGTTGCCGAAACGGGAGACAGTAATTTCCTCTACGAGCTGGAAAGCGGCACAGGAAAAGTGGCCATTTATCGGATTTTCTCGCCGGACTCGCCATTGACGCTGCTGCAGCAGATATCCACGGGATTGCCGCAGACTGGAGGAGTCATGGGCATCGCCTTTATCAACCCCGCTGACCTCGGCGAGGGCCAATAGCAATATTGCAGAGCGCTTTCTTACTCAGAAAGAACACATAAGGCGATGGGCATGCACGGAGGCCCATCGTCCTTATGCTGTGTTGGAGCGCTCTCATGATCTGGCTGTGAGTTGTCAGCCTTCGCGTGCAAATCGATGGCGGTCATCCTGTTTTCTAAGCACGGTTTGTAATGGGCGGTTGGGCAGGGCCCTCACGGATCGTGGCTGAAGGGGGGGCGACCTTCAGGTCATTCCTTGGTGGGACTGAAGGTACCATTCCTCGGAGCCGACCTGCGCTCAGGAGCGCCGGGAGCGGAGGGCGGGTCAAAGGCGATGAGGAGGCTGCCGGTTAGTTCCGTATATTGCAATACGATCGGCTGCGCCTCTCCTTCTGGGGTCACTCCTCCGTTTGTAAAAAATTGTGCGTTAAGCCCCGCGAGCCTCAACTAGGGGCCACACAAGGGAAGCTGCGATTAGACCCAATAAGCGGTGAAGACACGAAAGTGCCAAAATTGTCCGGTCCGTGAAGCTCCGGCGGTGCTCGGTCGGTCAGAAACGGTTTGGAATTCGAATCGCGGCTCCTTTTCATCTAAACCCCATTTGGAAGCGTGTCGGAAACGATCGACAGCACGCGCTGAGGCAATGAGCGCTTTGCTCGGCACGCAGCCGTAGTTGAGACAATCGCCTCCCATCTTATTTCGCTCGATGAGAGCGACACGTCCCCCGAGTCCGGCAGTGCCCGCAGCGGCTACCAGACCAGCGGTGCCGGCCCCGATGATCACCACATTATAAACGCCCAAACCTTGTTTTCTTGCATCATGTTGAGTCAGTCTTGCTGCCGGTTTCTCCGAATTCTCAGACAAGCGAAGAGGCATCAGATTCGGACTAGAAAATGATGGCCTGATCCTTGTCCTTTTAACTGGCATACCGGGCTCAGTGTTATGTTCGTCTGGCAAGAGCTGTTCTCGGTCTCTGCTAAGTTTCAAAAATGAATGGCGTCGGATCGCATTCGAATTTCGCTACAGCTATCAGGATGTGTGATATCGAATCATGACCGTTATTTTACCCATCCCATCGTTTGGCTGGTACCGAAATACACGAAAGATCGAATATCTAAGAGACGGATAAAAGCCGAACGTTAAGATTGTGCCCTTCAAAATGACTCTCGACTCTTTTGGAGGGGCTTAGCTTGTTGTTCTCGTCCGTATCTTCAGGACCAAAATCAGCCGATGCCAATTGGCCCAACCTTCAAGTCGGAAATTAGCGGACAAAAAAACTCAGTGCGAGGCCGAGCTCGCACTGAGTCGAAGCGGGCGCGTTATACCGGCTGCTTAAGCTTTAAAAGAAGGCAATTCTAATCAAGGCGCTGGACTGGCGGACAATTGATGATCACGTGGCTATCGCCAAACGCCGCGCCCTCTGGGCCGGTGAGGATCCCGTCCTGAACTAACGTCAAAATCCGAAACTCCTCACGCAGCTGAGACCTGTACCCCTTCGTAACTGCATCTGGAGTCCACTCGTAAAGTTGCGCATTCCAAAGTGGGCTGTAATCATTCGCGATCGTCGGGATGCCGCCGAAAGTGTTGTTTGGCCGGAACCCATCAAGAATGGTTGCGAAAAGCCCTTGCCGCTGCGGATTCGCGGTGCCCATCGGACCATTAGTAGCGATAAAGATACGTTCAACGGGACTGCTAAAGCTATCATCAAGGCCAGTCACCAATTTCTGCAACAGCGGGGCGAAGGTGTTATGCTCGATCGCAGCAATGGCTGGGTCACTAGTATCCATGGAGAGGTACCAAAGTGGTCGCCCAAAGCTGAAGCCGTTTACCAAATTTAACGTTACCGTCCGATTTTGGGGATCGGAAGTGTTGATAGCCAGGACGGCGTCGTGCACCTTTGAGTAGTCAACGTTCCCATTGGGAAAGTTGATTGCGGCGTCAGGCTGATCAAATGCGATCATCGGAGCATTGTAGATTATCCCTCCTGCATTAAGGACGCGTACAAGCGGACTATAATTCGAATCGCCGACTGAGCCGGGACGTGCCACCGATGGCGGAAACGGATCCTCAGCAGATCCGGGAACCAAAACCCGGTGGGGGCGGAAATCGACAGTTCCGGCATCAAAGATCAACGTTCCGTTCGCATCGAAATTTGCGGTTCGGGCTCCGGGCCCAGCATAGCTCAGCTTGGTGGAAAAGTTGATGCCGAGGAAGTCGGCCTGTTGCTGATCACTGACATCGGTGAGAATGTACCATACAACCTGGTTCGTACCCTTCAGATAACCCTTGTACAAGGGCAACGTGATAGTTCCTTTTATCGGATCCACAACCCCGGACTTCAGCAACTGGACCGGCCCGACTAGACTTGGGTTAATATCGGACGGAGGTGGGCCGAAATAACTTAGCCCGACCGAAGCACCGACTGAAGCCGGAGCCGGAAACAGGTCAATACCGGGTTGACCACCGCGCACGCCAGGACCGGGGCCATCCTGCGTTTGCGCAATCGCGGCAAGCGGTAGCGCTATACCAAACGCTCCGATTATTAGTCGTTTTCTGAATATTTGCATTTGTTACTCTGTAAACGGTTAGTTGTTTGAGATTATGCCTTGCTTCATTTCACTGTCGATCTTTTGGAGTCCAGGAAAAGAAGATCAGCACGTTATTAACTGAGTCGCGAATGCGCTTGTTTTCTTACAAAGTGTTTTACTTATTTTTCCTGATTTGGCAGCGACGGGTGAGTAGTAACTAATCTTTTTACGGGGGCCAGCAATACTGACTGAATCTCGTCTCGGTATTTCTTTGCCTGTTCGAATTGCGGCCAATGGCCTGAATTCTCGAACCAAACGAAACGCTTTCCGGAAGTCGGATTCGTCGAAGATCGGCCAAAGCCTCCCGATTACCCTGTTCTAGAGCCTTGGTGAACGCGTACTGGTAGCGTTGTCTTTCAGACAACATCAGGTCCGCAATTTGTGCGACGCCGATATATGGGCAAAACAAATCCGGGTAGCGAGATGCCGCAAGTATCGCCGGCACCGTACCCCAAGAATGAGCAACTAGATAAACCTTTTCGATCTGCAATGTTTGGCGGAGCCACTCAACGACCTTTCTGATGTCTTCGACCATGACGTCAATACCGAGCGCGGGTTTGCGGCCGAATAGTCGAAAGGATTTCCCTGCGCCACGATGATCCCAGTGGACCACTACAAATTTCTCTTCCAGTTGCGCGTTCTCGTGAGCGAACGGCATTTCCGGAAATCCTGGTCCTCCGTGAACCATCAATGGAAAGCATCTATCGAAAACCTGTCATAACGGAGCGCCGCTGTCAGAAGCGCCAGCAGGAGTAAATAAATGAGTTGGAGGCCGGCAATATCCCACTTCTGAATAATACAAGTCCCGAATAGTAAAACCCACATTTCCACGCCCGCGATCAGTAGTGCCGGCCGCAAAAACAATCCCAGGGCGATCCCGATCCCGACAATCAGTTCCACTGGCGGGATTGCATATGCGGAGATCACTACCAGCGGTTCAGGTAGCCAACTCTTCGCAAACATTCCTTTCATGGATTCTGCAAAAGCGGGCAAGCCACCGATCCGGGCTAGACCGTGCGCGAGGAAATCAAGCCCAACTCCAATTCTAAGGAGAACGTAACCCAAAGATTCATTTGTGAGTTTCATAGCCTGCAACTGCGCCCTTCCTATGCATTTACCGCTAAGTTTCGACCAGCACTTGTTTCAACTCGTCCATGGGAGCCTGGCTAGCCCACATCACGATCAAGCCATTCTCTTTCTCGAACATCATGTGCCAGCCATTTTCCGAGAGGAGTCCGGAAGGCAGCTTCGGATCTTCTAATGCCTTCTCGTCGATGACCACTAAATGCAGAAGAGTGCCGGAAGGAAGGCGAAAACAGGTCAGAGATGCAAGATGCTGTTGCCAAACAAAAACGCGGCAACCGGCCGTGGCTATTGCTTGAAGTTTTGGCGGGAATCGCCGTAACTCGGGAGCCTCATGTTGCTGTATGAAGGCTTGCGTAATCCCGAGACTAGCGGTTTCCAAGTCGAGTTTCGGTACGGGCCTCACTGCCACCATGGCCAGCGCATCCGAGCAAAAGCTCTGGAATCGTGAAGAGGGATTCCGCAAGGTAACGACCTGCTGGCTTAAGAAGAAAGCGACAAGAACAACCGCAGCGGCGAGTGCAGGCCAAGCGTTTCGCCAGAACTGCAATGGGCGCGCTGTTTTCCTCAACGACTGTAGAATGGTCTCTCTTAGTCCTTCTGGCGGACGGATAGACGAGAGCTCTTCTATAAGCATCTGATCAAATTCCTGTTGCCGGGCGAGCCAGGCGCCAAGGTCAGAATCTTTGCTGGCGAGCTCTAACGCTTCCCGGAATACAGGATCCGCCGCATCCGTACCGTGCGGCCGCAAGGCGCTCAGAAGTTCTTTAGCTTCTTCTCTGGTCATCTCAGACCTCCGGATTTCGGCGCTTCGGAAGCCGTATGACCCTGTCAAGATCACCCTATAAAGCCATCGCCAACGCGCGTCTCAACTCTTGTTGCCTCGAGAAAGCCGCGACATGACTGTGCCAATCGGGATTCCTAAAACTGCCGAAATCTCCTTATATGAGAGGTCGCCCAGGTAAAATAATTCCAAGGTTGATCGATAACTCTCTTCGATCGCCTCAAGTGCGTCCAATACGTATCTAGAATCGACGAAACGGAGCGCGTTTGACTCGATCGCCGTTTCATGATCTTCCTGCCGAAACTCGACTTGCGGATGGGCTGTGTGTTCGCGGACGCTCCGCAAGAATTCCCGGCGCAGGGTGGTGAAAAGCCAAGTTTTCACCTTTCCCATTTCGCGGATCTGCTAGGCAGAGTGTAACCGGAATTTGTCGCCAACGGGGCGATGTGAGCGGTCAACATGCGGATGCCCGGAATGATTACTTCGGAGCGGAAACAAGCGCCCAGGTGTAACCGTCAGGGTCAGCGATGAACGCTTCTGTGCCCCAGTTATATGTTCTAGGCTCTTGGATTATCCGGTAGCCGGCTTTCCGTGCCTTTTCTACGACTGCCGATGCGTCGCCAACGCTGAAATGGGGATACATCCCCAGTCCTTGGCGCTCGCCGTTCGAACGCGGTTGTTCCCAATCCCATCGGGCGCTCCAGAGGTAGATGCCAACGTTGCCAGATTCCAACATCACAAAGTTTGCGCTTCGGGATTTGAGGCCAAGGCCAAGGATGTCGCGATAGAAGGCAATCGAAGCATCAAGATTCGAAACCTCAAGCAGGATATGATCGATTTTCGGTGCGGTGTCTACCGGTGATTCTGCGTCCGCAGCAAAGGCTGAGACGGGCTTTAGGAAGATGTAACCGCTAGAAGCGGCTAGGCAGAGGATCAAACAATAGAGAGATCGGATCGTAATCCGACGCAAGGAGGTCCAGGTTGGCGGACCAAGCATGAATTTTTTCTGTTTCATTTCTTACTCTATTTTACTCACGGTCATGGCTGGCGACAGCGACGCTGAAGTCCGGCATGAAGCAACGTCCGCGCAGATCTTTGCAGCTGCGCGTCTAACCGGCGAGATATTAGTCGATCCGCCTCTCGGCAGGAGACTACACTGCGACGCGTTAGCAGACGAATCATCAATTTTCGCATGTTCCTATCCTAGGAATTCGATTTCCGTAACGGTATTGTGTCTCCGGATGGTGTTTCTCCGGCTCATGTAAGTAACCGCGACAAACACGCATGCAGTTTCACAGACTCTTTTATAACCTCCGGAGTCAACTGTTTCCGAAATCGACTCTGCATAAAGTCAGTCGAGAATTCTGTCGATTCCTTACACGTTTTTGTTGGGAAATTGGCAGTTGGTTTGTGAGGCCGCTTCCCGCACGTGCCTGCTCATTCGACTTTCTCGCGTTTGAACCACCGCTTTTCCAAGCACGACCGCAGAGCTGATCGCACGCGGTGTAAGATAACCCCGAGGTGGTTTGAGGAAATCTGTAGCCATTCGCAAAGCTCTTGAGTGGGCACCTGTTCAATAGTTCGGAGAAAAAAAACCTCCCGCGGAAAATAGTGCTAAGGCGAAGGAAGAAGAGGCGGTCCTTTTGACTCTTATTCTATAGGTTCAGATTATGAATCCGTCAGATCCAGAGTTTCTGGGGAAGCCCACGCCGCCATCCGGTCTTCCAGTGAGCCCGGCGCACTGGGTGGATCTAAGCCTCCCGGGAGCCGTCGCTACTGCTGTCTTTCCGATTTTGAAAATTGCTATGACTAACATCGTTGGTATTTTCTTTTTGACTGCCGTCAATCTGGCGCTGTCCTCTGCTGCTCTCGCCGACAATCACGGCGTCCTCGCAGCGCAAGGATATCGCTGGGTCGTCGTCAACGGACCGTATGCTTGCAACGCTGAGCAAGATGCCGAACGCATCACTACTCACCATACCGATGCGGTAGAGCTCGACGTAATGCAGAATAGCCGGTGTTACTATCTAATACCGGGAAAGATCGTGCAGCTGATTAAGCAGGATCCAGCGCGCGGTATGTCGCAGATGCGCGTGGCCGGCGTGCCTAGGCCGCTTTGGGCCTATAGCCGATTCTTCAGTGAGCACCCAGTCCGGGACCTAGACGGCGCGATCGAAACACCAGAAAACTCTGGCCTGCTGTCTACCGCTCATATCGCGCTCCCTTCCGCTAGTCCGGCCGGTCTAACTCGGCCGAATTGAATGAACTAAGTACCAATTGTCAAATGCAACACTCATCAATCATACTGTCAGATCGATGCCGTTATCGAGATGACAGGCCCAAGTGCAAAGTAGTTATCATTTACGAGGACAACGCAGCAGGAAGGCGTGCCAAGCATTTCTGCGACGAAGTGATTCGGGAGCGAGTCGATGCATGCGATATCAGCTTGGACCTTTGGAACTTCCAGGTACTTGGAATTTCCCAGGTTGCGGATAAGGCTTTGCAAGCCGCCTCTCGAGCGGACGTCATCATTCTTTCCATGCACGGCACGGCTGAGCTTCCTGCCACGACCAAAGATTGGATTGAAAGATGGTCCCAGCGATTTGCCGATAGTATGCCTATGCTCGTCGCACTAGTCACTCCCGCTAAGACAGAGCGCGACACCGTGGCTCCCACCCTCAGTTATTTACGCAGCCTCGCCGACGAGAATCAAATCTGCTTTTGGACTAACACTACATTTTTGTCTGTCTAAACATTAGAAAGGAGTCCAATTATGTCCTCGTGGACTTACCGCACACAAGGGAACGAGATGTCTCGGTTTTCGGCGACCCTTACCCTCAGCGACTTTCCACTCCTGATCGGCGAGATATTGCGCCGCGGCGACATGCGATCTCAGCGGCGGGCAAAGCGTCGCTTGGTTATTCGGAAAATCAAGGCCACTTTCGGCGTGCGCAATTAGCAGCTATCCGCCTAAAGGGATCGGATTAATAAGCGATGGCTGCTTCTCGACCCACGCATTGCAGCCCGCCAGCAGCGTCGCCTTCGTCCGGTAGGAACGCCTGCCCCGGCACTGTGGTTCTTCGCGCTTGGACTCGGAGTACTGCTTCCAATTCTACTTGGTTAACTCGGCGTTATTTCTCATGCGCAGGAATCCGGCAAAAACCCTGGGGTGGAACTCCAAGAGCACTGTTGAACTTACTGGACAAATTCTGAAATGCGATGAGAGCCGTGAGCTCCATGATGGCATCCTCTTCAAAATGCTTTTTTAGCCGCTCCATCAAGCCTTCCTGAATCTCGCCAGAGTGGAGCGTGACGGCTTCTGCGTACTCGAGTGCGATACGCTCAGACTCGCTAAAGAGGTCGCTCTGTTGCCAAACATCGAGTGCTTCGACCTTGGCGAACGCAACGCCTCGCTTGAGGAGCGTGGCGGAGTTTATGTCGACACAGAAGCGGCAACCGTTAAGCTGCGAGACGCGCACTGTAATCAGCGAGCGCAAAACTCGAGGCAACGGCGAGGTTCTCCGATCTATCATCCCATAGAGAAACGCGACTCCCAGAAAGAGTTTTGGCGCACGCGCCCAAAGCCGCGCAGAGTCGAGCACTGCTCCATACTTACGCCGCTGGTTCCAAAAGAAAGGCCACAAATACCAAGGGTAACTCTCAAGCGGTTTAGGAGAAATTCGCATGAGCTACTTCTCAAATTCTCAAATCTGATCAGTTCCTCCGAAGCAGCAAGATGAGCCAGGTCACGATGCGCCACCGTGTAAGTTAACTAGACTCCTAACTTCGCTTTTTCTTTGCGGCGCAGTATTCGTTCTAATAATGCGTCAATCGAGAACAAGCCGGGTCCGAACACAAGAACGATTAAAGCTGCGAGCAGGAACGGGAATGGGTCCGCCTTAACAAATTTATCCGGATCGCTGAAAATGCTCGATACCGCCTCGAAATCCGCAGCCAGGTAGGCAACGGTCATGGAGATCGCGATCAACAGCGACAGGAGCCGCGATCCGAGACCGATGATTAGAAGCAAACTGCCGAAACATTCAAGCGAACCGATAAAGTAGACGTTCAAAGTGGGCATCGGAATGTGAAGGCTGGCGAAGAACTCCGAGACTTTTTCGATATTCGAAAGCTTGCCTTTGCCGGCGAGAAATAGTTGCCAGAAGAAATATAGACGCAATGCCAGGAGCGTTGGTGACCGGAGAGAGTTAGCGCCGGTTACGAGCAGCTGGTAAGTGCGGCGAGTTATATCTTGTAGGGTATTCATCATGGACGACAAAGCCAGCCAAGTACCCCCCAGTCATCGAACCACTCTTTGATCTGCGTGGCCCAATCGATGTTTGTTCTGTCGCTTGCGGCTATAGCGTCAGAGCAGGCATTCTCGAGCGTTGCGCCCTGAGCGAGCGCTGACAGGATCGCGAACGCCTCCGGGTCGATGCGCTTATAGTAAAGCATGTTATCGTGGCGATGGACCACTAGGAAGACTTTCGCTCGTTTTGGAGGACGGATCGGCTTG
>WNFN01203658.1_pt1 | contig 19547 bp, 16 predicted proteins | sample 5400161 | NCBI WGS metagenome assembly WNFN01 (sample SAMN13153353, study PRJNA577476) | soil metagenome | isolation source: 80 cm saprolite on Douglas fir-dominated hillslope | place: USA:California | collected 2013-09-17 | reverse complement strand
TCCCAACTCGAAAAGTGACCGCAGAAATTGTTTCCATCGTCGGCGCCATAGGCCACGAGTTTACCTCGGCTCAGCTTGAATCTCCCTTCCGAGAGGCATACCGTAGATTCTGATAGGGGGAGGTGGCCTATGGCCTATGTCATTGCCGAATCCTGCATCGGAACCAAAGACACCGCCTGCGTCGACGCCTGTCCCGTAGATTGCATCCACCCCAAGAAGAACACGACATATGACGACGGTCGCCCCACATTCGACAACGTTCCCCAGCTCTACATTGATCCGGTGGAATGCATCGATTGTGGCGCCTGTGTCCCCGTCTGCCCCGTATCCGCGATTTTTGCGCTGGACGACCTTCCCGAGAAGTGGAAGCAGTACACGGAACTGAACGAAAGTTACGTCAAGGCGGGCAAATACACGCCCGAAGAATTCGCCAAGCACCAAGTCAAGTAGTCCAGAGCTTACGTTGCCGTCTCACGCGTCTTTCCAATCGAATAAGAAGTCCCGTGCACCGGTTTCTCTCGTATCGAAGTAATCCCTTTTCTGTGAGTTCACTTGGCAACGATCCTATCTTGAGGCACTTCGACTTCATCCACACCGCGAAAAGAAAAGAGGAGCTTCACCAGGTACCTGGGGGGATGCTCGGAAACCTGGCGAACAATAGTGCCCACGGCATCGGGAACGGCAGCGTGGAAGACGACCGAGCACACCCGCAGGCCTGCAAGATTCACCCGCACCTGCTGACCATCACGTAGCATAGTAATAATTCTCGTCCCGCGCGTTCACGCTGACAAGAGTGGCGTTCGGGTGAGAACTCCATTGCGGTCCGCCCGCCACCGGGACTATGCTGTTGTTTTGCCGGCAGGGGGCGGCGGGGCCGCGGCGGCGCCCTGTTCCTTTCGCTGCCAGAATCCGAACAGGCCACGAAAACAAGACCCCTGGGCCCATTGCGGATCGAGCTTCGAGATCTGGAGATTCGCCATGTGTCGACGCAACTACAGCCCTATCATCGCCTGGAGATGGACCGCCCCGAACAAAAGACCTCCTTCGTTTTTGTGGATGACCGGGTGCCCGACACTCTCCGCGGGTATCGCCTCGCCTCCCAGCAGTCCCTGGCCGAGGGCCTCGGCTTCGTGGGAGGCGAAACGGAAAAGGTCCTCTACGCCGATCTGATGATGCTTTCCTGGGCAGCCGGTCCGCACTACCCGCAAGCGATGGTGGCGCCCAGCATCTGGTACTCCGCCGCGGGCGAGATGTATCTTCGCGACAGTTTCTTTGCGCTCAACGGGATCCATAATCGTGAGCTGAATGAACGTGTCCTTAATCTCTGGGCCGCCAATCAGGGTGGCGATGGAGCCATCAATACCCTAGTCGAGCCCAGTCTCGCCAACCTGGAACGCAAGGCAAACGACTCAACGCCACTGTGGCTGATGTGGGCGCTTCGCAATCGAGCGCGGTTCGGCAGCAACCCCCCGATGGACAAGGTCAAAACAGCGGCGGAATATTTCTTGCGCACATATGACCGCCGTCGCGACGGCTCCTGTTGGGCGCAGTTCGTGATGGGGCAGCTCGACGTGATCGACTACCCGGAAGGCACGTCGGAAATTTGCGAAAACCAGGGTTTGTTCGCGGTAACGCTGCGGGTGATCAAGGAGCTGAAGATCGCGGGCGTGAGCGACAGGATCTCAGACGCCTACATCGAGCAGGCAGAGGCAGTATACCGCACCTATTACGATGCGACGCGAAAGATCGTTCGCCCCACTCGCAACGTTAACGACGCTATCGGTTTCGGTGAAATCTTCCCCGAATTTCTCTCCCTGTGGTTGTTTGGACGCAAGATTCTGACGGATGCAATGCTAGTCAACCATCTCGATCGCATTCCAGCATTGCTGCCGAACAAGGATTGCCCCTATCCCGATGCCGGAGGCACGGTTCGTCCGATTTTTATTGGCCTGAAGCCGGGTGGCGAGGGTTGGGACTACTTCAACAACATCTGGCATCCCATGATCAGCAAGACACATGGCGCCAACTATGCCGATCACAACATGGATGGCATCTACTACAACGGCGGCAGTTGGATGCGAATCGAGATTTGCGGTTATGTCGCGGGCAAACTGCATGGCTGGAGCAAAGCGGATCAGGCCATTGCCAACCGCTTGTGGGCCGAGATCAACATTTCCCAAGACTTTCCGACAAGCCAGGAATATCTGGCCACCGACCCGGCTCATCCTTTTTTCGGCTACCATCGCGTGTTTGCGTGGAACGCGTTCGTGTTGATGGCCATGGAAATGGCAGGATTGCGTCGACCCGAAATGGATCCGGACTATTTGAGGCGGGTTGCCGCATGAAATACATCCGTGGAGAACCGCGGGGCGCTCACTTCCTCCTTGAATTGTCGGAGACACCGTGAACAAGAGAACATTCATCAATCTTTGCTCTGCTGCGGCGACGAGCTGTGTCATCCGGCCTCTGATGCTTGCCTGGGCGGCCGGCAACAAGCTGAAAAACTGGGCAGGCAATTTCGAGTACGGCACAGAGCGAGTGTATTCGCCGCATTCCCTGGATGAAATGCGCGAGTTTGTCAGGAAGCAAAACAGACTGAAGGTTCTTGGTACACGCCACTGCTTCAGCAAGATCGCCGACAGCACGTATCAATTCCTATCGCTCAAGACAATGGGCAAGGTGGTGGAGTTGGACGCCAAAGCTCGAACGGTTACCGTGGAAGCGGGCATGACCTATGGGCACCTGTGCCCGTACCTCGACAGCAAGGGATGGGCCCTGCACAACCTCGCCTCGCTGCCGCACATTTCCATCGCGGGGGCCTGCAGTACGGCTACCCACGGTTCCCGAGACAAAAATGGAAGCCTAGCTACGGCGGTTTCGGCCCTCGAGATCGTTAATGCCGCAAGCGACGTGGTCAAGCTTTCGCGGCATTCTCAAAGGAGATTCAGGAGCGTGGCTTCCTTCTTTGAGCCAATAGGCCGATGGTCCCATTTGAAATTGATAAATGGAACCTGGGAATTACCGCTATACCTGAACAATGGAGGAATGCGAGCTAAGGAAGCTCTGATTAAGTTCCCCGAACTGGGGTCAAGGTAAGCGCGGGCGTCCTCCCCCGTGTGTCGCCCCAGTTGGAATTCGTACTTGATCAGAGTGTCCCTGGGCGAACTTGAACTTAGGGCAGAGACGCTCCGCCCTGAGACCATCGGTCAGCCAAGGCCGTAAAGAATTGGCCGGCTGCTGATAGTGTCCGTCATTTTGTCCCTTGTCACAATCCTGTCCGGCTTTGAAATCAACAACTTCGCGGAGCAGCCTGGCAAGCCAGTCTGCTATACCTTTGCTGCCATGTTTAACCTGTTTCGGCTCTGGTTCGGAGCCGTGATTCGCATTTTTCGTGCGCAACGCAGCCTGATGTTAGAAAACCTCGCGCTCCGCCAACAACTCGCTGTGTTGAAACGCAAGCACCCGAGGCCAAGACTGGGGGTACTCGACAAACTGTTCTGGGTCGTAGCGCGCCACATCTGGTCCGATTGGGAAAAGTCGCTCCTTCTCGTCCTGCCGGAAACGGTTGCTCGGTGGCACCAAGCTGGATTCAAACTGTACTGGACCATGCTCTGCAAAGTGCGAAAACGCGTCGGCGGTGGACGGAGAATCTCCAAGCAGATCCGTGAATTGATCTTCCTGATGGTCGCGGAGAATCCAACCTGGGGTGCGCCTCGCATCCATGGGGAACTTCTCATGCTCGGCTTCCATGTATCTGAGACTACAGTCTCCCGCTGGATGAGACGGGCACCCAGGAACCTAGACCCCGGCAAACGTTGGCTGGCTTTTCTACGTAATCACCGAGAAGCGATCGCCGCGATGGATTTCTTCGCGGTCCCGACACTTACATTCAACGTACTCTACTGCTTTGTCCAGCAGATGCGCGAAGCCTTCCCTTATGAGTCCACGCCCAAGTTCCTCATCTTTGACCACGACGCGAAGTATGGATTGGAAGTCCCGGCTGCGATTCGATCCATGAAGATCGCGTGCGTGCAAACTTCCGTCCAGTGCCCTTGGCAGAACGGCGTCGCGGAGCGTTGGGTCGGAAGCTGCCGACGCGAACTGCTCGACCAGGTCATTCCGCTGAACGAGCGACATCTGAAGCGACTCCTCTCCGATTACCTCTCTTACTACCACGACGACCGCACGCACCTCGGCCTGGATAAGCAAACACCCGGGAGTAGGGCTCTCTCTGTAGGGAGCGGGCAGGTGATCTCGCGGCGACGCGTGGGCGGCCTGCACCATCGCTACGACCGAGCTGCCTGAAATCGGTGTTTGGAAATCGCCGTATCCTCGGGCTCAACGGCCCCGAAGTGTGACTCATTCAGTTAACACTCGAAACGCAATCGCGACCGACGCGTCTGTATAGGTCAGCCACCCACGTTTCTTTGAGCGTTACCTCTTTTGAGCACGCACCGTTGCCGCTGCGTTTTGAATAATGACGAGGGATAAGAATTGGCTTCAGGTTGTCGCCCAGAGCCACACGACGCCCGTTGAAGTAAATGATCTCCGGCATCGGGCCATTCCCAGTAGCCGCAAAACTGAACCATATCCGCGTGCCCACCAAGTCGTAGCCGTTCAGGCTTTGCGGAACCTCAATCCATCGCCGAAACCAGACCGCATCCTGCGGCGCTTCCATGCGCGGTTTCACCACCTGCCACGACGAGTCGTCGAGGTCCGGCGATTCTCCGTGCGCCAGGTCGCCTGTATGGAATCGCCATTGGTCCGCTGGCAACTGGTTCAACGCAGTCAGCCGCGCTATCACGTTCTGCGACGGTCCACTGAGAAACTTCACAATCTCTGCCGTTTGATCCGCCGTCTCTGCACTTGCCTGAATACGCCCAAAAAGGCCAACAAAAGCTGCCGAGAGCACTACAGCAACTCCGCCGAAGTTCAAAACAGGATTCCCGGCTCCAATGCCTGCAAACAGCTTCATTTAAGATCTCCTGGTTCACCCGCGAAACGAAAGTGTCCTCACAATCCCGTCTGGACGCCAGTGTTCATTTTAGGGGTGGGATGTTTGAAAAGGTCTGCCAGTCGCGCTGCGCGAGTTTGAATGATACGGTCGCTTTAGCCCCGAGAGCATTCGAGCCAGAGCTTTCTCCGCATCTCTGGCTGCCGCAAATGTGACGCTGGCCGACCCGCTTGGCCGCGAAAGGGAAAACCATCTTCGAGGGGCAATCGTGCAACGCCTGCCATGGGTGATGGCGGAGTGGGTACGACCGCGGCCCCAGCCCTTGTTGGTGTAAAAGTAAAACACTCCCCTGACCAAGCTTGCGAATGCTGCTGATTGCAGTAACTGCAGCCCCGGCATCTCTTTCAAGGGAGCGCCAGACTTGAAAGCGAGATGTCTTTGCCCTGGGGGCATTTGCGACAGAGGATTGCATGTATTCCTTCAGAACCAGTTACCGACGCATCAGTTTCCGGATGCATTCGGCAGCCTGTTTGCCTTGACTCCGGGAACCAGCATCGTTGAAGTGCACTGTATCTTGAAAATCATCCTGATGTTGCATCATGAGTGCATGCTGGTCGTCCACTGGAATTTCAGCCGCGTTTACAAAAGAAAGCGCAATGGCGTTCCTTGCATTTACGCGATCGTTCGTCGCGCCTTGTGGCGCATCAACTTTCACCGGAGTCGTAGAGGCCCACACCAGCGATGCCTCCGGATCCAACGCACCGATCGATGCGAGAAATGCCGGGAAGGCTCGCCGGTATTCAGCCTCGGAATAATTCCAACCATGCATGCCGTTGTTGAAGTGCACTACTCGGAACTGGACTGCCTCCATGGCGTCAAATTCGGCTAACTGCTTCGAAAGCCTTGGATCTCCGACAGATGCGGAGGTGGCCAGCAAATAGACGTTGGCCACTCCATTCAACTGTCGCTGGACTTCGGGAAAGTAATTTCGTGAAATCGAGTCGCCCACCAAAAGAACATTTGGCAACTTCGCATCTGGATCAGCAGGACGAACTTCCCAAGTCCACTCGATCTCTTCAGGACGTGAAGAACTTGTCGATGCCGCTTGGGCATGTCCTTCAACGGGCGACCACAATACCGGCGCAGCCAGGATCAACAAAGAAAATGCAGCAACGTAAAGATTGACGTTTCTTGCACTCACTGCACACCTTCTTCTTGGAATGTGATGGCCGCCGCCTGGAAGTCGCCCCGCAAATCCATATCGAAACCGTTCTGCATCCAAAAGGCCCCGCTGGCCGAGGCAGAAGTCTGTCTGGCAAGTTGGCCATCAATTGCCTGGACGCGATAGGTCGCCTCCTCGTTCAGGCCCCGTGACAGAGGATTCGCTTCCGCCGAGCGGCGAGATCAAGCGATAGAGCGCCCCATCTTGCACAGTCTCGCGGATCTGTTTGTATTGCGCGACCATCTTTTCTGCGATCTGGAAATCTTCCGGCGTCCACTTATTCAGATTCGCTCCAATCCCCAGGCCGCCTTGCATTGCAGAGAGAAACCGATATTCGAGCGAAGTCAAACGATTATTCACCCAGTTAGGAGAGTCGGTCACCCAAGCCATCATGAGACCCGGCGGATATGCATAACTGAAACCGCTTTGGATGCTCAACCGATCGAAGGGATCTGTGTTATCCGAGGGCCACACTTCATCTGTGTAATGGATGATGCCAAGATCGACACGCGCGCCTCCACCGGAGCAGGATTCGATCTCCACTTTGGGATGTTTTGCCCGCAATTCCTGCAATATTCCATACAGGCTCTGCACGTAAGCGACGTATAGCTTCTTTTGGTCTTCAGGTGCAACCGCGGGCCACCCAGGCTCAGACCAGTTACGGTTGTAATCCCACTTAAGAAATTTGATGTCATAGGTTGATAGAAGCTTATCCAACAGGCCGTAGACATAGGTACGCACATCTGGACGCGCCAGATTCAGAACGCGCTGATGTCTCTCCTCCGTTTGTGGCCTGCCAGGAAAGTTCAGCACCCAATCGGGGTGAGCGCGATAAAGATCGCTGTCCCGATTGACCATCTCCGGTTCCACCCACAAGCCAAAGTCCATCTGGAGAGAGTGCACTTTGTCGATCAACGGCTTCAGACCGTGCGGAAACTTGATAGGATTCACATACCAATCTCCCAACCCAGCTTGGTCGTTCTTTCGTTGACCAAACCAGCCATCGTCCATAACGAAGCGCTCCACTCCGATACTGGCTGCCTTCTGGGCCAAGACCTCCTGGCCTGACTCATCCAAATCGAACCCTGTCGCTTCCCACGAGTTGTAAAGTACAGGTCTTGCCCGAGGTCGCGGCGCTTGCGGAACGATTGTCGCCAGTTCGAAGCGATGCAACAGACGAGATGCGCCGCCGATGCCACGTTGAACCGCCGGTAATACGGAGTTGGCGCTCCTCATTCTGCTCGATTGCAATCTGCCAGGAACCGCTCCAGCCGAGCGCTCCGAACCAGACATTGCCGCTATCCTCATCCTGCGGGTTTCCGCGTTCGATTGCGAACCATGGATTGATTTCATCGCCAGTCGACCCGCGTCGACTCTCCAGCACAGTTTTTCCCGGATGAATTGTTTGCCGCTGCAGGGTCCATTCGCCAGCCCACCGGCCAGTCAGATAGAAAAGCTGATACTCGCGATCGCCCGGCAGGTTCCACGTAGCGGACGAAGCATCCTCGATCGTCAACGGTGCATTTGTCTTGTTTTCAATAAGAGCGGATCGTGCGAGAACTCCGGTAGCCGCATCTATTTCATAGCGGGCTGTGACGAATACATTTCGTTGGATATCTTTAAGTAGGATCGTCAATACATTGTCACTGATCGTATGAGAAAGATAGCGTAACACTAAGTCGCGATTCCCATCCGGAAAAGTAATCTTGAGGTCGGGAACCATATAGAGTCCTCCGCCCCAAGCCACAAATTCCAGAGGCGTAGCATCTACAGAAGGGTCAAAGGACGAACTACCCTTCACCGAGCGCGCTGACGGAAACTTGTCGTTCGCGGCTAAGCGGCTTCCCCAATAAAGGGTTTGCAGTTCCTCATGTTCATTGACGCCGAACAGATACGAAACGTCGGCCGCCTCAATACGAAAGACACGTGTAGAGGAGTTGTAGTCAATCTTCGCAGTTGCGGTCTGGGCCTCGGCATAGAGTGCCAAACCAAACAGCCAGAGCGGAATCAGCAAGGCGCACAAAAGCATGCGCAGCGGTTTGTCATCTCCGTCCAATCTGCTCAAACACCTCCGCAAGGAAAACACCCCGCAAACTGGAAACAGCACCGATTGCCTCCACAAGCGCTAGTATTTGTGTTCACAAGTGACCACAGCGGCCCATCTACTGTGGTCTTGGTCGCCCTATTGCCGACTGCGTTCAACCCCTATCGTGCGAGACCCCAGCCTTTTTGGCTCATTCGCAGGCGCACCCGATACTGGGGCGAATGGAAGATCTGTCGATGTGTTATCAGATGGCTCAATCAAATACGTCTTTCCTGACTGCATCGGAACAGTAAAGACCGCGTCCGCACTCTGCTCGACCATCGCTTTGCTGCTGGCATCAATCACCTTGGCGTTGCGACCTGGCCATGGATTGCGCATCTTCAGATCTTGCGCATCACCAGCCTTAATGCCAACAGTATCAATCTGACCATTGCTGATCTGGACATATACCCTGCCCCGATGCGCGATAGAGACAGATCCGTCTACATTCCAATCCTTCGGCCACGCCGGAGTAATTCGAAGCAGGTCGTCGTAGTCTTGCACAAGCGCATTTTGCAGCGCATCGGCAACGACGCCGACTTGTTCCACGTAGAATTCCGAAGGTACGGTGAAATGCGCCAGACCTGAAGGCGCCGCCTGATATGTTTTTGTACTTTCTACCAGCGCCTTCTTTACTTCCGACGCTAAGCCAAGACGAGCAGCCTGGACAGGGTCTGCGCTCCAGTCCGCAAGGTTCTTGTTGGGACGGTTGAGATAAGTCCTCACACCTACGTCATGCAACGGCCCATCGTCGCCTATCAACGAGTAAGGCCATACGGGCTCGAGACCGATGTTCTCTTCGTTATGTTTCAGGGCATCAGGAGTGTATGAATTCGCGATGATCGAGTGATCGTGAGAATCTCCTTCTTTCAGAAGTGTGCTCTGATCGGGATTCCGCTCTGGGAGAACTGGCAGCGCCGGAATGGCGGCCTGCAACTCTTTGACGAGGTCCTGGTCAATCTCGAGCGTCGTCGCGGCCTTGATTACGACGGGAAACAAGGCGCGCATCGCCGACACGTCTGTGGTTGGATTCAGTACATCCCAATTCGACTCGTGCGCGTTCGAAGGATATGTGAAAAGTTTTCCGGCAGCATCATGCCTGGCATAAGCAAGCATGAAACGCGCTGCATCTCGCATCAATTTATAGTGGGTCTCAAGGAACTCACGGCTATCAGTAAATTGATACTGCTGCCACGCCCAGAGTGCGACCTCTGCACCTGTTGAGACAGTGCGCGCATTAAAGTACGGCTGGGAGTCCTCGCTGCAACTGATGCCTTGGGTCTTGAGCCAAAACTCATTCTCATAGCCTTGACCGCTGAAACGCATTGTCTCGGGAATGCAGACTCCCGGACGACCTCCCATATGGTCCTTCGTCCACTTGGCTATGTTGTCCAGGTTGTCGTTATAAAGATTGAAGTACGGCTCGTTGAATTGAGACAGACCCGCTCCAAGGTTCGCCGACACTTGCATGCGGAGATTCCAATGCCAGTACGCCGACGGGCTCCAATAGTGAGAGTCCTTGTAGGATGAAAACAGATCCCCGATGCCCGCCTGTGAACCTGGAAATCGATCGCGACTTTCTGCAACTGTCGTGAAGAGGTCAATCACCCGGAGATTCTCAAAGTATTCGGCGACATGGTCCGAAGAAGACAACCGCATCAGATCCACATCTTTCCACAACTTATTCCACCATTCGCGATGAGCCTGAATTCCACTCTTTTTTGCTCGTTCCAGCATGGTGGATGCAGTTCCAACTGCATCTCCTCCTTGCCAGGCCGGCGAAGCTACGAAGACCCTGAAAGATCCATCAGGATGCGGTCGAAAGGTGATTTTTACGACCAGCGGGCTGATCGCTTCCACATGTACATTTTCTCCATCCGAAGTAATCGCCGCCAAAGACCCAAACGTAAGGCCAGTCGAACCCAACTCATTCGTGTCTTGCCACGTTTCAGCCAGTGCTCCCAAATCGCTTTCAACAGCGACCTCAGGCTTACGCGGAGACCACAGTCTCAATTCTGCCGTTTGCAGGACTTTTGGGTCTGCACCGTTTACGTCCACCACCATGACGTCAAGTTGGTCATCTACGTAGGTGATAGCGGTCATTCCGCCGCCGCGTTCTACAAATTCGCCGTTATAAAGATCCAGGCGGCCGGTAAAATCGGCGGCGTTGGTAAGCTTGCACAAACTCGGAATGACAATCTGCCCTGGGGACAGCCTCTTAGGAAGAGTATCTTGTCTGTTTAATTGGGCCGTGAAGCATTCCTGCGACCACACGCCAAGACCGAGGCGGCCGTTTCCAAGCGGCATCGATTCCTCACGTTGGAGATTTGGCCGCTGCAGAATGATGTTAGAACGGGCGACGACACCTCTCACATCGATGTTGAAATTGCCGTCTCTCCACGCAGTTGTGGGCCTTAGCACGGGTCCCTGAGCGCCTGCGCGAAACGCTGCGTCGGTTGAGCCTGCCACACCGAAGATCAGCGACAATACTGCAAATATCGGGATCAAACGCATTCGATTAGTTGTCCTTTTTGTTATTTACCTTGCCGACTCATGGGAGTCCGACACGAGAAACTACTGAATTGACTTAATTTCGCCTGAGTGAATCTTTGAGACTGCGTCTAACTCCCGCTTGGCATCCTCTTTCCTTCCCATTTGTCTGTACGCCTGTCCCAAGAGGTAATGTGTGATGAAGTTGCTCGAATCCATCTGCTCCGCATGTTGCAGATAGCTAACCGCGGTCTGAGGATCGTTGTCGTTCAGAAACACCCTGCCCATCAGAATGAAAGGGCCTGTGCTGCTCTGGTCAAGCGAGAGAGCTTGTGTAAGCGAATGCTGGGCTTCCCTGAGTTGCCCCGCTTTGATGTATAGGTCGCCCAGGAATTGATACAGCGGGGAATAGGTCGGATTGATATTGCGCTCCTGCTCAAACTGCTCTAGAGCATGTCTCATATCCCGTCTGGCAAGATAGACCTTCCCAAGCACGAAATGGGCCAGCGCAATATTGGGTGAAATTTGAAGCGCCTTTTTTGCGTTTTCCGCAGCGATCTCAGGCAATTCTAAGCTAAGAAGAATCTGTGCGATCATCAGATAGGCCGCGCCCGCTTCGGGATCCAAACTGTACTGGGATGCAAAGGCTGCGCGGGCGTCGTCGTATCTTTGGGAAACTATGTAGCACCGGCCAATTACATAATTTACGTCCACATCGGAGTCAGAGTTCCACTGCCGCGCGCGCTCAAGATACGGAAGTGCGGCGCTCGGGCGCCCAAGCCGATACAGGGTCAAGCCGCGCATCTGGACTGACTTTCCATCATTAGGATCCTCAACCATCGCAGCGGCAAAGCTCTGTTCCGCATCGACCAGCTTTGCTGTTCGGTAATAGGCAATGCCCAACTCTCGATTCGCACCCTTCACTGGCGGCTTTGCTGCTGCAAGTTGCTGCAACGCGTCAATAGCCTCCCGTTCTTGCCCATGCTCGAGCTTGTTGTGTGCAACCTCCAAAGTCATTGCAGTTGCTGGCTCAGAGGACGCAGGAGATGTCGTCACGGTCTGTCCAAAGACTGAGGCAACGGGGATTAGAGAAATCATTGTCATCACGAGATTTCGCATAGCGGGACTCATGATAACTCGCCCCTGGCTGAAGATCTATGCCTGGCAAAGAAAGACACGGCAGACTCCTCCATCCTGCCTCCAACTACATCTTGGTCTGGGAGAATTTCAACGTTGCGAACGGCAGCAGCATTGCAGCCTATGTATATACCTGCATCAGCGGCCTGGATGGGATCGAGCATGGTCTGGACGGATGACTTCCATCTGGATATAAAGGCGGGCATCTTTCGATGCCCGCAAGTGTTCACAGGAGGCTATTCAGCTAGAACGTGAGTTTGAGACCAAGCCTGAAGAAACGCTCAGCGATAAGGCGGCTCCCAGCGTTGGTGCCACTGATCAGACCGAAATTCGCATCTGTTACACCGTTGTCGGGATTACTGAAATTGGGATGGTTAAAGAGGTTAAGTGCTTCAGCCCGGATTTGCATCTTCAGCTGTTCCTTAATTGGGAAGGTGCGGAAGAGGCTAAAATCGAGATTTACGTATCCGGGCCCGCGAACTGAGTTGAACCCCGCCGTGCCAAAGCGCGCCTGGCTTACCGGAGCATAGGCAGATGTATCGAAGTACGGCGAAACGAGTCCGTGTGCTCCGTAGATCGCAACCTTCGACTTGACCCTATCGGCTATCTGCGAATTCCCGGGTGCATTCAGGGAATCGCCGGGAGCGTAAATTGTGAACGGCGTTCCAGAGTAACGTGAGAATACCCAGTTGGTTTGCCACCCTCCGGCAATAGCAGAACCGACGCCATTAGTGGCATATTTCTTGCCCTTTCCGAAAGGTAATTCATAGATGCCGCTGAGCTCGAAGTTGTGAGTGCGGTCGTCAGGCATCAGCGACCAAGTCAGAGGCATGTACGCGGGAATGAGAATCTGCGGCGCGCCGTCCCCTTGCTCGTCACAGCAAAGCCCCATCCACTTGGAGAAAGTGTAGCTAGCCATGAACTGAAGGCCGCTTGCAAAACGCTTCTGAATTTGTGCTTGCAAGGACTTATAGTTCATGTGTTCGAAGGCCTGAACCTCTGTCATCGGAGCAGTAACTCCGAACTTCTGATTCAAGATCTGGCTTGCCTGACCGCCTCCTACAAGACCGTAGTTGATGTTAGCCCGCGTATGCTGGTGAACGGTGAGAGTGCCTACATATCCCACCTGCGCCAGAAGATTCCATCCCAACTCCTGCTGCAGAGTCGCGTTATAAGACTCCGTATAGCCGCGGATAAAGTTCTTAGCCGGCCAAGCAACACCAATGTCTGAGGGTAAGGTGATTGTACCCGCACTTATGTCCGGGGGAGACAAAGTCGGGAATCCTTTAGTCAGAGGAGTCGCTGCGACATAGCTGTTCGTTCCCGAAAGGCTCTGCGTCACAGTCGAGGGATAGTTATACAAGGCATCGCGGGCCATGCTGATCTGCTCCGGCGCAAGGGAATATCCAGCCCGGAACACTGTGTTCGGCTTGACCCGGTATGCAAAGCCAGCTCGCGGAGCAAACAGGTTTTTCTGGACCGAGATTCCGCAGTCACCTGAAACCTTTCCTAAACCGCAGAACTGGAACTGATTCGTATCCGTGTTGTAGAACTCGATACCGCGATTCTCGCGGCGAGGAACTGGCAGATAGTCCCAGCTTGTTCCCATATAAAGGGTCAACTTCTTCGACACTTGCCATGTGTCTGAGATATATGGAGCAAATTGCCAGCTCCGTAAAGTAACCCAATTTACGGTCAACTCGCTGTTTGAAGCGGACTGCGGAAGGCCCAAAAGAAAATCCGCGAAAGAGTTGAACTCGCCGGTAGCCGGGCTTCCATTTTGGCAGCCGGGACTCGTAGAACTTGGACAGTAGAGCCCCGTGAGGCCTCCAGAGAATTGGAAGTAAGTCTGGGTCACTTCCTGGTGATTGATGTGTTGCTGGCTAACGTCAATGCCGAAACGAATACTGTGGTTCCTCTTTATCCAGGTCACATTGCCGGAGTACTGAAAGATAGGATCCTTATAGGTGAGGGCAGGATAGCCGTAACCAAATTCATTGAGTCCCCCGCTGAATCTGAATTCAGGCACGCCACCCCCGGAGGGTAGCGGTCCAACGTTAGAGTTGGGAATCTTGAGAGTGTCCTGACCGTAGCGAGTGTTGTACATAGGAGGAAACAGGTATTGGTTGGTTTTGGTGAATCCGAAGAGAGCGTCCACCACCAGGTTCGGACTGGCCACGTAAGTGGCCATCACTGAGGTCGAATTGATAATGCCGTGTTGGTCCGTGTTGGATCCATCGCCCGGCCCCAGGATTTGTCCAAGTGCTGCCACCTTCTTTTGCTTATATGGATACGCGCTGTAGCGGCCGGTGAGCCTGAGCTTGGAAGTCGCGTCCCAATCCACCTTCGAATCGATCTTCTGCAGATCATAGAGATATGGAGTGTTGATGTAGATGTTGTTTGTGAACTTCCCGTCTGGCACACCAGAAGGAATGCTAGCCAGTAGAGTTGATGACGCGGAAGCAAATCTTGAAGTGGGAATGATGTAGTTCCCATTTGCATCCCGTGGGAAGGTTGTTCGTCCACTGCCGTCTGGATTTCCCGTGGACGGATCATAGATCGGATTCGGCGATGCCAGGATGCCCTTGGTCATCTGTGGGGTTGGCAACGAATAGAGACCGCCTGAAGCCTGCCTCAGAAAATCACCTTCATAACTGGCGAAGAAGAACAGCTTGTTCTTTATGATTGGACCGCCAATCGTACCGCCGGCATCGTTGTCGATGTACTTGGGTTTTCTGGTTCCCGATGGCGTGAAATAGGGTTGAGCCTTGAGCGCGTTATTGACGTTGTACCAGTAAGTGGAACCATGGAAATCGTTTGTCCCGCTCTTGATCTGAAGTCGAATCCCGCCTCCGTTCATGATTCCTTGGTCGGCGCCAGAGCTGGCCGTCACCGTATTTACGGTCTCGATGGCGTCAGTGGAGGGAACGGCCGTGGAATAGAACTGGACCCAGGGGTTATATGCGCTCACACCGTCCACGCTCACAGCTGTACCACTTGCACTCGTGCCATTCACGTTGATGATCATCGACCGGGCTGGATTGTTTGTGCCGCCTCCACCTGCCCACTGGGGATTCGGCGGAGCAACACCCGGCAACAGCCCTAACAGTCCCTCATATGTGCGGGTAGGCTGCGGCAACTCCTCCAGCTCTTCAGAACTAACGTTGCCATGCACATCTATCCGATCCGTTTCCAATTCGGCTGTCTCTGCTGATACTGTGACGGTCTGCGTCTGCGCACCGATGGTAAGTGACGCGTCGACGCGAGCGGTTGCGTTGATCGTTAGAACAATGTTCGTCGCCTTGTACTCCCCGAAACCCGGCTTAGAGATGCTGATGGTGTAGGTTCCGGCTGGAACCGTTGAAAGCGTATAAACACCGCTCTCGTTGGTGGTTGCAGTTCGCATTTCATTCGTCTGGGTGTGTGTTGCCTTGACCATCGCATCTGGAACTACGGAACCAGATGAGTCCGTCACGGTGCCCACAATGGAACCGTAAAGGACCTGGGCACGGGCGTCGTGGCAGATAAGCAGTAGAGACAGGCATGTGAAGAACGACATATAGTGGACTGCGTGTCTCCGAATCCATTTTCGTGAAGAGCGCATGACATTGCCTCCAAAGTTGTGTCTTGATGCATGACGGTATCTGGGCACACCCAACCGCGGCGTCGGTCTTAATCAAAAGATTCAGGGCCAGCTGCTCAGAATGACCACGTATACATTTGTTGAGCCAGACATCTGCTGTTTTCGTCGAATTGGCCGATTTACCGTAATGTCTACGTATACATTACAGTGCCGGGGCGAGAGCCACCTTAGACATGTTCTGAAAGCTTGTCAAGGGGAAATTATTGCAAGTTTAACGTTTAACCAGGCTCTTAGGCACTTACCGCGATCCCACGAATACCGTGCTTAAGTCCTGAAGGACGCGACTGCCAAGCAAATTCGTAGGAGTTGTTTCTGGCCGGTCAGGGACGATCCTGCAGCTCTGCCAGTGATACCCGGCAGGCGAAATCGACTCGCCCTCAGTGAGTGAGTAGCACCTTCCCTTACAATCATCCTTCTCTGCTGGTTTAACCCCAAGGTGAGACTGCGGGCATAGTCTCGGGAACGGTCGGCTGAGGTGAGGCGTTAGCGGACATGGTTTGGAATCGATTTCACTTCGCTCTGGCGGCCATTTATCTTGCCGGGTTGATCCTCGTAGGAATCCTGACCGCTCGTGAGACTCGAGATTCCAATCAGTTTTTGAACGCTACGGGCGCGCTACCGCTGTGGGTTTGCATAGTGGCCTGCATCGCAGCCAATTGTGGTTCGCTGGATGTGACCGCAATGATGGCGCTGGGCGCACAGTATGGGATTTTGGCTGCCCATTTCTATTGGATCGGCGCGATTCCTGCACTGGTGGTGCTGGTTTTCTGGCTTTTGCCGGCGTACGCTCAGGGACGTTACCCCTCGGTTTTAGACTTTATTGCCCACTATTACGGCCCGGACACGCGAGCGTTGGTTGCGCTGTGTATGGCGATCATGATGCTCCTGCTTTCCGGAGTCTGTCTCTGCGCGGCCGCGCAAGTTTTCGTTACTTTCCTAGGTTGGAGCTTTCTTGAGGGTGTGTTGCTGACGGCGCCCCTTGTTCTGTTTTACATCTGGTCTGGGGGCTTCAGGGCGACCATCTACACGGAGCTTCTTCACTTCGCCATTGTGCTGGTCGCGATTGTGCCACTCAGCTTCCTTGTGATCCGCGATTTTGGCGGGATCGGGAACCTGCTGAGGAGCATTCCGCCCGATCGGGTCCATGCCTGGAAGGCTGTACCTGTTTTTGCGCCGCAAGCGACGATGGATCGCTTCGGCCTGATCCTTGGTCTAGGTCTGGTACTCAGCTTTGGTTACTGGAGTACAGACTTCGTGCTGATGCAGCGGGCACTCGCCGTCAGGAGAGGGGCGGATGTGCGGCTTGTACCTTTGGGACTGGCGGCAGCTAAGCTAGTCTTTGCGTTCCTGATCGTACTTCCAGGTGTGGTCGCGCCGCTGGTTCTGCAATCGAAACTTACAAGAAGTTGGAACGCGACACTGCCATCCATGATTCTCCACTACTACAACCCTTCCTGGGCCGTAATTGGAATCATGGGACTCGCGACGAGTCTTGTGGCTACGTTTGCCAATAACGTTTCAGGATTCAGCGCCGCGTGGGTGCTGGGGATTTATCGGCCAGCGATTCGTCCCGGCGGAGAAGAGAAACACTACGTTTCGATGGGCCGGATGGCCACCGCGGCAGCCATATTACTGTCAATTGGCGGCGCGTATGCCGCTTTGGAAAATCAGAGCATGATGGAATACATGCAGATGATCTTCTCTACGTTCAATGCTCCGCTCTTCGCACTTGTGATGCTCGCGGCTCTTGTGCCGGGAAGGGCGGCAGGAGGCGGGTTGGGAGGCTTTGTTGCCGGCCTGGTTTGCACGGTTCTGCACCAGGGGCTAGCGCACGCGCGCGTGCTCCGTTATGGGAGCCAGATGAATGCAAACTTCTATGGCGCCGTTCTCGGCTTTGGCGTCGCTGTCGTCAGTACGCTGATTATCAGCCGTCCTCGAAAACATGCACTTCCGCAGCTATCGCAAGCCCGGGAACCTGATTGTGCTTCTTCCAAGTTTCCATCACTGCTGGCGCTGCTATCCGGGGCAATTGTCTGTCTGTGCGTTGCTTTGAACGTCTTCTTCTGGTAAGTGTGCTCGCTGGCGCAGGTGGTCAACGGAAAAGCACCGGCGCAAGAGGTGATACATCTGCTCAGTGCTCACACTGATGCGGGACCCAATTGCATTCGCTTTCTGCGAACCTGACGTTACGCATCTAGCCTCTGGATTACAGAGAAGCTGACTTCTCGTAGACCCGCTCCCGGGATTTCTTCCGGGCTTTCGATGTCTCCGATGGTGCCGGACCGGTTGAGTTCCGGATCACGAGGCTCGTACTGACAAGGTATTTTACTCCAACGGCGTTGGGCTCTTTCCTCGCGTTCTGTAAAGCGCGAAAGAAGGTTTCAGCAAATTGGTAGCGTGGCAGACGTAGTGTCGTCAGCGGGGGAAAGATGATATCGCTTAACTCGATATCGTCAAAGCCGATGACAGAAAAGTCCTGAGGAACCGCGTAGCCATGTTGCCGCAAAACGCGAAGTGCGCCAATCGCAGTAAGATCGTTGGCTGTAAGAATTGCGGTCGGCCGATCACCCATGCGGAGGAGTTCCGTCATGGCCGCTTCTCCACCTGAGACGCGGTAGTTCCCCATTTGCATGAAATCGGGATTCACCGCTAGACCGAATTTCTTCATGACTCTCATGAACGCATTTGCGCGGTGGTCAGAGATGGTTATCTTGGATGACCCGCCAATGTATCCGATCTTGGTATGTCGCAGCTCCTTCAGATATTCAATTGCCTGTTCCATCCCGCTGGTGTTGTTGATGACAACATCGCTCAATCCAGGACCGACCATGCGGCGATCCATCGTCACGAGCGGTACGCGATTATGGATCATCGATTCGATCGATTCCGTTTCGATTTCCGACGCGAGAAGGGCAACTCCATCTACTTTCCGAACGAGCATTCTGCGCACGGACTGCTGAATCCGTGTGGGATGAAAATCGGTGGTCGCCATCAGCATTTCCTGGTTGTTCTCGACCAGAATCTTCTCGAAGCATTTAATGAATTCTGAGAAGAAGGGGTTTGTAATATCGGGAATGATGAGACCGTAGGTGCTGCTTCTGCCATACTTCAGGGTGGTCGCATTGGTGTTGGGAAAGAACTTCAGTTCATCGATAACGCGACGCACACGGTCGGCAGTCGCGGGCCTGACACGATCGGATCCGTTGATGACGCGTGATACCGTGGCGCTCGATACGCCAGCAATCTTCGCGATGTCACGCATATCCATTTAAGGTTCCTCCGCCCCCGCCGCACCATCAATAGTCGACTTGGCCGTGACGATGGCTTTCACTACAAGCAAAGATCATTCCATCCCCAGCAGCGCGCCGGGATGTATCCACACCAGACCGGCTTTGAGCCGTTCTTTGCCCAGGACCGGTCGAACACGTGAGAAGAATAGTCAAGTGTACTGTATTCACTTGCCCTGTGCCTCGCCACAATGTCGTCGGATGTAAATGTCGTCTCTATCGCCCACTGTAAACTTCGAGTTATTCGAGCCCGCACTAGATCAACCATTCCTTTAGAGAGTGCGGAGGTGATTTTTGCAGGCGACGGCGCACCTATGCAGCTTGCCTCTGCAGGGCGCACGCAGATATTGCAGATTGTCCCTCGCCAAAACTCCATCCGCATGGAATTGAACCCGCGTGTAACATTGTTACATCCTCAAGCCATTTTGGGAGAGCCGGGGATGTTGCGGTTTGGCAAATTACTGATTCGGAAGCTGCCTCGCGAGCGTGGAGTTTTGATGAGGGACAAGGCTTTTACGGGGTATGGCTATGCATGCCTCCCGACGATTCACCTCTTCTGCTTCGCGACACCGGCACCCAGGAAATCTACGCTCTGGATTGGCAAGCCCCGTAACTCACACTCGCCGCTCCGCCGCGCCCCTTCAGGACTATCGCGATGTGACAAGCGACGAATCCTCAAGGTCAATCCGAAGTTCCTGCCGAGTGGCGGGCAAACCTTCCATAATCCCCGT
>WNFN01036400.1_pt1 | contig 19552 bp, 16 predicted proteins | sample 5400161 | NCBI WGS metagenome assembly WNFN01 (sample SAMN13153353, study PRJNA577476) | soil metagenome | isolation source: 80 cm saprolite on Douglas fir-dominated hillslope | place: USA:California | collected 2013-09-17 | reverse complement strand
CCCGACGGCCCGACCAGGAAGACGAACTCGCCCTTCTCCACGTCGAGGTTGACGCTCTCCAGGGCGGGACGGCTCTGATTCGGGTACGTCTTGGTGACGCTCTCGAAATGAATCACAGGCCCATCACAACGCTCGATAATGAACATGGACCGAGCCGCGATGGCGCCCCGGTTTGATCACGGGACAGTCTAGGGGGGAAACTGGCCTGGAACGTCCAACATTGTCGAAGTGAGCGGACGGCACCGTCCCTGAAGGGGGACCACATGAGCTGCGAGCACCTGATCTGCGCACAGTGCGCCGGCCCCGTCGCTGAGGCCCGGTGCCCGGTGTGCCGCGCAGCCAAGTCTGACCTGCACCACCACAGTCACGGCATCAGCGTGCCTTACGCCGTCTTGCTGTTGCTGCTGGCGGTAGCGGTCATTCTGGCCTGGCAGCACGTAGGGCACTAAATTAGGGCAACTTAACCTCTGCCGCTGGTGCCGGAGGGCCAACCGGTCACGATGTGCGGCGTCGGCCAGAGCCAGGTCACGCCCGGTCGCTCCGCCGGCCGCTACAGCCCCTGGGTGCGCAGCCAGCGGATCTCTGCCTCGATGAAGCCGTCGATCTCGCCGTCCATCACGGCAGCGGTGTTGCCGGTCTCGTAGCCCGTCCGCAGATCCTTGATGTTCTGGTAGGGATGCAGGACGTAATTGCGGATCTGGGTTCCCCAGCTGCGCCCGCCGTCTCCTCGCAGTTCGTTCATCTTGGCCGCCTGCTCCTCGCGCTTGCGCTCAAGCAGCTTCGCCTGCAGTACGGCCATCGCGCTGGCCCGGTTCTGGATCTGGCTCCGCTCGTTCTGGCAGGACACCACGATCCCGGTCGGCAGGTGCGTGATCCGTACGGCTGAGTCCGTCGTATTCACTCCCTGGCCCCCTGGGCCGCTCGATCGGTAGACGTCGACCCTGATTTCATCGTCGGGAATGTCGATGTGGTCGGCTTGCTGTACCACGGGGATCACGTCAACCCCCGAGAACGAGGTTTGCCGGCGCCCCTGGTTGTCGTATTTGGAGATCCGGACCATCCGGTGGGTGCCGTGCTCGCCGCGCAAGGTGCCGTAGGCGTACGGCGCCTTGATCGCGAAGGTGGTTGACTTGATACCCGCCTCTTCCGCGTAGGACGTGTCATAGATCTCGGTCGGGATTCCATGGCGCTCCGCCCAGCGCAGGTAGATGCGCTGCAGCCCCTCGGCCCAGTCGGCCGCGTCGGCACCACCAGCCTGGGCGTTGATCGTGATCAGCGCCTCACGCGAGTCGTACTCGCCGCTCAGCAACGTCCGGATTTCTAGTTGGTCAATCTGGCTACGGATCGCGGCGAGGTCGCGCAGCGCCTCCTGCTTGGTCGGCTCGTCGGCTTCGCTCTCGGCCAGCTCGAACATCACCGACAGGTCATCGAGCCTGCCATGCAGGCCTTCCAGTCTGGACAACTCGGCATCGAGGTAGGACAGCCGCCGGGTGACCGCCTGCGCGTTCTCCTGGTCCTCCCACAACCCGGGGTCGGCCGACCGCTCGCGCAGATCGTCGGCCTCCTTCCGCATCCCGTCCGGGTTCAGGACAGCCTCGATACTGGCGAGCTTCGATGACAGCTCAGAAATCTCGCTCGAGTAGTCGATTGCCATGGCCGAAGCCTACGCGAAACCACGCTCTGTCCGGATGGCGCACCAACCGCGCCGCCGCAACGGCCCAGGGCGCCAGCCCGGTCAGGCGGGCAGGGCGCTCGAGGCAACCAGGGTCCGGATCGCCCGGACGGCCACAGACAGGGTGGCCACGGTAAACGCGTCGCTCTCCCAGATCTCGACCAGCGTCTGCGCGGCCCTGGCGACGGCTGCCTGGTTCTTAGCCACCCACACGGCGAGTCGCTGCTCGGGGGTTCCGGTGTCGGTGACGGTGAGCACGTCCCTCGCCAGCGCAGCATGAGCGGCGTACAAATCGTCCCTTAGCGCGTTCCTCGCCATCGTGTTCCATCGGTCATCGCGCGGCAGGGCGGTGATCCGGTCCCGAAGCCTTGTGATCTGCAGCCGGTCGGCCAGGTCGAAGTAGACCTCGGCGGTCTCCTCGACCGGCCGCCCCGTGCTGGACGCGATGTCCACGATGTCGAACGCCGAGTACGCGGGGACCATGGCGGCAACCCGCTCGGCCAGCTCGTCGGGGAAGCCCCGGCTGGTAAACAACTCCCGGCGCTCCTCAAAGCTGGACATGTCCAGCCCGGCGAGCAGCTTGGGCAGGCCGCCTGCGACGGTCAGCACGCCGCCGGCGAAGAAGTCGATCGTCGCCTGGATGTCGAACGGCGGCCGCCTGAAGTGCAGGAGCCAGCGACTGGCCCGCTCGGTGAGCTTGCGCGCCTCGAGCAGGGCGAGGATCTGGGCCGAGGTGTCCACCTTGCCGTCCAGCGCCCTCAGCTGGAGCCAGAACCCTGGCATGTCGAAGACCTCCCGGGCAACCAGGAAGGCCTCGGTGATGTGCGGCACCGACGCGCCGGTCTCCTCGTTCAGCCGGAACGCAAACGTGATGCCCGACTTGTCCACCATCTCGTTGATCACGGCGGTGGTGATGATCTCCCGGTGCAGCCGGTGCGACCGCATCCGGTCGGCGAACCGCTCCCGCAGCGGGATCGGGAAGTATCTGTTCAGCGCCCGCTCGAGGTACGGGTCATCGGGCACCTCCGAGGCAAGCACCTCCTGGCCCGCCGCGATCTTGGTGTGTGCGAGCAGGACGGAGAACTCCGGCAGGGTCAGCCCGGAACGGTTGGAGCGGCGCTCGGCGATGTCCTTGTCAGCGGGCAGGACGTCCAGGCGGCGCTTGATCCTGCCTTCACGCTCCAGCTTCCTGATGTACCTGGCGTGCACGTGCAGCAATTGCGCTGCCTGGGTGCGGGCGGCGGCGAGCGCCCGGTTCTGGTGGTAGTTATCGGCCAGGACCAGCCGCCCGACCTCGTCGGTCATCGTCTGGAGCAGCGCATTGCGGTCGGCCACGGTCATCTGGCCGTCGCGGACCACCTCATCGAGCAGGATCTTGATGTTGACCTCATGGTCGGAGGTGTCCACACCCGCGGAGTTGTCGATGAAGTCGGTATTGACCAGGCCGCCGCCGAGCGCGTACTCGATCCTGGCCTCCTGGGTCAGGCCGAGGTTCCCGCCCTCGCCGATCACCCTGGCCCGCAGCTGCGAGGCGTCGATCCTGACCGCGTCGTTGGACCGGTCGCCAGCGTCGGCGTGCGCCTGGCTGGTGGCCTTCACGTAGGTGCCGACGCCGCCGTTCCACAGCAGGTCGACTGGGGCGGCCAGGATGGCCGAGATGAGCTCGTCGGGGGGCCGCGCCGCGGTGCCGTCCCCAAGGCCGAGCACGGCCCGTACCTGCGGTGAGATGGGCACCGACTTGGCCGACCGCGGCCAGACTCCGCCGCCTTGTGAGATGAGCCCCGCCTCGTAGTCGGCCCAGGACGACCTGGGCAGGCCGAACAGGCGCCGGCGCTCGGCGAAGCTGGCGGCCGGATCGGGTTCAGGATCGAGAAAGACGTGCCGGTGGTCGAACGCTGCCACCAGCTTGATGCGCTCGGACAGCAGCATGCCGTTGCCGAAGACGTCTCCTGACATGTCACCGATGCCGACGACCGTGAAGTCGGTGGCGGCGACGTCGATGCCGAGGGTGTGGAAGTGGAACTTGACCGACTCCCAGGCCCCGCGCGCGGTGATGGCCATCTTCTTATGGTCGTAGCCCGCCGAGCCGCCGGAAGCGAACGCGTCGCCGAGCCAGAAGCCGCGGCTCAGCGCGATCTCGTTGGCGGTGTCGGAGAACGTCGCGGTGCCCTTGTCGGCCGCCACCACCAGGTACGGGTCGTCGCCGTCGTGCCTGACCACCCGCTCGGGCGGGATGACCAGGCCCGCCTTGAGGTTGTCGGTGACGTCGAGCATGGCGCTGATGAGCATCCGGTAGCACGCGAGGACCTCGCGCTGGTTGGCCTCGCGATCGCTCGGGTCGGGCCTGGGCCTTGGCGAGCCCGAGTATCTCGGTGCGGAAGTCCTCGCGCCGGTCTGACCAGCGCAGGCCGCCGCGGGCGACGTTCGCGAAACGCAAGTGCACTGCTTCGAACCTGGGCGAGTACACGAAGAGCTCGAATTTCGGTCGCGGCGCCGGCAGATCGGGTACGAGCGCGGCGTCCAGCTTGAATACCAGGTACGGCGCCTTCTCCTCCGACCCGGGCACCCCGGGCTGGCCGCGGAAGTAGTTGGTCCGCTGGGTCGCGATGATCAGGCCAAGGTAGGCGCGCAGGATCCGGTCCTCGTCTAGGCTGGCCACCTCATCGAGCGCGCCCCCGATTTCCTCGAATAGCGCTTCACTCCGCTCGGCCTGGCCCGCGAGCCGGTCAGGGTCGAACCTCGACTCGAATAGCCGGATGAGCTGGCGGGCGAGAACCGGGTTGGACCTCAGCACGCGGGCGATGTAGCCGGGACTGAACGTGGTGCCTGCCTGCTGCAGGTACTTGGCATACGCGCGGAGCAACACGACCTGCCGCCAGGTCAGGCCCGCGTCGAGTACCAGCGAATTGAAGCCGTCGTCCTCGATCTCGCCGCTCCACAGGGCTGCCAGGGCGCCCTCGACTTGCCCGGCCACGGCCGTGACGGAGACGTCGGTCACCTGGGTGGTGCGGCCGCCGGGCCCGGCCGCCGCCGCACCCTGCCGGCGCAGGCCGAAGTCATAGATCCAGAACGGCTCGGCCCCCGGAAACTCGTACGGGTGCTCGTCGACGACCTCGACGCCCATGTTCTGCAGCCGCGGCAGGACGTCGCTCAGCGTGATCGGGCTCCCGGTCCTGTGGATGGTCAGCCGCCAGACTCGCCGCTTCTGGCCTGGGCCTTCGCCGTAATGCGGCTCCTGCTCGACCGGCACGCCTCCCACGTATCCCGCGGATTCCCACAGCTCGAACGAGATGTCCAGGCCGGATTCGCGCATCTGCTTGATCTTGGCCAGGTCCGAAATGGCTGCCGAAGCCGGGACGTCGGCCTTGTAGGTCTCGGAGATCGAAGCGGCGACTTTGGCGAGCAGTGCCCGCCCATCGCGCTCGCCGAGCTGAGCGACGGCCTCGCGGACCAGGTCGTCGTCCCAGGACCTGACGGCTGCCGCGATCGACTGCTCGAGCACGGCCACGTCGGCATCGACCAGGGTCTTGCCGCGCTCGGCCCGCACTACGATGTGCAGCCTCGCGATCGGGCCCTCGTCGACCACGGCGCTGTAATCGACCTGCGCACCGCCGAGCGCTGCCCGCAGTATCTCCTGCACGGCCACCCTGACCTTGGTGTTGTACCTATCCCTTGACAGGTAGATCAGGCAGGACACGTACCGGCCGTAGATGTCCTTGCGTAGGAACAACCTGGTCTGCATGCGCTCGCGCAGCCGCAGCACCTCGCCAGCGACGTCGGCGAGTTCGGCCACCGGCGTCTGGAACAGCTCTTCGCGGGGGTAGACCTCCATGAACTCGGCCACGGCCCGGCCGTCGTGGCTGTCGGCGGCGATGCCGCTCGCCGCGTAGACCTCGGTCAGCTTGCGGCGCAGGATGGGGATCCTGGCGATGCTGTCCGTATAGGCCATGTGGGTATAAAGGCCGAGGAAGCGCCACTCGCCTATCACCTCGCCCGCCTCCGACAGCCGCTTGATCCCGACGTAGTCCAGGTAGCTGGGCCGGTGCACGGTCGCGCGGGAGTTCGCCTTGGTCATGATCAGCCGGCGGCTGGGATCGGTGGCCATCTTCCGCGCCTGCTCGCGCAGGCTGGCGAGCGGTGTGGTGCCAGGCTTGTCATGCCGCAGGATGCCAAGACCGGTCCCCGGCACCCCGCGGAGCGCCGGCCCGTCCGCTTCTTGGACGATGTCGTACTGGCGGTAGCCGAGGAACGTGAAATGCGAGTCGACCAGCCAGCGCAGCAGCAACTCGATCTCGGCAGGCGATTCGGCCGACGACGGGGATCCGGCATCAGACTGCTGGACTGCGCCGGTTGTGCCCTGGGCACGCCCGGTGCTCGTGCTCGCAGCCGCGAGCTCGTCGGCGATCCGCAGGGCCATGGCCCGCATCTTCGGGTAGTCCTCGACGGCGAGCCGCACGTCCCAGAGCGCGTGCTCGAGATCGGCGGCAATCGCGCTGGCTTTGCCCGCGGGCAGCTTGGCCACCTCGATGTGCGACCACGACTCGGGGATCACGTCTGACCCGGCGTCGCGGGCGCGGTCGGCCGAGCCGGCTGTCTCGGCCGGGCGGAGCACCTCGCGCAGCGAGCCAGAGACATCCCTGCAGATGGTCAGCTGCGGGTGAACAACCAGCTCGGTGGTTACCTCGTGGACGGCGAGCGTCATCGTGATGGTGTCGACCAGGAACGGCATGTCGTCGGTCACTACGTCGATAACGTCCCGGTCGGGCAAAAGCGTCGCCTCCGCACCCGACCTCACCCGGACGACGGCCCGGCCCTGCGGCCGCGTCGCCGCGACGCGAGCGTGCTCCGCGGCGACGAGTCCAGCCCGTTTCGGGCCAGCGCCCATCAAATCCGACGAGTCGACGTGGCGGTAGTAACACTGCAGATAGGTCTCGTAATCGCCGACCCTGGCACCATCGCCGAGCTCAGCCGCTGCTTCGGTGAGGAGCGCCCGCCGCGCGGCGCTCTGGTGCTCAGACATCCGTTCCACTCCCTCGTGGATTTGGGGGGTGTTTCGTGGAAACACTCCCTACAGTTTGTCCCGAAGTTCCCAGAGCAACGGGTAATAACGCAACGGCACCCGCCGATGCAGATAAGGAGCGCCGGTCGAGCCGCCTGTGCCCGATTTCGTGCCGATCTGGCGCTCCACCATCTGCACATGCCGTGCCCGCCACAGCGCCGAGACCTCGTCGTGGTTGAGCAGGCTCTCGGCGAGCTGCCAGAGGTCGTCGTGGGCTGCCCGGTCCCTTGCGACGGCCAGCAGCGACTCCGAGATCCTGTCGTCGGAGCTCACGTCCAGGCCGCGGCGGCTGAGCACGCCCAGGAATGAGTCCCATAGCGTGGGCTCGGCTAGCCGGCGAGACAGCCGTTCTCGTTCGGATTCGGTCAGTCCGCGAAATCGCCCCACAAACCGATGGTCCTTGGCTCCGGACAGGAACTCAAGCTCCCTGAACTGGACCGACTGCAGGCCGCTGGCCGGCGCGAGCGTCGAGCGGAACTGCAGGAAATCCTGAGGCGTCATGGTCTCGATCACGTCAACCTGGCTGACCAGCAGCCGCTCGATGACCTGAGCACGCTGCATCAGGTGCCTGGCCAGCCAGGTCTCGTCGGTGTCGGTCGGCCAGCGGCACCTGCTGATCCAGCAGGTCGGGGAGGTGCAGGTAGGTGCCGTAAGTAAGCCGGCCGCCCTCCTCGCCGAAGCTCCGCCCGGAATATGCCGCCACTACGGTTTGTCCCCCTCACGGCCGCCGGGCCCGAAGTAGGCCAGCACGTCGGGGTTGACAAGCGAGTCGCGGTCCGCGGCCTCACTGATGGGCGTGCCGGTGAGGATCTTGCGCACGGGAACCTCAAGCTTCTTGCCGGATAGCGTCCGCGGCACGCCGGGAACCTGGTGCATCTCGTCGGGCACATGCCGGGGCGACAACTCCGACCTGAGCTGGGAGCTGATCTTAGCGCGGAGGGCGTCGTCCAGGGTCGCGCCCGGCGCTAGTACCAGGTAAAGCACCAGCCGCCCTTCCCTGCCGAGCACGCCCGTGTCGATCACGAGGCTGTCGGTGACCTCGGGCAACTCCTCCACGATGCGATAGAACTCGCTGGTCCCCATCCGCACGCCGCCGCGATTCAAGGTCGCGTCTGACCTGCCATAGATAATGCAGCCTCCGTCGGGCAGGTTCATGATCCAGTCACCATGTCGCCAGACGCCTGGATACTGGGCGAAGTAGCTGGCCGCGTATCGCTCGCCGGTTTCGTCGCCCCAGAATCCGATCGGCATCGATGGCATCGGCACCGTTAGGACGAGTTCGCCGACCTGGCCGACCACTGGTTTGCCTTCGGCATCGAATGCTTCGACCTTCGCGCCGAGGCACGGCCCCGCGATGATCCCGCGCCGCACCGGAAGAAGCGGACACGGCCCGACAAACCCCGTACACATATCGGTGCCCCCGGAGAACGACCCGAGCACAAGGGAACAACTGGGGCGCTCGTTGTGCGAGGCGACTGCGGCGTAGACCCAGTCGAAGCCCTCAGGGGGGAGCGGGGAGCCGGTCGAGCCGACACCGCGCAGCCGGGACAGGTCAAGCTCCGCGGCTGGTCGCAGGCCCGCTTTCATGCAGGTCACCAGGTAAGACGCTCCAGTGCCGAAATATGTGACGCCGGTCTCGGCGGCCAGTCGCCACAGTTCGTCCGTGCCCGGATAGACAGCGCTGCCGTCGTAGACGACCACGGTTGCGCCAGCGAGCAGCCCGCCCACGACGAAGTTCCACATCATCCACCCGGTTGTCGTGTACCAGAAGAACACGTCCCCTGGCCCGAGGTCCAAGTGCAAGCAGAGCGCCTTGAGATGCTCAAGCACGATGCCGCCATGCCCGTGCACGATCGGTTTCGGCAGACCGGTCGTCCCGGAGGAGTACAGCACCCACAGCGGATGCTCGAACGCCACGTCGTCGAACTCGGTCCGCAACGGCCGAAGTCCGCCCGGCTGGCCTGCCGCCGCGAGGTCGCCGAGGGCGGCCCATGGCGTGGTACGGACCGGCAAGGCCGGATGACTCGCCGCCGTGCCGATGTAGTCGACCATGATCACAGAGCTGAGGCCGGGCAGGGCCGCGGTGATCGACGCAACCTCCCGCTGGCGGTCGAACGTCTTCCCGCCGTAGGCATAGCCGTCCACGGCGATCAGCACTTTCGGGTCCACCTGAGCGAACCGGTCGATTACGGCATGCGCCCCGAAGTCCGGCGAGCAGGACGTCCAGATCGCGCCGATGCTGGCGGTCGCCAGCAGGCCTACCACCGCCTGCGGCGAGTTGGGCAGGTACGCGGCAACGCGGTCGCCGCGCCGCACCCCGAGGGCGATCAGCGCCGAGCGGACTGTCGCCACCTGCTCGTCAAGCTCGGCGTAGCTCAGGCTGCCCCGATGACCGGCCTCAGACCGGTAGATGATCGCCGTTCGGTCCGGGTCCGTGCTGGCTGCCTTGAGGGCGTTGCGCGCATAGTTGAGGGTGGAACCAGCGAACCAGGTGACGGCAGGCATCGGGCCGCCCTGCAGCACCGGCGCATCGCCGCGGCTCCCGAGCACGCCAAAGTAATGCCAGAGCGACGACCAGAACTCTGCGGGCTCCGAGACCGACCACTCCCACAGTCCGCCGTATCCTCCGCCGGTGCTGACGCCCCGGTTGGCGGCGAGCCAGCGCGCGTAGTCCGTGACCTTGGCCCGCTCGATGTCCGCCTGCGTCGGCGCCGACAAGACCGCGCCGTAGCCGCGTCCGGCAGGCAGGTCCTGCTCCGGCGTCGCCTGTTGCTGCCCCACTTCACCGCCCCTGATCGGTTGAAAGGACGTTTATACCAGTATGAATCTCCGATGGCGCCCGAGGTGTTGCGCGTCACTCCTCATCAACGCGGCGGCACTCCTTCTGGACAGGACCGAACCGAAATACCCTTGCCGAAGCCCGCCGGGTGCGACTGGGTGTGCTGGCTGGCACCGGTAGCGGGCGCGAATTCAGAACGGGACGATGGTGGTGAGCAGGCCGGTTGGGTGTCCGCGACCAGCGAGGGTGCGGCAGAATCCGACTGCATCGAGCGTCATGTGCTCGGCCTCGGGGTGATCCGGGTGGTGGGAGTAGGTTCCGCCGACCGGGCCGGTGAGGTCGAGCGCGAAGGGCCTGCCGTGGCGGCGGGCCCATTCGGCGACGACGTCGGCGACGATGCGGCCGTCGTGGCTAGCGCTGAGTTCGAGTGGCTGGTCAAGGGCCCGGGCGGCGTCGGTACGGTGCATCCATAGGTCGCGCAGGTAGATGGTGTCGATGAGGTAGCCGAGTTTCCACGTCTCGTGCACAGGTCCGTCGACGGCGAGCTTCGCGTGCTGGCGGACGAGCGCGGGGGTGCGGGCGCGACCGCGCACGGTCATGGGTGCGGCCACTGTCAGCCGCTCGACGATCTGCGCGGGGCTAAGATCGGCGCGCTCGCGCACCTGCACGGCCGACAGGGCGGCTTCGAGCGGCCCGCCGTGATGCTTGCGGTGGGCGCGGGCGCGGCGCAGCTGGCGTACGTTCTCGCGGATCGACGCGCCCGCCTCGCACGCGCCAAGGACGTGCTGGTACATGGCGCGGATGTCCCAGGCGGGGCAGTCGGTCGCGGCTGTCCACGCCGTGTCGTCGAGCGTTCGGAGTAGCGCGAGCGTGCGGTCCAGCTCATGTGCCTGCAGGCGCATCGCCTCGTCGTGCGTCAGCGGCTCGATGGTCGTGACGTCAGTGGTCGTGGTGGTCATGCTGGGGCTCCCTTGGCTGGGGCGGTGCGGGTCCTGGACGTGCGGGGCGCACGGCCCGGCTGGGTGTGGGCGAGGAACATGTCGACCGCCTCGTCGATGAGGCGGATCCAGCGGTCCCCTCCGGGGTCGTTGGAGACCTGCTGGTCGACCAGGCCGGTCACTAGAGCGGTCGCGATGTCAAGATGCCGGGGTTCGGTGATCCCGTTCCGGACGAGCACCTCTCGGACGCCCGCCAGGGCGCGGACCGCCGGCGCATAGGCCTGCGGTGATGGCTCGAATCCGGGCAGCGTGCGCTGGAACAGCAGCTGGTAGCGCGCCGCGTCGCTGGCGCAGAACAGGGCGAACCGCCGCGCGGTGGCCGCGAGAACATGGCGCGGGTCATCGGTGCCATACGGCTCGGCCATCTTCTCGGCGAACTCCGTGGCCGCCTTCCCGAACATCGCGTCATAGATCGCGTTCTTGGAGTCAAAGTAGGCATACACCGTCGGCGTGCTGATCCCCGCCCGGCGGGCCAGGTCCCGCAGCGAAAGCCCGGCCAGGCCCTCCTCGCCGACCAGCGCCCAGGCGGCCTCGACGATCGCGTCGCGCGCGGAACGCCGGCGTGCATCGCGCCAGCCCGCCGCCGCGGAGTTTTTTATCATCGCTCGCGATACTTGCACAGCGTTTAGCTTTTGTAAAGTGATGTCATCGCTGATCCATGGCCGCCAGCCTGAGTTCGCACACTGGCCAGGGTGCACCGCAGCGAACCCTGGCCTACTGTTGCTTTCATGGTCTGGTCCTCTCGGTTAGGCGAGCGGAGCGGACCTAGACGCCCGCCGGGCGCACTCACGCCTCGGCGGGGGCCGCCCCTTCCGGTCGCCTATTGGCTGATCGCCGCCACGACACGGGACGTATCGGCCAGGTCCGAGAGCACCGGGTCGGCACCGGCGTCCCGCAGCTCGCTGATCGTCGAGCGCCCGGTCGCGACGCCGAGGCAGCGCACGTCGGCGACGTGCGCGGCAGCAGCGTCCCTGACCGAGTCCGCCACGTAGACGGCGTGGCCCGGCGTGAACTGCACGCGGTACTTCTCTGCCGCCATCGCTAGCGACCGCACTATCTGGGTGCCCTTCGGATAGACATCGGACCCATAGCCGCCGATCCCGAGATCGAGGTACCTGTCCAGCCCGAAGGCGTGCAGCTTGCTCGCGGCGTTCTGCTTGATCGTGCCGGTGATCACCGTCTGGATCGCGCCAGGCAGCCGCGAGACGGCGGCCAGCGCCTCGCGCGCACCAGTCAATGGGCGGCCCTGCGTGGCGAGCTGCTCGCTGCGCGCCCCGAACGCGGCTGCGAGCTCCGTCGCGTACCTGGCGAGCAGGTCGTTGTCCTCGGCAATAGCTGAGCGGGGCACCGCCTCGTTGAGCGCGAGCGATTCGAAGAATATCTCCGAGTCGCTGGCGCCGGCCAGCTGCGGCAAGGCGACCAGCGGGCGCCCGGTGACCTTCCTGAATGCCTCAGCGTAGGCATCACGGGACACCCTGGCGACATCTACCAGGGTGAGGTCGATGTTCCACAGGACGAGGCGGTGGATGACGGATCTCCCGCGTGTGTCATCGGGCGTGTGTCCCGCACCCTAGCCCATGTGCGGATAGCGATAGTCCGTCGGCGGGGAGAACAGCTCCTTGATGGTGCGCGCGTTGACCCAGCGCGTCAGGTTGAAAATCGAGCCGGCCTTGTCGTTGGTGCCGCTGGCCCGCGCCCCGCCGAAGGGCTGCTGACCGACGACCGCGCCGGTAGGCTTGTCGTTGATGTAGAAATTTCCTGCCGAGAACCGCAGCGCGTCAGTGGCGGCGGCTATCGCGGCGCGGTCCGTCGCGATGATGGACCCGGTCAGCGCGTATGGAGCGGCATCGGCTGCCTGCGCGACGGTCGCGTCGTAGTCGGCGTCGTCGAATACGTGCACGGCCAGGATGGGTCCGAAGTACTCCGTGGTGAAGACCTCGTCGGTCGGGTCGGAGCACTCAAGCACGGTCGGCTTGACGAAGTAACCGTGCGCGCGGTCCGTGCTGCCGCCCGTTACGACGCGCACGCTCGACCTCGACCTGGCCCGGCTGAGCGCGTCGACGTGCTTGGCGTACGCGCGCTCGTCGATCACCGCGCCCATGAACGTCGACAGGTCCGCAGTCACGTCACCCACTGTGAGCGACTCGACCATGGCGACGAACGAGTCCTGCATCCGCATCCAGACGCTACGCGGGATATAGGCCCGGGACGCCGCCGAACACTTCTGGCCCTGGTATTCAAACGCACCGCGCACCAGCGCCACCGTTAGCACGTCGGGATCGGCCGACGAATGAGCGATAACAAAATCCTTGCCGCCGGTCTCGCCGACCAGGCGCGGGTATCCGCGGTAACCCGCGATGTTCTCCCCCACGGTCTGCCACAGGCGCTGGAAGGTTGCTGTCGACCCGGTGAAGTGAATGCCCGCCAGGTCGGCGTGCGGGACCGCGACTCGGGAGATCGCCTGGCCGCTGCCGGTCACCATGTTGATCACGCCGGGCGGGAGTCCGGCGGCTTCGAGCAGTCGCATCAGGTAGTGCGCGGAGAACTGCTGGGTTGGCGAGGGCTTCCAGAGCACCACGTTGCCGAGAAGTGCGGGCGCTGTCGGGAGGTTGCCGGCGATGGAGGTGAAGTTGAACGGCGTGATCGCCAGGACGAAACCCTCAAGCGGGCGGTACTCGAGCCTGTTCCACAAACCAGGCGATGATGCCGGCTGCTCGGCAAGCAGGCGCCTGGCGTAAGCCGCGTTGTACCGCCAGAAGTCAATAAGCTCACAGGCCGCGTCGATCTCCGCCTGGTAGACCGACTTCGACTGGCCGAGCATCGTCGATGCATTGATCACCGATCGCCACGGGCCAGCCAGCAACTCGGCCGCGCGCAGGAAGATGGCCGCCCGGTCGTCGAACGACAGCTCGCGCCAGCCAGGCGCGGCCAGCCGGGCAGCCTCGATCGCGGCTACCACGTCCTCGTCGGTGGCCTCGCCGAGGCGGCCAAGCACGTGCGCGTGGTTATGCGGCTGGACGACGTCCATCCAGCCGCCGCCGCCCATGCGCTGCACGCCCCCAATAGTCATGGTCAGGTCGACAGACTCGCCGGCCAGCTCCTTGATCTTGGTTTCCAGGGCCGCGCGCTCGGGACTGCCTGATGCGTAGCTCTTGACAGGCTCGTTGGCCGGAGCCGGGACGTTGGTGACGGCATCGAACACGGACTGCTCCCATAGCTCGATAGAGGCGTACGACGGCCTGCGACCAGGCCACCATGCAACTCCAGTTTCGTCGATCCTCATCGTTGCACCAAACCGGCGTGCCTGCCGAGAGCGGCCTTACCCGCGAGACGCGGACACCGGCCTCAGCCGATCAGGTAGATCAGCTCCTGCGTCGCATACCAGAGCAGCTCATGCCCTTCGGCGCTATCCACGACGAACTTCGCGTCGCTGTCCCCCGCGTCGGCGGCAGGCAGAGCGGCCGCCGCCGCGTCGATGTCCTGCGCGGCGTCCATGGCGTCGACGTGGCCAGCGACCACGTCCGCGAGCATGACAGGAAGTACCACCATGACGTGACCTGGCTTGTCGATCCCGTTCCTGACGCTGATCAGCGATTCGGGCAACTCGGCCGCGAGCACGACCCTGCGCCTGGCTGCCTTGGTGTCGATATGCAGCATCCGCAACGACGCGCGAGCAGCCTGCACCATCGCGATGTACTCGAGTTCCTCAAGATCACCGCTCGCGTACCACTCCCGCAGCGCGGGCGTTACCGCGAATCCGGTTACCGGTGCGGGCCCGACCTGCCCAGCCACCAGCGCAGACCCCAGCGCCGCCAGCGTGGTTGGCAGGTAGACGCGCATGAGGTCCCCAAACGGCTCACTGCAATGCGATCGCTCACCCGCGCACGCCTGACCGGCCGAAGCGGGGAGTTCTACCGAGTCTGCCAGCCCTAAGTGTGCGATGACCCCAGAATCATCACCTGGCTCACAAGCAATCGCTGAATCCGCGGGCGTTACCGGAAATGACATCGACCACCTTGGCAACCGCCACGTCGATCGACTCGTGCTCCCAGAACCTGATCACCGTCCAGCCCGCCTGGCCAAGAGCCGTATCAGCGGCCCGGTCCCGGTCGACGTTACGGCGCAGCTTAGGTTCCCAGTACCAGGTATTCGCCGCTGGCTGGCTGCCGTGCTCCGGACAGCAGTGCCAGAAGCAGCCATCCACGAAGACGGCGACCTTCCTGGCGGTGAACACGATGTCCGGCCTGACCCTGACCCCGTCGGCCAGCTCGAGTCGGTAATCCTTGCGATAGCGGAGGCCGAGCCCGTGCAACGCCCGCCGCAGCGCCAGCTCGGGCTTGGTGTCGGCGCGGCGGTTAGCCCGCATGTTCGCCGAACGCCCGGCGCTCGATGGCTGCGGATAGCCAGGCCGAGGTGCCGGCACTGCGGCCGGGCCAGCCGTGCTGACGGCGCTCGCGACTGTTGGCACGACCGTATTCCGGCCGGCGCCTGCCGGCGGCGAATTTTCCGCCATAGCAAGCAGGCTAGTTCCGGCGGCGCCATAAGTGGCTGCCGCTCCGGATGAGACGGCGGAAATCGGCCAGCGAAGCGGCCGGCTTCTCAGGCCGCTGGAGTGCCGGGCGCGGCCAGCAGCTCGAGCAGCGCCGAGCGGGTCAGTGCCGGGTCTTGGTGGTGCACGGCCAGGAAGCCCAGCGCCTGCGCCGCGATGATGTTGCCCTCCATATCGTCGATAAAGGCGCACTCCGCCGCTGACAATGCGAGCCTGGTGAGGGCGAGCTGGAAAATGCGCTCCTCAGGCTTGCGCATCCCGACCTCGCCCGAGATCACCACGTCATCAAATAGCTGGTCGAACAGATGCCGCGGGTAGCCGTCGCGGACGCCCCAGGAGTTGGAGAGCAGGCTGGTCCGGATGCCCCGCTCCCGTAGCTCCCTGATCAGGTCAAGCATTTTGTCCTGCAGGACTGACGCGGCGAACATGCGCTGCAGCAGGCCGTCGGCCAGGACTGGCGCGCCGTCGATGCCGACGAGCAGCGAGGCAAGGGTCGTCTCGAACTCCTCGTCGGTCACCTCGCCGCGTTCGAGCGCGTGAATCGGCGACACCCCGTCCTGCGGACCGTATGCCCGCTGCACCCAGGGCCGCATCGCGGCGGCGTAACTGTCCCGGTCGATCCGGTCGGCTTCGAGCCATGCGGCAACGGTGTCGAGGATGGGATTGGTAATGACCCCGCCCCAGTCGAAGATGACGGCGCGGACTTGCTGAACTGCCTCGGCCACGAGTCCGATGGTAAGCGAACTCGCTGCGGTCACGGAAAACCGGGAGTGAACAGTTCGAGCCGACGCGTCCGGGCGGCTACTGGCAGAATTCCACGCATGCAGCGAACAGCGGTTGTTACCGGGGCAAGCAGCGGCATAGGAGCGGCGACGGCCGAGCGGCTCGCCCGCGAGGGCTACCACGTGGTCCTGGCCGCCCGTCGGCTCGACAAACTCGAGGCGGTTGCGGCCAGGATCGTCGCCGCTGGCGGCAGTGCCCAGGTCAGCCAGCTCGACGTGACCGACAGGACCCAGGTGCAGGCTATGGCCGCCACGCTGGCCAGCTGCGACGTCTTGATCGCTAATGCCGGCGGTGCCATTGGTGCCGACCAGATAGCCGACGCCTCCGCCGACGACTGGCTCACGATGTACGAGTCGAACGTGCTTGGCACGCTGCACGTGGTACGGGCGCTGCTGCCCAAGCTGATCTCCAGCGGCGACGGCACGGTGCTCATCATGGGCTCGACCGCCGGATTCGCGGCCTATGAAGGCGGCGGCGGTTACGTAGCGGCTAAGCACGGCACCCACGCGATCGCGGCGACGCTCCGACTCGAGCTCTGCGGGCAGCCAGTCCGGGTGATCGAGATCGCCCCTGGCATGGTCAGGACCGATGAGTTCGCGCTGACCAGGTATCGCGGGGACGCCGCGAAGGCAGCCGCTGTCTACGCCGGCGTGGCTGAGCCGCTCACCGCCGAAGACGTCGCCGACGCGGTGGCCTGGGCGGTGACAAGGCCTGCACACGTCAATGTCGACCTCATGGTGCTGCGCCCGCGCGCCCAGGCCGCCCAGCACAAGGTATTTCGCGGATGATCACGCGGGCTTGGCTGTTCTATCAGCAACACCCGCATGATCACGAACGAGGTGGGCCGGGGATCAGGCGGTTTGGGTGACTTTGCTGAGGCCACGGGGGTTGTCTGGGTCGATGCCGAGCCGGCGCGACAGCTCCTCGGTGAGCAGCTGTCCAGGGACGATCAAGCCGATCGGCGCTAGCCACTCGGGCAGGGCCGGGCCGGCCAGCGCCCGGCTGCTCACCGCCGCGAGTGCGGCCCCGCCGCCGATCGCGTACGCACGTGCGCCCGCGCCGGTGACCCGCCTGGCCAGGTCGACTGCCGCGTCGCGGGTCGGACCGGAGTCAGCCGCCATGATGATCGCCGGCGTCTTGGCATCGACGACCGCGATCGGGCCGTGTTGCAGATCGGCGTAGGAGATGCCCATCGCGTGCAGATAGCACGCTTCCTTAATCTTCAGGGCCAGCTCGAGCGCTGCCGAGTAGACCAGGCCGCGGGCCGAGACCATCAGCCCGTCGACATGCGCGACCTCGTCGACGACCTGCGAGATCCCATAACCGGGTGTGATCGCGGCGCCAAGCAGTTCCTCGATCACCGCGGGAAGCTGCTTCAGCAGGCCAGCGTCCAGATCGGCGCCGAGGCCCAGGGCGAGCACGGCGAGCGCGGCGAGCTGGCAGGTGAACGTCTTCGTCGCGGGAACGGCCCGCTCGACCCCAGCCTCGGTCACCAGCGCGACGTCGGCGAGCTCGGCAAGCGGAGAACCGGCGGCATTAGTGATCACGACGACGCTCGCGCCGCAGTCCCGTGCCCATTCCAGCGTCTCGACGATCTCATGGGTCCGCCCGGACTGGGACAGGCCGACCGCCATGACGCCGGACAGGTCGATCCTGCTGCGGTAGGTGGTCGCGACCGATGGCGAACCAAGGCTGGCAAGCCGGCCTGTCCTGGTCTGGATCAGGTACGTGCCGTAGACAGCGGCGTTGTCTGAGGTCCCGCGGGCGAAGAAGAGCACCTGGCGGGCTTGCTGTGCGATGGCCGCGACCTCCGCCGTACGCGGCAGCAGCGCGCCTATCGTCGCGCGCAGCGCGGCGGGCTGCTCGAGGATCTCGGTCCGCATGTGCGTGGAACGATGCTGCTGCCCGGTTGCCGAGTCCACCGCGAATCCCGTCCCGCCGATCCCTTTTAGCGCCGCTGAAGAGAGTTATGAATCTTATGAGCCTTCTGTCCAGAGTGCCAGTTAGCCAGCCTAACCGAGGGTTCCGCCGTAGACCTGCTCGCCCGCGATCCACGTCGCAACCGTGCTGAGGTCATCGCTGAGCCATGCCAGGTCCGCCGCGGCACCCCGGGCAATCCGGCCAAGGTCGGGACGAGCGATCAGGTCCGCGGGGATCCGGGTGGCCGCCGCGACGGCATCGGGCAGCCCCACTCCGGCCGCGACCATGTTGGCTACCGCCGAATCCATCCGAAGCACCGATCCTGCGAACGTGCCGTCGGCCCGCACCGGCGGCGCCGCTTCCGAGCCCGCGAAGTCGATCGGCTCGCCGCCGAGAATGTACCGGCCCTGCGGCATCCCGGCGCAGGCCACCGCATCGGTCACCAGGCAGATCCGGCCAGGCGCGGCCCGGAACGCGATGGCCGCGACCCGCCCGGCCACGTGGTGCAAATCTGCGATCAGCCCGCTGACCAGGCGTGTGTCGGCCAGCGCCTGCCCCACGACACCGGGCTCACGGTGATGCAGCGGGCGCTGTGCGTTGAACAAATGCGTGACCATCTTCGCGCCGCACGTCACCGCGTCGCTGACCTGCTGAGCCGTCGCGTCCGAGTGGCCGATGCTGACCAGTACGCCCGCCGCCGTCAACTGCCTGATGGCGGCCGTTGCGCCGTCGACCTCCGGTGCGAGCGTGACGAGCCTGACCAGGCCTGACCCGGCGGCCAGGAGCGCGTCAATCGTTTCGGCCGTGGGGCTGATAATCCACGCAGGGTTGTGGGCGCCCCGCCGCTTGCTGGCGATGAACGGCCCCTCAAGATGGACGCCGAGCACCCGGGCCCCGGGGGGCCCTAGGGCCCCCGGGGCCCCTGGGCGTGATCCAGGCCACCCGGCGCCGGCCAGGCTCGCCACGAAGCCAGCGGTGCGGCGCAGCGAGGTAATTGTCTGCTCGACCGGGCTGGTGATGAACGTCGGCAGGAACGCCGTCGTCCCGGTCTCAGGTAGCCGACGGACGACTTCGGCCCAGCCATCAGGATCGGCATCGGTAAGTTCGACGCCGAAGTAGCCGTTGACCTGAAGATCGACCAATCCTGGCAGTAGGAAACCGCCAGTGAGTTCCAGGTCGGGGCGGCCAGGCGGCGGCCCGGCACCAGCGCCGGTGATCACTCCCGCTTCGCACGTCAGGTAGCCCGGAGCAAGGACGGGAGCCGCGCCGGTAGCTGGCATGATTCTCGACGCCGCGATGAGCATCTGGTTAGCTTCGCATTCCAGCAGCGGGACCGCGCCCGAAATGCATAACTTTACACCTGGTTGGCCGCCGTGCCGCCGGAGATCTGCTCGACGGTGATCGCTGGCCCGCCGGACTCTTGAACCCCGTCGAGGAAAGCCCTGATCTCGGTCGCTACCAGCGCCGGCCGCTCCATCATGGCGACGTGGCCCACGCCGGCTAGCACCAGGACCCTGGCGGTCGGGAAGGCGCGGGCAGCCTTGACTGCCATCACCGGATTGACCAGCCGGTCGTGGCTGCCATGCAGGATCAGCGCCGGGGCGGCGATCATGGCGGCATCGCGCCACAACGACCTCTTGCCGAGCTTGAAGTACTCGAAGACCAGGCTGCGGGCCGTCATTACAAGCGCCTGGTTGGCGTAGATCAGGCTGTCCCGCCGCAGGACCTCGGCGATTTCCTCGCGCCGCCGAGCGGGATGAACGATGCCAGGATCGGTATAGACATCCCTGAG
>WNFN01203134.1_pt1 | contig 19563 bp, 19 predicted proteins | sample 5400161 | NCBI WGS metagenome assembly WNFN01 (sample SAMN13153353, study PRJNA577476) | soil metagenome | isolation source: 80 cm saprolite on Douglas fir-dominated hillslope | place: USA:California | collected 2013-09-17 | reverse complement strand
GATGTCGCCAAATGGGGCACGTTCAGCAAAGGTGACAAAGACACCGTCCGCGAAACGCGGAATATGGGGTCGCCGTACGTGCCCCTGGATAGCTGGCTCTACCCAGCCTTGGATCGTCTGACTGCGTTGGGGTACGTTCGCACCGGATTCGCCGACATGCGTCCGTGGACGCGCCTGGAGTGTGCGCGGCAGGTCAAAGAGGCTGCGGATCGCGTCGCGGAAGACGAAGTACCAGACCACGAAGCGGAGCGGTTGTATCGGGCTCTGCAGAAGGAATTCGGCCGGGAGGTTGCTTTGCTAGGCGGTGGGGATAATGCAGAACTCCGCCTGGAATCAGCCTACGCGCGAAGCACAGAGATTGTGGGCAAACCACTGACTGACGGCGATCACTTTGGACAGACAATCGTTAATGACTACGGCCGGCCCGAGCAACAGGGCTTTAACAACGTGTCGGGGCTGTCGGGATGGGCGACGTATGGTCCATTTGCAGTTTATGCGCACGGCGAATATCGGCATTCTCCCTCTGCGCCCGCTCTGCCATTGACTGCTCGCAATGCCATATCCCAGGCTGATTTCAGCCGCATTAGTTCTCTTCCTACGCCTTTCCCGGTACCGCCCGACACGCCAACCGCCGCCTTCAACCAGGGCCGATTCCTGGATACGTATGTGGCCCTGAATCTTTCCGACTGGCAGCTCTCCTACGGAAACCAGAGCTTGTGGTGGGGACCATCTCAGGGCGGGCCCATGATGTTTAGCGATAACGCGGCGCCAATCAGAATGTTTCGCGTCAACCGGGTCACACCTTTTACGCTTCCGAGTTTCCTGGGAGTGCTTGGCCCCATGCGGGTGGAGGCGTTCATCGGGCAGTATTCCGGATACGAATTCGTGTTTGCCCCCTCAGGGCTCGTCGGATCAGCTTTAAGCCCACCTCCAACCTAGAAATTGGCCTGTCGCGCACCACGGATTATGGAGGTCCCGGCTATCCGTTAACCCTGCATACGTTTTTGCGGAGTGTGTTCTCAACCAGCAACACGCTCGCGGGTAACCCCAACAAACCGGGAGCGCGCCGATCCGGAGTGGATTTCAGTTACCGGATTCCCGGACTAAGGAACGGAATGACCTTCTACGCTGAAGGTCTTGCGGAACATAACGAAATCAGTCCGATCATTGGCCCTGACGTCGCGGCTTGGCTCGCAGGGATATACATTCCGCGGCTTCCAAAGATTCCGAAACTGGATTTGCGTCTCGAAGGTGGCTATACCGATCCCCCCTACAGCGGGACCGACGTCGCATTCGGTGCTTTTTACTGGGATGCAGCCTGGATCACCGGTTTTCAGAATGCCGGACACTTGATGGGGAGTTGGATGGGACGGCAGGGACAGGGCGCTCAGGCCTGGACTACATACTGGTTTAGCCCGCGCAACAAACTCCAATTCGGATTCCGGCACCAAAAAGTCAGCACGCAATTTATTCCCCATGGAGGCGCGCTGGCCGACGCGAACGTCCGCGCGGAGTTTTGGCCGCGATCAAGTTTCAGTCTCTCCGCATCCGTGCAATACGAGACGTGGAATTTTCCAGTCATCGCGACAACGAGACAGTCGAACGTGACATCCGCAGTTCAGTTGTCGTTCTGGCCCAAAGGACTTTCGCGGAAGAATTCAGGGCAGTGATTTCATAAGCTTCTACAAGCCATGTTCTGGTTCGGAAATAGACTCCCTGGAACCGCCCGGAAATCCATTTCCCGGCAGAGTGTGGGGGCGACACAGCCGACTGGATTTGGTCACGCATGTCAGGATTTGGTCACGCACGTCCGGATCTTGTCACGCATGTCCGGATTTTGCCACACTTGTTTCGGTGTGCCGCTCCTTTCGTAGAGAGCCAACCAATAAGTTGTTCCGCAATCCAGCAGAAGCTGGAATCTTCAACCCTGTTCGATTTTGGAACTACGTGTGCACTTAAAGGAGAAGCCATGGCGACCCGCCCACCCCTGCCACCATTCACGCGCGAGACCGCGATTCAGAAGGTTCGCCTGGCTGAAGACGGCTGGAATTCCCGTGATCCGGAGAAAGTATCGCTCGCCTACACACTCGACTCGCGATGGAGAAATCGGTCCGAGTTTGTGAACGGACGAGCAGAGATTGTCGCCTTTCTCACTCGAAAATGGTCGAAGGAACTGAACTATCGACTCATCAAGGAGCTGTGGGCATTTAACGATAATCGCATCGCTGTGCGTTTTGCATACGAATGCCATGACGACTCAGGGAACTGGTATCGCTCGTACGGAAACGAGAATTGGGAGTTCGACGATGACGGTGTGATGCAGATAAGGCACGCAAGCATCAACGATCTTCCGATCAAGGAATCGGATCGCAAGTATCACTGGCCGCTCGGGAGACGTCCTGATGACCACCCAGGGTTAGGTGAACTCGGCCTTTAAAACCCGGGCAATATCTGTAGCGATTGAGAAAAAGACATTGTGAAGCTCTCCACTTCCTAATCATGAAACTAGCGGCACAGTCCCGGATGTTTCGACGAGTTGCCTGCACTCGACTGCCCACCAAGTGGGGGATCTTTCAAGCCATCGGATTCCAGTGGGAGATTTGCAACGGCACTCGAAAGATTGAGACTGCGGTGGCCCTTCTCTTGGGCGAGATGACAGGGAATGCGCTGCTGCTTCGTATTCATTCGCAGTGCCGCACAGGCGATGCGTTGGGTTCCCTGCGTTGCGACTGCGGAGACCAGTTGGAACTCGCTATGCGTGCAATAGCTTGCGAAAAATCCGGGCTGCTGATCTACGAGCACCAGGAGGGACGAGGAATCGGATTGATGGCGAAACTGCAGGCGTACAGCTTACAAGACACAGGCCTCGATACAGTTGAAGCAAACCACGCATTGGGCTTCAGAACTGATTATCGAGACTTCGCCTTGCCGGTTGCGATCTTGCGTGATCTTGGGATCAGTCGTGTTCGCCTTCTCTCGAACAACCCCCAGAAGTCTCGCACTTTGATTAATGCCGGTATCGACGTTGTCGAGCAAATCCCATGCGAAGTCGCGCCGAATCCTCACTCGTTTGCCTACCTGCAAGCCAAGAAAGAAAAGATGGGACACGGGCTTCAGTCAGAGCGACCGCGGAATGATGGGACCTGCAAAACGCGCACGTGCCGAAGAAGCTGACCGACACAGCAAGGGCATAAGCGCCGTGACACGAGAGCAGTTCTCCTTCACGAGCGTCGAGGTTGCCCTTCGCGAACTTAGAGCCGGAAGAATGATCGTCGTCGTCGACGATGAGGATCGCGAGAACGAAGGCGACCTGATAATGGCAGCGGAACTGATCACGCCGGAGGCGATCAACTTCATGGCAACTCACGGACGAGGCTTGGTCTGCTTGGCCATGACCGGCGAAAGGCTCGACGAATTAAAACTTTCCCCGATGGCGCCGGATAACACTGCGTTGGGCGGTACAGGCTTCACAGTCTCAATCGATGCAAAGGGCCGGGGCGTAACAACGGGCATTTCGGCTAGCGATCGCTTTCCCGCTTCGTTCCCGCCCCGGCGGGGTTTTAGAGCGCCGAGGCCATACGGAGGCGGCGGTTGATCTTGCGCGCCTCGCAGAATTGTACCCCTCTGGCGTTATCTGCGAGATTCTCAACAACGATGGCACCATGGCACGAGTGCCGGACCTTGTGAAGTTTTGCAAGATGCACGAACTCAAAATGATCACCGTTGAAGACCTGACGCGGTACCGATTGGCATGCGATTCGGAGGGATCGGCCTGGTGTGCCAACAGCGTATTTGGAGATCAACGGGCAGCGGCAGGCGAGCGCGGTGATTAAAGGGCTAGGCGTTGCGCGCGTTTACTAATCTTGGCCACGCTGCGCGCTACGGAAGTTTCCGATCTTCGGCTTGTTGGAACGAAACACGAGTCACCTTATCTCTTCGCCAAGACCTTGTGAGGAACGCAACTGCTGTGGGACGTTCGCTTCCTCCTCTTTTGGTTGCTGTACCGACACATTATTGGCGTCCTGAATTTCTGCACGCCTTATCCCCAGCTTCCGCATCCTATGAAGCAGCGTAGTGCGTTTCAAGCCAAGTTTGGCGGCTGCGCCTTTCGGGCCGCCGACCACCCACCCGACTCCTTCAAGCGTCCGCCGAATTAAAGTGCGCTCTGAGTCCTTCAGAGTAGTTGGCAAAGTGCGTTCTGAGTCCTTCAAAGTAGTTGGCGCCGGAGAAGGAGGAATGAAGACAGCCCGAGTCCCTGTGGTCAGAGGATTGGGAAGCACGCCGTCCGTGGATAGGATCACGGCACGTTCGATCAGGTTCTGTAGCTCGCGGATATTTCCCGGCCACTGGTACGAGCTAAGCGCGGACATCGTTTCCGGAGGAATGTGTTCGATTTGCCTGCCCATCCGGCGGCTAAAAATCTCGACAAAGTGCTTCACCAGCGCCGGAATGTCTTCGCGGCGCGCTTGCAACGGCGGCACCAGGACCGGAAACACATTCAGACGGTAGTAGAGGTCGTTACGAAATTGGCCCTGCTGCACCATCTCCATCAGATCACGGTTCGTTGCGGCCACCAGCCGAACATCCACCTGGTGAGTCCGCGTGCTGCCCAAACGCTCGAACTCCTGTTCCTGCAGTACGCGCAGCAGCTTGGGCTGCAGTGCCGGCGGAATATCGCCGACCTCATCCAGGAAGAGCGTGCCTTTGTCGGCTAGCTCGAAACGTCCAATCTTTTGTGCTATGGCGCCGGTGAATGCGCCTCTCTCGTGGCCAAAAAGCTCACTTTCGAGTAGATCCAGCGGAATGGCAGCGCAATTCAGCCTTACCAACGAGTGTCCGCACCGCGAGCTAAGGTTATGAATCGCGTGCGCGATCAGCTCCTTGCCGGTGCCGGTTTCTCCCTGTATAAGAACGGTGGAATCGGTTGGCGCCACTCTTTCAACCTGTTCGAGCACCGCTACCAGCGCAGGACTATTGCCTATGACCCGCTCGAATCTGCGCTCGTAGGAAGCCTGATCGCCGCTCCCGAATCTGTCGTACGCTCCCACATAAACTCCGGAGCACACTCCCATAAAGGACCTCCTCTCGCCCCGGATGCACGCTTCCGTTACCGGGCTCAACTCTCCGAAGCCGCTCGAACGCTCCCGGGCGGGACATCGGTGTCAAACCGTTCTAAACCACATTTCTCGTGAGCTTGAACTGCCCCCGAGGTATCTCCACCGTTTCATCCATTGTTTATTGCTCTTTGCGTTGATTGAGGTCTCGTTCGCGCCGCAGAGCTTCCTCGAAGCTCTGCCCCAGAAATCTGAGCAGTTCTTCCGAGGACTGGAACTTCCCCCGCTTGCCGGTATCCACTTCTTCCACCGACCCTTCGAACTGGCCTCGTGCGGATTCCGTTCCGGGTCCGAGCCGTACTACAAAAGCTCCTCGCATAACGGGTAGGGTAGGGTGTTTTCAGAAATCAAGGTGTGAGGTTTCCGTACGTTTTTTGTCGATTTTTCGTTCCGGTAGGTTTAACGCCGGTCGAGCGAGACCTCGGCGGGGGGTTGCGGCGAGGCGGCCACCCGTCCGAAGCGGCAGGTGGCCAGGAATGGGTAGCCGCTGCTGATTTCGTTGCGAGAGGTTCCAGTCGCGCGCTAAGTCCTTAGTCAAGAAACTGCTAGCTTAGGAATCCGTATGCGAGATTCCAGGGACCGTATCCTTTATAGGGGGCCAAGCATCCCTGTTAGTGCGAGATGACAAGGTTTGAATCGTTCCGGCTCGATACCGCTAACCAGTGCCTATGGGATGGCGGAGCTCGGGCCGACCTCGCCCCGAAGGCGTTTGATGTGCTTCGTTACCTCGTCGAGCACGCGGGGCGGTTAGTGACGCCGGACGAGATACTGGAGGCGCTCTGGCCGGAGGCCTATGTCAATCCGGAAGGTCTAAGAAAATACATCCAGGAAATCCGGAGAGTACTGGGAGATCGGTCCAATAAGCCGGTATTCATTCAGACCCTGCCCAAGCGTGGATACCAGTTTATTGCTCCCCTCATCGAGGAAAGCACTGCCAGGCCGTTAGACATACCTACGGAAGCGGCGAAAAAGATCGTGGGCCGCGAACTGGCCCTGGCCGAGTTAGACCGCTGTCTTAGTAAAACCCTGCGGGGACAGCGGCAGATCATTTTTGTCACGGGTGAGCCGGGCATCGGAAAAACCACGCTAGTCGACGAATTTCAGCGACGGGCTGCCGCCAACGTAGTCTCAATTCGTATTGCCCGCGGACAATGCGTGGAAGGCTACGGAGGCAAAGAACCGTACTACCCGATGCTGGAAGCGCTGGGTGGGTTGTGCCGACGTGCGGGAGGAGAGTCCCTGGTCCAGGCGTTGGCCGCGCAAGCTCCTACCTGGCTGGTGCAGTTTCCCGCATGGGTGAAACGAGAACACCGTGAGATGCTGCAACGAGAAATTCTTGGCGCCACACGGGAGCGCATGTTGCGGGAAATCAGTGAGGTGTTGGACACGATCACCTCGGAAAATCCACTGCTGCTGGTTTTCGAGGACCTACACTGGGCGGATCACTCCAGCGTCGATCTCATCTCGGCCCTGGCACGCCGACGGCCGACCACGAAGTTGATGGTCGTCGGCACCTATCGCCCAGTGGATGTGATCGTGTCGGAACATCCCTTGCATGCTCTCAAGCAAGACCTGTCGGTTCATCAGTTATGTCGCGAGATCGCTTTGGAACCGCTGGGCGAAGCCGAAGTGGCCGAATATCTCGCGGCCGAATCCTCGGGAGCCAGTCTGCCCGATGGCTTGGCCAGCCTGCTCTACCAGCACTCGGAGGGCAACCCTTTGTTCATGGTGTCCGCACTGGACGACATGACTGAGCGAGGCCTGATCTCCCGGAATAAGGAAAGCTGGCAACTGGAGGTCGCTCTGAAGGGAATCGATCTGGAGGTGCCGAAAAGTTTGCAACAGATGATCGAAGTCCAAATCGACCGGCTGAGCGCTGAGGAGAAGCGGGTGTTGGAGGTAGCGAGCTTGAATAGCCTCGGCCGCTCCCGGTTCGGGGTCGTCCCCAGAGCTGCGCTAATAGACCTGGAGCCGGGAGTGTTTGAGGGCGTATGCGAAACGCTTTCACGGCGGCATCGTATTGTGCGCTCCGCCGGCTCTCAGAAGCTGGCAGATGGGACGCTCACCGCCTGTTACGAGTTCGTGCACGTGCTTTACCGGGAGGTGTGCTATCGGCGAATTGCGCCGGGACGCAGAGCGCAGCTGCACAGGCGATTAGGAGAGTGGGCTGAGGCGCGCTTCGAACGAGAGGCGGCGGGGCTGGCGGATCACTTCGAGCGGGGTGGAGATTGGCTGCGTGCCATCAAGTACCTGCAACTGGCGGCAGACACCGCGGGGCGGCGGTTCGAACCTCGGCAAGCCGCGGAGATTCTTGAGCACGCTCTCGAGCTGGTAAAGAAACTGCCCGAGGCCGAACGAACGGTAAGAGAAATCTCATCGACATGGCGTACCCATTATCGTGGACCGGTTCTGAGAGCTCGCTGGAAACCCTGGAACGGGCGCTTCGGCTCAGCGCCCGCCAGGAAGATCCGAACCTGGGGGCACGGACCCGTGCGCGCTGTTTTGCCCAGCGCCTGTGGCAACGGTGGAATCCTCAGGATGTGGAGGAGTTCCACAATGCATTCGCGGAGGCTCTCAACGCCGATAACCGCTCCACACTTGGCCCTTACCTGGCGGACTGTGGCTTCATCAGGTGGATTTGCTCCGAATATCGCGAAGCGCGCCGGAGCTTGATCGAGAGCCGTGTCATTTTATTCGAGACAGTAGAGGAGAATCCCTACCTAAGTGCCGAGTTTCTAAAAGGTCAATGCATCGTCTTGCCCAAGAATCTTCTGTTTCTGGGAGAGTGGGGCGAGGCGCTGCGAGAGATCAAAGATGTAATTGCCATGTTGGACAAGAACGCCGACTATCTCTGGGGGCAGGTAGCGCACCTCAACCGCGCCTGGGTGCATCTCCACGCCATGGACTTTGCAGGCGTGCTGGCGATCTGTAACTCGACGCTCCCGTTGGTCAGAGATCCCGAGCTTCGCTTCCTCCCTGACTGTCGAACTCCGAGGCCTGTAATCCGGCTGTGCCTGTTTCTAATAGGCAAAGCGGAGACAGCTTTAGGAAATTATGAAAGTGCACTTGAGCATTTGCTGGTAGCGCGGGCAGACATGGATCGTCCGGCGATCATGTTGGCCTGGTATCACCGCATGCAACTCGAATCTGCTCTCACGGAACTTTGGCTGGCGAAAGGCGATCTAAACCAAGCGCGAGGGCAGGCGGAAAGTTATCTGAAGATCACGTTGGCGACTGCGGAACACACTTGGCAGGCGCTGGCCTGGGAAGTGAATGCACGCGTCGCTATGGCAGAACTTGATCTGACGAGAGCACAAGACTGCATCGCCGAGGGGTTGTCTGCGATGGAAGGCTTTGAGGTTCCGCTGGCCGCCTGGCGCGTTCACGCCACCGCGGCCGAGCTTTCCCAGCGGATGAAATCAAGAGAGTCCGAAGAACGCCACCTGGCGCTCAGCCGCGAGACAATTATGAAGCTGGCGAATTCCCTGCCCGCGGAAGAGCCACTTCGCCAGACATTCCTTTCAGCACCAGCGATTCGTAAAGTCCTCGGCGACCGGGGAACTCCATACGTGCGTGCCAAAGAAGCTTGAAGCAGCGCACGTGTCAGGATCCTTTCTGAGCCGAAACGTGCTCCGTAGCTGATCCGCTGCCCCTTCGATGTCGCACCTCGATTCGATTACTTCCTTAAACGATCGATAATTCTCAACAATGTGATCTGCGGATTGTCGCTGTTGCTGTGTTGTCACCGGGGACGATCGCAGGAACCCAACTCGCCGCTGGCGAGTACACCATGCAATTGCATGGGTACCGTACTTATACCGCAACTCAATGGAATAACTTCTTTAATTGCGTGTCTAACCCAAGAGATTCAACCTTACGCACGGAGGAGAGTATGCACACAGCAAACGCAGAATTAGTCGAATCGCTGCATCAATTCATAACGATCTGGAAATTGATCGGGAAACCGTTTCCGCAGGTTGATAGCACAGACAGGCCGGGACTGGCGATCAGCTGGCCGAATACCCGCTTCCCCTTCTACAACTCGCTTTTCCTGACTGAACAGCTGACGGATGCCCGCGTGCTGCAAGACCGCGTCCAGGAAGCGGCTGCATATATGCGTGCCCGCACGTACGGGGGGTTGTTTGTCGTGTGCTTGGATAATCTGAGCGGATCTGCAATAAAAAACCTGGCCGCGATTCTGGCTCGCGCAAAGCTTGTGCAGGCGATCCCGATGACCGGCATGGCGGGCGACATTCTCCCGATGGAAGCGCCGGGACACCCAGCGCTTCGATTCGTACGAATTTCGGATGACTCGACGATACAGACCTTCGCAGAGCTCAACTGTATGTCGTACGGCGTTCCGCTCGAGACGAGCCTCTCCCTTGTGAAGGAGCAGGCACTCTGGCACGAGCACGCGTATGGATTCGTCGCCTACGAAGGCGATCAGGCAGTGTCGACCGCAACGGCAATCATCAACGAAGGCTGCATCTTTTTGTTCCTGGTAGCAACGGCGCCCGATGCACGGCGCAAAGGCTATGGGGAAGCGGTGACGCGTCATGCCTTGCAGACAGCCTACGAAGCGTCCGGCATCCGACGGACCGTGCTGCATGCCACAGAACCCGGATACCCCGTATATCTGCGCCTTGGATACCGTCCAACTGTGAAGTTTATGGGATGCATGCTGGAGTCCCGAGGAAGGGAAAAGACTCTCAGGAACGCCGAAACAAACCGACCCCAAAAGGTAGCAGACCTGCTAGAACAGGGTTTCAAGCTCGCCTAACAGGCAAAGTGCAAACGAATGGTTGATGATTGGCGTAGCCGCGGTGACTACGACAGCAATTTGCTTGTGGAAAGTTCTGTGCGCTGTTGCGCTTCCAAAGAGACGCTGTCGGGGATCGGAGGTGTGGAGTTGGTACCAAGAAATACGTACTGCTTTATGCGACACAAGCAGGTTCAATCCCCGCCCAAGATACCAGCTTCCATCAGCCTCCACATGACGGTTGCAGCTGAGCGAGCATGTTTCATGATCACTCTCGGTTCAGGAGGGCGTGTGCCATGTAATACCTCCTCGAAGAGGTCGGCTCTGAGCAACGCTTCAAAAACAGCGCCAGCCCGCTGCGTGCTCCTAAGAATCCATTTATTCATTCGCGCGACTCGTGCCAGGTACTTCACGGGAATCTCTGTCCTCCCGGAGACCACAACCTCTTGATATTGCATACAAGTTCAGGAAAGCGGACAGCATCCCGCGTCACCACACGGTACAGAGCCGATTGCTCCTGCGATAAGAGATGACGGAGGTTACTCCCTACCCACTTCTACCAGTCCTTGTTCTGTGGCGTCTGTGAACCAAGGGAACCGTGCTGATAGTGCAGCTTCATCCTGAGACCCTTCCGGCGCGCCTTCCGCACCGCCAGGCGGTGTTGTCTGCTGCTTCGTAGCAGAGTGGCTGCGAGTTCTCAAAGCAGTGACGAACGATTCCATGTTTGGCCCCGTCTATCCATGCCGTTAGAGCGATTGGGGACTGTCCGGGTTTTCTGTGCTGTAGTGCAGCGGTGTTCCGGCCTTGCTTGGATAGAAGAGATTCTTCACCGTCGGCTGGCCCGTCGACGGATCAGTGACCTTCAGCCATGCTCCAATCTGATACTTGTTCCATAGGTTTCGATGTATTCTCTGCGTCCTCTTTCATCCGGTGCTGTTCTTCCGCATGCTGGTCCACACCGATATTGCCGAGGAATTGCTACTTTGGCTGTTCTGATTTGCGGCGGATCGCCGAGGAAGAACGCCTCCCAATAATGAGGACAATCAGGATCAAGGTAATTTCGCCAATCAGGCCAGGCGGTCACTCGGTCCCTTCCATATTCATCCCGGAGACCTGGGCGTTGTGCGCACGCCCGGCGGAGTATCATCCGCAATGCGTGGTGCCGTTAGAGTTCGAAGACACTGGCGTGAATGCGGGGCTGCCAAGGGGACCTCGAAGCCCTCCCGTAGACAATCCTTTCGCGATGCGGTCTTGCTCTCGTGAGGTCAAGTTCCGCTATCGTTATGACTTACGGCTTGGAGTCTTCGAATCCAGTGTCGAAACCAGTTTCTGAGCGGCCGGTGGGATGGCGACATTCCCGGACCGCACGATCTGCTTTGCCGGAATCTTCTGCCCGTAAATCTGATGGTTGGCACCATCATCGGGACGAATAGTTGATCCTTCTAGAGAGACACCTACAAACGCGCCGCGGGCTCGCGAGTAGCTCAAGATGTCCGCACGCAACGTGGCGTCGGTTTCCGCCGAGGCGGTGCGGCCGACCGGGCCGGCGGCAACCGAGGCATCTGCTCCAAGCTTTACTTTGCTCGCGAGAATTCCGCTCGCGCCCCGCTCATTCATTATGAGGAGGACAAAATCCGTTGCCTCGCCACCTATCTGGAGGCCAAAGCTGCCACCCTCCAGGGCCATCATGGTGGGCGCGCCCCAGCGCCCCCTGAAATCTGGGCCTTGGCGACAGGACATCGCGCCCCGCCCATAACTTCCGCCAACAATGAAGGCGGCTTTCAAGACGGACGGGAAGACAACCACGCAATCGGCCTTATCGAGCAAGTCCTGGGGGATGTCGTCGGGAACATCGAGAATCTCCTTCAACACTGTGCCGCTGTTCTTTAGCCGATCCTCATCCTTCTCGCGATCAGCTGCCCAAGCTGGCACCGAAAGAATTGGCAGAGCTGCGAATAGCATGCTCATCAGATAGGTAATTAGTTTTTTCATGTTGTTTCTCCTTGTGCGGTTTTGAAGCGACTCAGGTCAGATTCTTCGAAAGCTAAGCACCAGTTCTTGCTGCCGGGCATCTCTCAACAGACCGCGTCCTGCCCTCTGACTGGGCTAGCAGGCCTTTTTGGGTCGTGCGATTTTCGTCTCGACCGTCGTCAGAGATATGAAATCCGTCAGGGCGTTACTTTTTTGCCTCCGGTGGGAAATGTGCGAACATCTTCTGCACTCCCTTGTCGAGATTCTTGGTGTTCTTATCAGACTTGTTGGAAAGTGTGTCGCTCGACGAGCCTCGCCAGATCAAACTCTTGGTCTTGGCGTCGAACAGATCGACGACCAGGGTACCAACCTGATAGGTTTCAGTTGTCGTCGTTGCATCGCCGAATCCTCCCCAACGCCAACCCCCTCCAAAGCCGTCGTAAAAAGTGTTGAGAGTCTGTTGATTCTGCGTTGTCTCCATCGCGACGAGAGCCACATCGCCACCCGAGTCCACCTGAGTCCAGCCTTTGGCTGTTAAAGCCCCATTCACCGCGTCCTTGATGCGGTCGACCAAAAGCGGATCTCGTGTTTGGACCTTTCCCCAAGAGAACGTCTTATACTGTCCAAAATTTGCGTTGTGATCGTAGTCAGTCTTCACCTGCTGGCCGAATGACGCAGCTGTGAAACAAAAGAACATCGCAAGCGAAACAAATATGGTGTTTTGTACCTTCATGATTTCTCCTTTAGCTTATTGAAACTTCCGAGGGGGTTCCATCAGTTATTACGGCTGGCCAGCGCTCTTAGCTGACAGCGAGTGTTTTTCGGCGGCTCCAGCTTTGGCCGCATTTTGTTCGGCTTTCGACCGCAAAATTTGCATCTCGGAATTCCGTCCCTGTACCCAGATGGCGCTCAGAAACTCAACCTTGCCGTACTTGTTGAAAGTGACATCGCTCTGAGCATGAGGAGTATTTGAGGAAACGACTTCATACTCCACGAAGGCCGAGTGTGAACCGTTGGCGTCTTCGATCAATAAAAGGGTGTTGTCTGCGTCCGGCTGACTCACCGTGTAACTACCCGCAGGCATCTTCGCGTTCCCCGCGTAAAACGCGGATGGTGCGTCAAACGTCACCCGATTGGTGATCTGCGCCATGCTTGGGATTGCACACAGGACCGATAGCAAGCCCATGGGCACAATCATTTTCTTTAACGCGTTCATTTTGTTTTCTCCTTAAGTTTTCGCTTGTGTCCGGGCTTGGCTTGCCATTCTGAGAAGAATGCCGCACCCTTAATCAAACATATGCACTGCGAATGCCAAACTTGAGCGGAGCAAAGGTTCGCGGCAAGTGATTGAATGTAGGAAACGATTTTAGGACGGCTAGGATCTCAATTCTGAGATCCTACTGATAAGCTTGCGTCCTTCTTTGGACACCCGTCCTCCCGTGGTCACTTACAGACTGGACGCAACTTAGGCGCGTGTTCTGCGTTTACCCATCCCTTCCTTAATTTCAGTCTCTTCCAGTTCATTACAACTTTGGCATCTGGGTTGCCTCCCTCCGGAGTGAGGAGGAACTCATGCGCTTTTGGAAATTGCTTGCCCTTCCTACCCTGATTGCCGCTTTATTGAGCATCCCACGCCCTGCGTCTGCTCAGGTGTCCATGCCCTTGGTTCCACGGCCCCCACGACTTCCACGGCCACGTTGATAACCGCTTCGATCCACATCACGGCTACGCTGGTCCACATCCGGACCGCGGAGACAAGCCCTTCAATCACTTCCACGGAAACGAGATGCGTGACGGGCGCGGCCACGCAGGCGGCGGAGGCCATCGCTAGAAACAGGGTCAAACGCAAAAGTATTCCCGGGCACGTGTCGAGGCGGGCCCGGATCTTCCTGCGGCCCTAATAGTTGCGAGAAGTTGAAGGGAATTCTAGTTGTGAGTCATAAGCAGCCGAGTTGGATCGCAATTACTGCAATTAGTGTAGTGTGCCTGTGGTCGTGCACAGTCTGGGGCCAATACGACACGACTGTGGGGCCATATAAGGTACTTACGGTCGAGAATATTGTGTTGCACGATCCAGCGCGCAATAAAGACATCCCCGTAAAAATCTATTATCCAGCTGCGGCAGGGCGGTTTCCGGTCATTATCTTCTCCCACGGTGCATTGGCATCCAAAGATTCTTACTCCGGCCTGGGCGAATACTGGGCCAGCTACGGATATATAAGCATTCATCCTTCTCACGCCGACTCCGTTGCCGATTGCGGCTTCGGCGGCACTTTGCGCCAGGCGCTCAGCGATCCCCGTGGATGGGAGAATCGCCCGGAAGACGTTTCCTTCATCATCGATTCGCTTGCCCATGTCGAAACCTTTGCTCCGCAACTCAGGGGCAAACTCGATCTCCAGCATATCGGCGTGGGTGGACACTCTTTCGGCGCTTATACGGCTGGTCTAATCGGTGGCACGACGATTCTGCTGCCGGGAAAAGCCGCGCCGCAGAGTTTTGCAGACAAGCGGGTCTCTGCCGTTGTGCTGTTATCGCCTCAAGGAGAAGGCATCATGGGGCTGAGCGCGCACTCGTGGGACTCCGTGCATGTGCCAATGCTGCTTATGTACGGTTCGCGCGATTTCGGTCCGTTTGGCGAGGAGCCAGTTTGGCGAAGTGAGGCATTCGCAAAGGGGCCCACAGGCGACAAGTACGAGGTGGAACTCGAGGGCGGAACGCACATGGGATTCGCCGGCCTTTTTCGGCACGAAGATCACCGGGTTGAGGTATTCCAATGCGCGAAGCTCGAAACGCTGGCGTTCTGGGATGCATATTTGAAGCAAGATCCGAAGGCCAGGCAATACGTAGAGTCCCATGGTTTGCAGAAGTTCAGCGGAGACCTTGCCCGGTTTGCAAACAAGTGATCACGGGGAACCAATGCAACAACGAATAGAAGAACTCGATGCCCTTCGCGGCCTGATGCTGGTGTGGATCATCCTCACTCATTTGCCGACAGTTCTGAGCACATACGTCAATCAGCCGTTTGGGTTTTTAGCCGCAACGGAAGGCTTCATTTTTCTTTCCGCTCTGTTTACGGGCCGCATTTATTTCCGGATCGCCCAGCGCGAAGGCAACGGCGCGATGTGGCGGAAGCTATGGATGCGAACAGGAAAGCTGTACTGCTACCAGCTGTTGCTGCTGGCGTTTGCCTTCGCGATTGAAGCCCCGATTGCGGCGCGCGGCAACACACCTGCAGTGCATAATCTTCTCGACTTCTACTTTGCCGCGGGTCGCACACATGCTTTCATCGACGCGGCATTGATGATCTACAGGCCACCCCTGCTGGATATCCTGCCGATTTACATCATCCTCCTCGCGCTCACTCCTTTCGCACTGGTGCTGGGAACTCGATTTGGATGGAAGTACGCCCTTACGGGAGGCTTCACACTCTGGCTCCTGGCACAGTTCGGATTCCGAAGCTTCGCATATCACGTACAGACTCGCGCCTTCGGCCTGCAGATCCCATTGAACGAGATGGGCGCGTTCGATCTCTGGGCATGGCAGCTATGGTGGCTAGTCGGTCTGTGGCTGGGGGTGCGCTGGGCCAAGGGCGACTTGCGTCTCGACTGGGTGAAACAGACGGCGATTCCGGCGGCGTTAGTCGCGGTTTTTTTCCTGGTACTGCGCTACGCGCAAGTAGACGGGGTCCTCACATTCGGAAGGTCTGGCTTGCTGTTCGATAAGTGGGATTTTGGGGCGGGCCGGATTGTCAATTTCACCGCGGTCGCGGCCTTGGCGATCCGGTTTCGATCTGCTCTAAGGCCGTTTGCGATCAGGCCACTGGTGATGATGGGCCAAGCCTCTCTCCCGGTATTCTGTGTGCACTTATTGTGTGTCTTCTTCGCACTCACCATCATGGGGACTGATCCGATCATGCGAGACTGGAAGGCAGTTGTCATCGTCATCGGAAGCTTGTCAGCCGTCTTGGTCACGGCCAAATTTGCTACCAACCTACGCGCGAAAGCCGGGAGAAATCGCGCTACCGGCCCCAAGCTCCCGATCCCACCCCCTGCTGGTTACGAACCGGGGCTCGCGACGCAGAAAGTGGTTTGAGAGGCTGTTGAACATCGGACCAGACAACCGGATCGCTACCTCATCGGACAGTATTCAAGCGCAGGCGAGTGTGCCTGGTTAAAGGCGCGGCATTCTCGTCAGGATATGGAAAGCACCCACACAAACTCGGAAGTGCTGATTTGAGTCGAACAACCCCGCTGAGTGGCCCTGATCACCAGAGACCTGTCGCCATCAAGGGCCTGCGCCAAGTCCTTCGTGATGCTTGGGCGATGACTCACCCGTTCTGGTTCTCGGAGGACCGCTGGGCGGCGTGGGGGCTTCTGCTTGCCGTCATCGCCCTCAACCTCGGGATCGTCTATATCAATGTCCTTCTGAATAAGTGGAATAACACGTTCTATGACGCCCTGCAGGACAAGAACTACACCGTCTTTCTCCACCAGCTGATTCGTTTCTCCTGGCTCGCCGGTCTTTTCATTGTCTTCGCCGTGTACCAGTTCTACCTCAACCAGATGCTCCAGATTCGTTGGCGACGCTGGCTCACCGAGCGCTACCTGGGCCGACAACCCCGACCAACGCGTTGCTGAGGACGTGCCCCAGTTTATCGCCAGTACCTTGAATCTCAGCATTGGCGGAATGCGCGCCGTGGTGACCTTGATCTCGTTCGTCGCAATTCTCTGGGGCCTCTCTGGGACGCTCACTATTCCCGGTTCTTCCATCCGGCTGCCGGGCTATCTCGTATGGGCGGCTCTCTTGTACGCCCTCGCGGGTACCTGGCTCACCGATTGGATCGGGCGTCCGCTGGTCCGGCTGAACTTTGACCAGCAACGCTACGAAGCCGACTTCCGTTTCAACCTCGTCCGTTTCCGTGAGAACGCCGAGGGCGTGGCGCTCTACCACGGTGAAGCCGACGAGCTCCGTACCTTCCGCGAACGTTTCGGCAGCATCGTGCGTAACTGGTGGGGCATCATGCGCCAGCAGAAGCGGCTCACATGGTTGACCGCCGGATACGGGCAGGCAGCGATCATTTTCCCTCTCATCGTGGTGGCGCCGCGCTACTTCTCCTCTTATACAGATATTGCTGCATGGCGCGCCGTGGTGGAACGACTCGCGGGTTTCCAGAGCGCCCTCGAACTCGCGCACATCCAAGCAGCGACGAAGGTCGGCATTCACCACGCCGACGGGAATGGTGGGGGCCTGATCGTGGATGGCGTGGAGCTCGACCTTCCAGGCGGTCAGCCGCTCATCGCAGACGTGAACCTCTCGCTCCGGCGCGGCGAGAGTGCACTCCTGTCCGGACCGTCGGGCGCGGGCAAAAGCACTCTCCTCCGTGCCATCGCCGGAATCTGGCCCTTCGGGCGTGGCGAAATCCGTGTGCCGTCAAACACACGCGTTCTCTTTCTCCCGCAGAAGCCCTACCTGCCAATCGGGACGCTACGGGAGGCGGTGAGCTATCCGATGCCGGCTGGAGGTGTGGACGGCACAAATCTACGCGAGGCGCTCGAGGCGGTGGGGCTGCCGGAGCTCGCCGGTAGGCTCGACGAGACCAGTCACTGGGCACTTCAACTCTCTCCCGGTGAGCAGCAGCGCATTGCCTTTGCCCGCGCTCTAGTGCAGAAGCCCGATTGGCTGTTCCTCGACGAAGCGACCTCGGCGGTGGACGAGGCAACGGAGGCGCGCCTCTACCGTTTGCTGCATGATCGCCTCCCCCGGACGACTTTGTTCAGCGTGGGCCACCGGGCGACGCTTCGCCCCTTTCACGATCGGCAACTATTCGTGCAGCCCGACGGCGAAGGGCCTGCTTCCATAGTGGAAGTGACCGCGTCGGGGCGGGAGTAACGGGGTGGAGTGCGGCGGATAGCGTACGTAGCGTCCAGCCAACACTCCCGACCTGGTCGGGTTAGGGCCTCTGCGGCACTCTGGGACGCCACAGTCATATTTGCGCTTTCCTGTGACATCCTGCAACGAGATTCCAACTACAGCATCCAGGAAAGTGAACTTCGAAGTTCGATCGAGGCAAATCGTGGAAGACTCCTCAAGCGCAGGCATTCCCCTCCGACAATTTGGACGCGCTGACGCCAAAGTTTCCATTCTTGGCTTTGGCGGTCATCACCTGGGCGACGCACCCGACGAAAAAACTGCGGTTCGCATTGTTCAGGAAGCCGTCGACAACGGAATTACTTTCTACGATAACTGCTGGGAATACCGGAGAGGTAAGACCGAGATCTGGATGGGAGCTGGCCTGAAGGGACGCCGTGACAAAGTATTTCTGATGACAAAAACGTGTCCTCACGGGCGAGATGCAAGTCTGGCTTGGCAAATGCTCGAAGAGTCGCTTCGGCGTCTGCAAACGGACCATCTCGATTTGTGGCAGGTTCACGGGATGTGCTTCGAGAATGACCCTGAGCTCTTCATTCGGCCAAATGGAGCGGCGGAGGCGTTGGCCAAAGCAAAGAAGGATGGTAAGGCGCGATTTGTGGGATTCACCGGACACCAGAACCCAATGGTGCATTTGGGAATGTTGAATACGGGATTTCCATTCGATTCTGTTCAAATGCCACTGAACGCATTCGATTACAGCTTTACCAGAAGTTTCGAACGACAGGTCCTGCCAGAGCTGAATCGTCGTGGCATTGCAGTACTCGGCATGAAGCCTCTAAGCGGCCATGGAGAGCCGATCAAGGCCGGCGCACTTACGGCTGAAGAAGCTTTGCGATATGCGATGAGTCTCCCGGTTACGACCACGATCAGCGGCGTCGATAGTATGGAAGTATTACACCAGAACCTGCAGATCGCCCAGAATTTCAAACCCATGACCACTGCCGAAATGGACGAACTGCGAAACCGCTGCAAGCAGTACGCGGCCGATGGACGGTATGAGGTCTACAAGCTGTCGCTGAGGTTCGATAATCCAGAAGCTCGTCTTGCACACGGGTTCCCGCTTGATACCACGCAATCGGAGGTTCAAGACATGCTCGGATCGGCTGAGAATACGGGTCATCCTTTTCCGCAGAGAAAGTTTTGAAGGAGGGCCGTGGATCCGAAGCAGCAGCATCTCAGCCGTCGAAAATTTATGCAAGGAGCCGCAATCATGGGCGCAGCGCCGCTTGTGTCGAGCCATGCGTTTTCGGCGAGTGACAGAGTTCCGCCGCAAGGCCCCGAAGGCACCGTACCGAAGAAAACATTGGGACGAACAGGTGTTCAGGTGTCGGCACTCGGACTTGGCGGCTACCACCTGGGTTCCGCGAATACAGATCAGGTTGCAAAGGAGATAGTGGCTAAGGCGCTCGATCATGGGATCGACTTCTTCGACAACGCCTGGGAGTACCACGACGGCCTAAGCGAAGAGAGGCTGGGAATGGCATTGAAGGGAAAGAGGCAGGGCGCCTTCCTCATGACAAAGGTCTGTACTCACGGGGGAGACAAGAAGGTGGCGATGCGCATGTTGGAAGAATCCCTGCGACGTCTGCAAACCGACCATCTGGATCTCTGGCAAATCCATGAAGTGATCTATGAAAACGATCCTGACCTGATCTTCGCGCCAGGCGGAGCCGCCGAAGCTCTGCTGGATGCCAAGAAGCATGGCAAGGTTCGTTTCGTTGGATTCACCGGGCACAAGGATCCTGAGATTCACTTGAAGATGCTGGCCCACGATTTTCCCTTTGACA
>WNFN01056933.1_pt1 | contig 19583 bp, 17 predicted proteins | sample 5400161 | NCBI WGS metagenome assembly WNFN01 (sample SAMN13153353, study PRJNA577476) | soil metagenome | isolation source: 80 cm saprolite on Douglas fir-dominated hillslope | place: USA:California | collected 2013-09-17 | reverse complement strand
AGACGCGACTCGCGAGCCTGCGCCGCTATCGAACCCGGTTGCTCGATCTCGTGCGCAACCTCAGCATCGAGGATCACGCACTGGCATTGCCGGAGTCGTTCCGCAACAGCGTGGCGCAAGCCATCCAAACGACACCGGGCGGCGAGGCGCTCGCGCTGCGCAATCGTGGCGAGATCTTCCGCCAATTCCTGTGCTGCATGCTGGCGCGCATCGACGTCACCATCGAGCACGCTGAACGCGAACTGCCCGCACCGGAGAACACCGGATACTCCAACGCCGACCGATTGATGGACGACATCGACATGATCCGAGGAGCGCTTGACGCCGGCGGTGCGCAGCGTTTGTCCAATACGTTACTCCTGCCCCTGCGGCGTGAAGTTGGCGTGTTCCGGTTTAGCTCCGTGCGGTTGGACGTGCGCGAAAACAGTATGCGCATCAATCAGACGCTGGCCGCCATGTTCCGTCGCCGGTGCGGCGGCGAGCCCCCTCCCGCCGAGTCGGCGCCATGGAAGCAGTGGCTGTTATCAGAACTGGGCACGGCGCGCAGCGATCCTTGCGGCTACGAAGGCCTGCCGCCGGAGGCGGCCGAGACGCTGTTGACTTTCCGCACCATCGCTCGCATGCGCGAAGAGATCGACCGCGATGCCGTCGGCGCGCTCATTCTGAGTATGACGCGCAGCGCCGCAGACGTATTGGGGGTCTATCTCATGGCGAAGGAAGGCGGCCTGTTCACCGATGCCGCCGCAGTCGAGCGGTGCACCCTGCCGATTGTACCCCTGCTTGAAACCATCCCCGATTTGCGCAGGGCCCCGGCGATCTTGAAGGAGCTGCTGGCGGTGCCGCTGGTGCAGCGCAGCCTGCATGTGCAGGGCAAGATTCAGGAGGTGATGATCGGTTACTCCGATTCCAATAAAGACGGCGGCTACCTCACCGCGCACTGGGAATTGGCGAAGGCGCAGAGCAGCCTGATGCGTGTCGGTCTCGAACACGGTGTGTCGATTGCGATCTTCCACGGCCGGGGCGGCTCGGTGAGTCGCGGTGGCGCGCCGACCGGACGCGCCATCGCCGCCTCACCGGCCGGTTCGATCCGCGGCCAGTTCCGCGTCACGGAGCAAGGCGAGGTCGTCTCGTTCAAGTACGCGAACCGTGGCACGGCGGCGTATCAAATCGAGCTGCTGGGCGCGTCGGTCGTCGAGCACGTGCTGTGCTCCGAACGTGAGGCCGCGCTGATTCCGGTGTATGAATTCAAAGAGGCGATGGAGGCCCTTTCCGGCACCGCATGGTCCGCGTACCGTAAACTGATGGAAATGCCAACGATGCTCACCTATCTGCAGGACTCGAGTCCGCTGGAGGAATTCTCGCTGCTGAACATCGGCTCGCGTCCTGCTCGCCGCACTCAAGCCAAGACGCTGGGCGATCTGAGGGCTATTCCCTGGGTGTTCGCGTGGACGCAGAACCGGCACATGCTGTCCGGGTGGTTCGGCGTCGGCAGCGGCATCAAAGCGTTCCTCGACGTGCGCAAGGAGCGCGGGCTGGCGCTACTCAAGCGCATGTTTCGAGACGCTCGTCTGTTCAGGTTGATTCTCGACGACGTGGAGCGAACTCTGCTGCAAGTCGATCTGCCGATTGCCCGCGAGTACGCCGGGCTGGTCGAGGACGCGACCGTGCGCGAACCAATCTTTTCGCGCATCGAAGAGGAATATCGGCTGACCTGCGAGATGATCCTGCGCATCTCGGGCGACGCCGGCATCGCCGAACGCTTCCCGCAATTCCGGCGGCGCCTCGCGCGCCGGCTGAAAACCATCAACCAGGTCAGTCGCCAACAGGTGCACTTGCTGCGCCAGCATCGGACCAGGAGCAGCGAAGAGGTGCGCACCGCCTTGCTCATGTCGATCAATTGTGCCGCCGCCGGTCTCGGAGCGACAGGATAGCGAACAGGTTTCCAATCGTTTCGAAGGGAGAATCACCTATGAGCTTTACCAGTATCGATCCTGCCACGCCACGTCTGCACCGCTCCGAACTTGCGGTCCCTGGATCCAACACGACCTTGTTCGAGAAGGCTGCGAAATCCGCGGCCGATATCATCTTCCTCGACGTCGAGGATGCTGTTGCGCCGGACGACAAGGAACAGGCGCGCAAGAACATCATCCAGGGTCTCAACGAAATCGACTGGGGCGCGAAGACCATGATGGTCCGGATCAACGGTCTCGACACGCACTACATGTATCGAGACGTGGTCGATATCGTCGAAGCTTGCCCGCGCCTCGACATGGTCCTGATCCCAAAGGCGGGCGTGGCTGCCGACGTCTACGCGGTCGATATGATGGTGACCCAAATCGAAGCTGCAAAGAAGCGCACCAAGCGCATCGGCTTCGAAGTACTAATCGAGACTGCCCTCGGCATGGCCAACGTCGAACTCATCGCCCAGTCGAGCAAACGGCTGGAGGCGATGTCGTTCGGCGTGGCCGACTACGCCGCGTCAACCCGGGCGCGTACGACGGTGATCGGCGGAGTCAACCGCGATTCCGGCGTGCTCACCGACAAGGACGCCGACGGGAAGCGAAAATATTTCTGGACCGATCCCTGGCATGCGGCACAGACCCGCATGATCATCGCGTGCCGCGCCTATGGCTTACGCCCCATTGATGGCCCGTTCGGTGACTTCAACGACCCCGATGGCTTCCGCGCCGCCGCCAACCGGGCTGCCGTGCTCGGCTACGAGGGCAAGTGGGCGATCCACCCTTCCCAGGTCGCATTGTGCAACGAGGTGTACACGCCATCGCCCGCCGAAGTGACGAAGGCGACGCGCATCATGGAGGCTATGGCACAAGCGGCGAAGGAAGGGCGCGGCGCCGTATCGCTCGATGGCCGTTTGATCGACTACGCCAGCATTCGCATGGCCGAAGCCCTTTTGAAAAAGGCGGATGCAATGAGACGTCCGCACCTCGTCTAAGCCTTAGCGTTGCGCGGACAATACATAGCGACTGTCTGGAGATCTCATGTTTAGTGCGGAATTGACCATTGCCGGCTTCGATCCTCAACTCGCAAAGGCGATTGCCGCTGAGCGTGGGCGCCAGGAGGATCACATCGAACTCATCGCGTCGGAGAACTACGCGAGTCCCCGCGTCCTCGAAGCCCAGGGCTCGGTGCTGACCAACAAATACGCCGAAGGCTATCGGGGTAAACGCTATTACGGCGGCTGCGAATACGTGGACATTGCCGAGCTGTTGGCGGTCGACCGGGCCAAGGAATTGTTCGGGGCGGCATATGCGAACGTGCAGCCGCATTCGGGCTCGCAGGCGAACGCCGCCGTGTATCTGGCCTTGCTGAATCCCGGTGATCCGATTCTGGGGATGAGCCTCGATCATGGTGGGCACTTAACCCATGGCGCCAAGGTCAATTTCTCGGGGAAGCTATTCAAGGCGTTTCAATATGGGATCAATCCCGACACGGGCGAGATCGACTACGATCAAGTGGATCGACTGGGGCGTGAACATCGCCCCAAACTCATCGTGGCCGGATTTTCGGCCTATTCTCGCGCCATCGACTGGGCGCGATTTCGCGCGATCGCGGATTCGGTGGGCGCGTATTTCATGGTCGATATGGCGCATGTCGCCGGTCTTGTGGCCGCAGGCGTTTATCCGAACCCCGTGCCCTTCGCCGATGTGGTGACCACCACGACGCACAAGACTTTGCGTGGACCCCGCGGTGGCTTGATTTTGGCGCGTCCGCACGCTGACCTGCACCAGAAATTTAATTCAATGGTTTTTCCGGGAATTCAGGGCGGTCCGTTGATGCATGTGATTGCTGCCAAAGCGGTCGCGTTTTACGAGGCGCTGCAGCCGGAGTTTAAGACTTATTCCGCGCAGGTGATCGCCAACGCGCGGGCCATGACCAAGGTTCTGCGGCACCGCGGCTACAAGATCGTATCGGGAGGCACCGACAATCACTTGTTTCTACTCGATCTGATCGATAAGAACATCACAGGTAAGGATGCTGACGCGTCCTTGGGTCGCGCGCATATGACGGTCAACAAGAATGCAGTACCCAACGATCCGCGGCCCCCGTCCGTGTCCAGCGGACTGCGGATCGGCACGCCCGCAGTGACCACACGTGGGCTCAAAGAGCCCGAGGTGCAGCAATTGTCAAACTGGATCGCCGATGTTCTCGATCACATGGGCGATGAATCCGCGGTCGAACGGGCGCGGGCCGACGTACTGTCGTTATGTCGGCGATTCCCTGTCTACGCGTGAGCGTGCGCCGGTCCCGAGTCGGGATCGAGGGTCAGAACTACCCAATGCCGGACATGATCGTGTCGCCCCAGATTCTCGTCAGCCGAATGTCCCACGACATCACGCTGCAACTCGGTGAGGTGATCGCTTGCGGACCCTGCTTGAGAGTCGGATCGAACCCGGACGGAGCCACTGTTTACGTCATCATCGAGACACTCAGTTCCTTGAGGAATGTTCTTCCACCCAATGCGGGCTGAAATGCAAAGGCAGTATCCTGATGCGCCCACCTTGTTGCGGCGCATGTTCGATGCGGCGATCGCATCGGCGCAGCCGGCGCTGTGCATCCCACCGCACCTTCCAGATCCGCCGCTCGGCAGGCTCATCGTCGTAGGCGCGGGCAAGGCCTCCGCCGCGATGGCGCGAGCCGTGGAGGACAACTGGCCGGGTCCGCTGTCGGGCCTGGTGGTCACGCGCTATGGTTACGCCGTGCCGTGCAATCGCATCAAGATCGTCGAAGCCGCACATCCAGTGCCGGATGCCGCCGGATTGCACGCCGCAGAGCGCATGCTTAAACGGGTAGGAGCCTTGCGCGAAGACGATCTGGTGCTTTGTCTGATATCCGGTGGTGGTTCATCACTGTTGCCGCTTCCCGCAGCGGGACTGACGCTCGAGCTCAAGCAGGCCGTGAGTCGCGCCTTGCTGGTCTCCGGCGCCACCATCAGCGAGATGAACTGTGTACGACGCCACCTGTCCGCCATCAAGGGCGGTCGCCTCGCCGCCGCCTGCCATCCGGCACGCGTCCTCACGCTGCTGATCTCCGATGTGCCGGGCGACCGCCCGGTCGACATCGCTTCGGGTCCGACAGTGGCCGACCCGACGACCTCGGCCGATGCTCTTGGCATCCTGCGCCGTTACGACATCGAACTACCGGGGTCGGTGCGCGAGCTACTGGAAAGCAGCCGCGGCGAATCCGTGAAGCCTGGTGACCCGCGACTTGCGCGCGCCAGCGTGCGGATGATCGCCGCACCGCAGATAGCGCTCGAAGCGGCCGCCGGCGTAGCGCGCGCAGCAGGCATCGCGGCCTATATTCTCGGCGACGCCATCGAGGGCGAGGCACGCGACGTGGGCAAGGTGTTTGCCGGAATGGCGCTTCAAGTGGCCGAGCGCGGCCAGCCCTTCAGCGCACCGAGTGTGTTGCTCTCGGGCGGCGAGACCACGGTAACCGTGCGCGGCAGCGGGCGGGGGGGGCGCAATGTGGAGTTTCTGTTGTCGCTGGCCCTCCTACTCGACGGCCATCCGCGCATCCGCGCGTTGGCCGGCGACACGGACGGTGTCGACGGCGCGGAAGAGATTGCCGGCGCCTGTATCGGACCCGACTCGCTCACGCGCGCTCGCTTGCTGGGATTGCGACCCAAGGATATGCTTGCCAACAACGACGGTCATGGCTTCTTTAAGGCACTCGGCGACTCGGTGATCACTGGACCGACGCTGACCAACGTCAACGACTTCCGCGCCATTCTTATCGAGAGTCCGCCGTAAAGCCGGCGCGCGCGCAGGAAAGGCCACTGACGAGCAGCGTTGGCCGCCCCGGCGTTACGCCGTACCGCATCCGTTTCGCCATTCTGTGCATGCCAGTGATTCGGTCAGCTGCTGCAGCGCTGTGCAAGAGGTCATGAGGGTCTTGGATTGTCCTCACGCAGAAGCGCTTGTCGAGACACTCTGCCGCCAAATCCTTCTATTTATTTCAACATTCGACCCTTTAGTTTTGCCACCTTCAAAATAGCCGACTTCTGATATCGCAGTTACGGCACAATCCAGTCGCTGTCGGCCAACACAGAGCCAGGATTTTCGGGATCCAAGCGAACGATGCATGCGCCCTTCGACGCAAAGCGTTGTCCGGGGCCAAATGAAAGGCGAGGATAGATTCCCGGGTTTAAGTCTCTCTCCGACTCTCGTTCGATACGCTCCAACAGGTAGTCGCGATAGTAATCGTTGCGGATGCCAGAGAGCGCTGCCTCCGTCAGGCTCAACGCGTAATAGGTCTCGAACTGCAAAGCAGGCCGGTCTATGGCGATCCCGCGCGTGCGCATCCACGCGCGCACTTCAAACGATTTGGCGTGCGCGGCGATATTGATGTCGCGCGGCTCGGAGAAACGCAACCGCTCCGCGATCGCCTTTGGGGCCTGCACCGCCTCGTCCCTCACCCATGAGGGCAGGAAAATTCGAGCCGCCGGGATATTTGACCGCAAGAGTGCCGCGACGTCGGCCTTTGCCTTGCGACCCGGCCAGACGACCAGCGCCGTGCTGTCGTCCAGCGTCACGCCGGCAATAGCGGTGGCTAGGTCTTCGCCGGAGTGAAAAGGCACAACTTCCTGCTCAAATTCTCGTTGGCTTGCGACGAGTGCGTTCCGCAGCGCCGCGGCGGGCGTCTCTCCGAACGCATCTGCCGCAGCAAGCTGCACGATCCGTCGGATGGGAACGCTGCTGCTTGAAAGATATTGTGCGATGACCTGTGCTTCCAGAACCAGGCCGGCGGAAAAATACACCGTGTAGCCGCCTTGCGCTCCCTCAATCGACGGTAACTCGGTATTCGGAAGGATGTATGGAATATGCTTGCTGTCGCAATAGCGGGCAAGTACCCGCCACGGCCCACGCACCATGCCACCGATCAGCGCGAACACGGGGTCCCGCCTATTGAGCGAGTCGAGCTGCCGCGACCACCTGTCTTCGGTGCCCCGAAGGGTCCAAACGGCAAGCGTCCACTCCCGTTCGAGCGGCACAAATTCCGAGCGGTTATACGGTGAGAAATTCGGTCGTCCACGATCGGACCGCAGGTGTTGATTGTGCCAAGCGACATACGCTTGCATCGTTCGCACGATGGCTTCGCGATCGACCACGGAGACATCATCGGAGAAAACGGTGGCGAAGTGGATCCGCTCTGCGTCCACTCCCGGATCCGTATGGACTGACAACTGAGCGAGGTAGGCGGTCAATGCAGCGACATCCGCGTCGCCCACCTGGTAGCGAGGCATGATTAGGGCGAGGCCCTGGCCCGCCGCGTCAATGCCTTGCGTCAATGCAAGCTTGAGCGATGCCGCCTGGTAAGGGGGACGCATGTGCGGTTGATGAACGCGGGAAAGGAACTGGGGTGGCTGCACCTGCCCAAACATTTCGGGAAATAGGCGTGCTCGGTCGAGCTTGCGGGCGGCATTGAGGATCGGACCGGTTATCGGGGGTACGTAGTAACCCCCTTCGCTCGACCCGAAGCCGCTTGGTCGATGGCAGGTAACACAAGCCGCCGCTGTGCCGGCAATGGAAATGTCGCCCTCGGATCGAGCCTGAACGGGGCTACCGGCAACCGTGATCCCCTCCGTGTACAGGCGTCTGCCACGTGCGAGCAACTCGGCGCTCGGCACATCCGCTGCGCCGAGGCGAAAGCTGGTGCATGCGAGTAACACGGCAGCCCCGAGGAGCCACAACGCTCGCTTCGGTGGATTAGTTTGCTCACACATGTTCATCCAAAAGACCCAACCCAGGCGGCGATGCAGATCGCCAAAAGACATCGCTACATCGAAGAATGCGATGCGATGGCGCTTCTGATCAGTTGGGCAAGATCGTGACTGCCTAACATACCTTCAATGCGCATCCAGGGCCCACCTGGGTGGATGCGTATGAAGGTGAGCGGCCGATGCATCATCTTATCGGCAGAAGGATTACTTGCATCAAAGGCCGCCTCGACCCGCCTCACTTCGGGCGGGCTTCCTGTCAACAGAAACCAGCGGTGCGGCAAAGGACGGCACCGGGTCGCATACTCACGAAGGTGCTTCGGAGTGTCGAATTCTGGGTCCACCGAGATGGAAACGAAGTCAATATCGATGCGATCGCGTGCGAGATCTGCCTCCACCGGTGCAAGTCGTGCTGACCGGACAGCGCAAATCGTGGTGCAGGTTGTGAAGAAGAACTCGAGCATGGCTGGCCGATCAGAGCTGAGAACGCGATTGAGCTCAACTCTCTTGTTGTTTTGGTTAACCAAGGTTACCGCTGGTACCTCGTAGCGCTCGAGGCTGCGGGAAAAAGCGACCGGCATGTCGCCGTCGGAGGCAACGGCAGGTTGAGCGATGGCGCCTAAGAGAAGCATGCCGAAGATGCCGGTCCACTGCGGCCGCCAAGGTAGAGTCAAGCAATGGTCATCCATCTCGTTGCCGACCCTGTGTGCTTCCCGTCCGGAGCTGAAATACCGTAAACACCTGTGTCAGTGAACCGACCAGATGGCCATTTCGTGATGAAGCGGATCAAATTGATAGAGGCGCAATCGCAGCGAGGGTTCGTAATTTAATGTCAGCACGACCGTGTGCACGCCCAGCGTATCGCCGTTGGACGTGGGCAGTGTTGCGGCAGGCATTACCGTAGGAACCGACTTCCCGAGGGGATCAAGCTCATCCTGCCAAAGCATCTTGTATTGGGAAATCGCCGCCAGATTCATGGTCGTCTTCGACGCGGGAACCAGAATCGGCGTAGGCGTATTCATTTCCCAATAGGCGCGCCCGAAAGTAAACCATGGGCCGTCACCCCCGATCGGGATCGTATTCTGAAAAGTGTTCTCCCAACCGCGTAGCCCGCCGAAGTCCACGGACACGTAGGCGTGCTGGTAATAGTCCCCGTTAATGAGCTTGATCGTTGCCGTCGTCCCACGGGTCCTCCATTTGTCGAGGACGGCTTGCGCATTGGGTGTCACGTAATTGCTCATTTGCCCGTAAATGGTGTTGTCGACGTAGAATAATGTGACGTCGGCCGCCGGATCCGCGGCGACACCGTCGGGCAATTGATTGCGTTGCTGCCATTGACCGAAGGCGCGTTCCACTTGAGCCATCACGGTCGGATTGAAGCCCGTTTGCAGCAGTGAGTAGAGTCCCGTCCACATCCGCTTGGAGGGAGCGAGATTGCCGATCATTCCAATGGCCGCCAGCTTGGCCGACTGGCTCGCACGCGGATTGGCGCCGAAGGTATCGATTTCCCACTGCGGCAAAGTCTTCCCCATCGCGACCTTTAACGCATTTTCTGCAACCTGCACACGCGGTGGATGCTCGCGCCAGCCCCAATTGTAGGTCAGATTAAAAAACCGTCCGGGCGCCATGTTCATGACAAACGTGGTCCGCGTGCCTTCCTGCATCGGAAAGAACGTCATATCCATAGTCACCAGGGGCACGCCCTTCCCCACCACCAGAGGATCGTCCAAGTACATCTGCATCGGAGCGAAGTCGTCCTTTCCCTTGTTCATGCAATCGACCACGTACGTAATCGTGAACGGAACGTTCATCACCGCCGAGGGGTCGATGAATGCGGTATCTGACTCGATATGTGTGTCGAACCATATCTGATGGACCGTCACGTTGCCGCCCGTCACGTTGCCATTCGCATCATACGTGGGTACCACGGCCTTGACTTTGTTCGGCCCGTTGTAATGAATCATCGGGATCCCGCTGTACAGACGGTTGGGCACCGGGTTGCCTTCGAGGATGTCGATGGCGCGCCGCACCCCTGCCGGATCGAAATTCTGACGCCACGTCAGAAAAATCGCAGCGAGATCATCCGTCGGCGATGTCGGATTGATCGGCACGGTCGTTGGATCCGCGTGCAGGTTATAGGGGTGCGCCGGCGTTGAGGACAGCGTGTTAGGAATCGGGACACCGTTGGCGGCGTTCACGTTCGCGTACACCGTCGGCAGCAGATTGGTGGGATTGATCGACGGATCAGATTGCGGAAAGTTTCCCGTCGGCGTACTCACGTAGGTCGTGAAGCCGTCGGGAGATGTGGTGTAGGTCCACGCCGAGGCCGGTGGAAGCGGCTGCGGAGTTCGCGTGCTCGGTGGCGGCGGCACCTGCGCGACGGCCAGTGTGCAGCCGAGCGAGAATATGGCCGACACGGCGGCTACGACGAATTGGTTTCTGTGAGTAGCTTTCATGGAATTGCCCCGAATACTGGTGGGAGTCACCGCGGATTAAGCAGAGGTCACGCGATTGCTGAATGCCGGCCCCGGCTCTCCCAGCCTGCGCGGTCCGGCCTGCTTGAGCGGACCGGTCGGGCGGGAACCGTTCATGACGGATGCGACGCGCATGGCGGCATCATCAGCCTGGATGGTCCCCGGAAAAGCGGCCCATAACCCGACCGCCTCGTTGCCGTAGTGGATCAGGTCGATCTTGGCATTGGGGATCGGCCGGTGTCCGTGCCGATAGAGACGTGCGGCGACCATTGCATTGCCCTCGGCGGATGCGCGGACAAAAATCCAGCCATGCGGTACTCCCAACTGCGTGGCAAATGCACTCAGACGTTCCGGCGTGTCGTTTGCCGGGTCTGTGGTGATTGAGACCATGTGCACGTCTTTCCCGAGCCGGCCGCCGAGCAGCTTGGCCACCTGGAGCAGTTTATGGGTGATCGGGTAGCTGTCCTCATTACCGATCGACATGAAGTTGACCGTTACAACCTTCCCGCGAATGAGATCAGCGTACAGCCGCGCCTGTTTGCCTTCATGGGTGTCGACAAGCACCTCGGGAAACTGGCTTTTCCCCTGAAGGACATCCCGGCTGAACATGCTGTGATCAGGTGCGGCGTGCTCGCTTGCAACCGTTGCGTCAGCCACCGCTGCGGCAGCACCTGTCATTGCCACGAGCCCCGCAGCACTGGTCAAGCCGCCGAGAAACTTACGTCGTTCAGTCATTGTGTACCCCAAAATAGAATATCGCTCAGATTCATCGCGCTTTTGAAATTCAATATCCCTGCCCAGGCGGCACGATGTCCCAGCGGAGCATCATCGCGTGATCCTCGTGCACGACGTTGTGACAGTGCATGACGTATTTGCCGAGGAAATCGCGCCAGTGCCCGTAAAACTTCACCTCATCTCCCGGTCCCAGTTGCACGACATCCTTTCGCGATTTCAGCACTGTGCCGGGCGCAACCGGTTTGCCGTTGACCGACAGGATCTGAAATTCCTCAAAGTGCGTGTGGATGGGGTGCGACCAATTGTTGCCGGCATTTCTCAGAGTCCAAATCTCCGCGGTGCCAATTTCGATGGCTGCGTCAATTCGGTTTGGATCCATCAAACGTCCGTTGATTGTCCATAGCCCATTGTCGTAATCAAAAACAAAGGTGCGATGGCGTTTGACCTGCGACAGATCAATCGGTGGCAACGGACGCATAAAGTCCGGAATCCGGCTCGGGTCCGGCACCGCGCCGCCAACCACGTCGAAGCGCATGATCTGGTCGTTTTGATCCAGCTTGCCGCTGATGCCTGCACCATCGGGGCGCATGCCGAGCCGGTTGCTCAGAAAGATGTGGTCTCCGGCCTGGTATTGCGAGAAGTCGACGATGATGTCGTGGCGGTTGGCCACCCAGAGGTCCACAGCCTGCGCCTGAACCGGATTCGGCAGCAGATTGCCGTCGTTGGATATGACAACGAAGTTCTCCGGGCTCGTGCTGCCGTTCTTGCTCAGGAATAGCTTATACAAGCGCGATGGGCCGCCATTCAGCAGACGGAATCGATACTTGCGTCGTTGTACCTGGAAGTAGGGCTGAATCGTGCGATTCACCGTGAAGCGATCGCCGAGCATGCCGTGGTTCGTATACATCGCGCTGGGAAGGAACCCGCCGGGTGCGGGTTCTGACATCGGATGAGAGCCGGTGAAATCCCAAACAGGCTGCCCGTGTTGATCGAACAGAATGTCGTGCAGTATCAGTGGAACGTCGAACTTGCCGCTCGGCAGACGAAATGCAGCAGGATTCTGGTCAATCTCGTTGCCCGAATCGAGACTGTCGAACTGGATTTGGAACGCTGCAAGGCCTGCATACACATTGGGGGCCGTGAAATCGAGACGATGGTCGTGGTACCACAGCGTGCCGAGTGCCTCGTTCGGATCCATTCCCGCTGGGAACATCGGATAGTGGTGATCCCAGAACTCGCCGGGATTGGTGTAGTCCACCGGGTTGCCGTCGCTTTCCGACGCCTGGTGGCCGTTGTGCGAGTGGATGGTACTCGAGGGCATGGCGAAGCTGATGTTGCCCATGCCAACCGGCGGAAGATTATTTATCCTGCGTACCAAGACCGGTTCGCCGTATCGCGTGACGAGGGTCGCGCCCGGCGTTATCCCATCAAAGCCATACGCCCACGATCCCTGGTTGTACGGAGGGTCGGGGTGGTACACCCAGCGGATTTCACCGAGATTCTGGATGTAATACTTTTTCGGTAAGAATTCGTTGTAGCGCTGGTGGCGCAGCGGGTCCGGCGCCGGATTGAGCGCGCTGACGGACACTGGCTGCATGATTGGCATCACGTTCAAAGGCGCGGTAAAGGGCGTTACAGGCGGGCTGGGATTGGCGATAAAGCCCGGCACGTAGCCGTCAGGAAAGACGAGGCCGCTTTGCGGCACAGTTTGTGCGTCGGCGCCTCTTGCAAGAACCCCAGCGCCAGCGGCCAAACCTAACCTCAATGCTGACCGTCTGGTCACCATAGCAATTCTCCCATCTCTTAATACCGCCGGCGCGATCGCGAGCCGGCGTCATCCACAACTTATATTTAAGAAGCGACATCAGGGCCGCTCCCGGCCTGATATATCGCACTCTGCACTCAAAAGGCGTTACCGCGACGATGACATCAAACTTTCATTAGAGGTTAATGCGCGGCCGTTGCATGGTCATGTTATTAAGATGCTTTGTATATGCCCGCAAGAGCGTAAAATATGCTCGATTATCCAGAAGAGGATTTCCTGTCGTCGGCGTTATGCGCCTACCGTATGCGAACGGGACTTTATTCGACACCCACGTTATGTCGTGATTGGCAATTTGGGACCATGGGGGATGGTCGCGCCAGCTTTCACCTGATTGGAGAAGGCGACTGTTGGGTGCATATGCGAGGCATCGGCGGCCCTATCCATCTCGTTGCAGGCGATTTGTTTATGTTTCCCCATGACGATTGGCACCTGATCAGCGGCGCCTCCACGCTACGCGGCACCGAAAACCGGATGACCATGGGAACCGAGATTCCGTTTACCTCGGTCATTTGCGGGTATGTGGAATTCATCGCCGGACGCATGAATCCAATCCTCTCCGCGCTTCCGCCGTTCATACTGATCCGTGGAATCGATGCCTTGCCATCCGTTGATTCGCTGTCGAAGCTATTGCTGCTTGAGACAAAGAATTACGCGATCGGAACCCGCTGCGTGATCGACAAGTTGGTTGATGCTCTGTTTGTCATGGTGCTGCGCCAGGGACGGTCGAATTGCTTGCGGAGACCGCAACAATGTCAAAGAGTGCGTTTGCGGTCCGGTTCGCCGAACTGATGGGCACAAAGCCGAAGGAATACGTAACACGCTGGCGGATGACACAGGCTGAGCTCATGCTCAAGGACCCCGTTACTACGGTTGCCCACGCCGCCCGGTCCAACGGCTATGAAAGCGAAGCCGCCTTCCGTAGGGCCTTCAAGAGACTGTTTGGCATCGGCCCTCGAAAGGCGCGTTTAAAAGGGAAGTTCGACTAACCTCCTTAACAAGTTAACCATCCATGCAGCAAAAAGGCTTGATCCTGACGGCGCAGTCCGGCGGTACGGTCGCGTTGAACCGGCTGCTGTCGGTGTGCCAGACCGACGCGCGTCGGTACGCACGCCGGCATTGTGCGGCCAGCGATGTAGAAGATGCGGTCCAGGAGGCCTTGCTGATCCTGTCGCGCAAGGTGAAGGAGCTCTAAGCGGCGGCCGCGTTTTCAGGGTGGCTCTTCACGATCGTGCGCCGCGAATGTCAGCGCCTGTCTCGACGGATGTTCGGCCAAGGTGTGTCGGTCGAAGACCTGGCCGATGCGCAGCTCGCGACCCGAGCCGACGAAGGTCTGCACCTTGATCTGATCCGTGCGCTCGAATCCCTCCCGGCCCATTACCTGGAAGTGATTCTGCTGCGCGATTTTGCCGAACTCACGATCTCGCAGATGGCCCAGAAGCTCGGTATGCAGGTCCCTGGCGTCAAGAGCCGACTCCATCGCGCGCGCGAGCTCGTGCGCCAGTATTTGGTCGGTCCAATTGCTCAGGACCATCACGATTAATTGGCCAACGATTCTACAATTCAGCGATCGTGAGCCCTCAGGACAGCGCCGCCAAATGCGCACCCAAAGCGGAAATGCAGAAATGTGCCGCCAAGTGCACGCCAAATGCAGCGCGAGGAGCGGCAAGTGCGCACCGAAGTGTGCGCCTAAGCATTCACGCGCATCTTAAGACCCCTACGCCGGGCGGGGCGAGGGAGCCGATGCCCTTGACCTGCTCACGGCCTCACTAGCCGGACTTCGCGGATTCAGATCGAAAATGGCTGCCCGGTCCCGGGCGGCGCATTCATAGGTTTTTGATTTTCTTCATGTCACTGGCGTGCGTTTGGTCGAAAACGCGTGTAGTGAAGACCTACCCCCTGGCGTGAGTGGCGCGCATGCGGATAATGCGGCGACAAGATGTTTTTGCGCGCGATCACCCGCAAGAAGGACGGCAAGCTGCACCGCTACTGGAGTGTGTGGAGAACCGCCGTGTAGCCGGCGGTCGCGTCGTGCAGCGGCATGTGCTGTATTTGGGCGAGATCAATTCATCCCAAGAATTGGCGTGGCGCAAGTCGATCGAGGTGCTGGATGAAGATGCTCCGAACTCGGTGCCGCGCACGTACGCCCTGTTTCCCGAGGATCGCTGCGAGGCAGTATTGCCGGACGAGTCGATCGTACGGTTGAAGCTCAAAGCACTGCAGCTGCATCGACCGCGACAGTGGGGCGCGTGCTGGTTGGCGTTGACGCTGTGGCAGATGCTGGATTTGGACGTGTTCTGGGCCGAGCGGTTGCCCGCTTCGCGCAAGGGCACGCGCTGGGATCTGGTGTTGTTCGTGCTGGCAGCTTACCGGCTGATCGAGCCTGGTAGCGAGTGGCGGCTGCACCGGGAGTGGTATGGCCGCACCGCGCTTGCCGATCTACTCGGCGCCGATGAAGGACTCGCTGATCCGCATCTGCTCTACGGGTGTCATCGGCGCCTCCTTGAGCACAAGGAGGCGCTGTTCAAGCATCTGATGGGTCGCTGGCGCGATCTGTTCAACGTCAACTTTGAGGTGCTGCTGTATGACTTGACGAGCAGCTACTTCGAGTCCGACCCGAGGCTCGATGAGAACGACAAGCGTCGGTTCGGTTACAGCCGCGACCACCGCTTCGACTGCGTGCAGATCGTGATCGCGCTCATCGTCACGCCCGAAGGGCTCCCGCTGGCGTACGAGGTTTTACCGGGAAATACCAGCGACTCGACCACCTTGCGTGCGTTCTTGGCAAAGATCGAACAGCAATACGGCAAGGCACAGCGGATCTGGTGCATGGACCGTGGCATCCCCACCGAGGAAGTGCTCGCCGAGATGCGTCGCAGCGAGCCGCCGGTGCAATATCTGGTCGGCACACCGAAGGGGCGGCTCAACCGACTCGAGAAATCCTTGGTGACCAAGCCTTGGCACAACGCCCGACCCGGCGTGAAGGTCAAGCTGCTGCCACAGGACAACGAACTCTATGTGTTCGCCGAGAGTCATGACCGAATCGCCAAAGAGCGCTCGATGCGCCGGCGCAAACTGAAGTGGCTATGGGCACGGCTCGCCCAGCTGCAGGACATGGAACTCTCGCGCGATGAGCTGCTGATGAAACTTGGCAGCGCGAAGAGCAAAGTGCCCGCCGCGTGGCGACTTGTTGACGTGAAGGTCGAAGAAGGCGGCGCCGGCTTCACCTACCGCCTCAATCGCAAGAAGCTCAGAATCGTGCTGCGCCGTGAGGGACGCTATCTACTGCGCACCAACCTCACCGATACCGATCCTGTGAAACTCTGGAACTACTACCTGCAACTCGTGCAGGTCGAAGAAGCCTTCCGCACCTTGAAGAGCGATCTGGCAATCCGCCCGATCTTCCATCAAAAAATCGAAAACATCGAGGCGCATGTGTTCATCTCCTTCCTCGCCTACTGCTTGTACGTCACGCTCGGGCGACAACTGAAGAGCCTCGCTCCGGGTCTCACCGGTCGCAGCGCGCTGGAGAAATTTGCCGCCGTGCAGATGGTCGATGTGCGCATCCCCACCACCGACGGGCGCGAACTTCTGCTCACTCGCCACACCCAACCGGAGCCCGAGCTGAAGCTCCTCCTCGAACGCCTGCGCCTCGAACTTCCCGCTCAGCCACCGCCAAAAATCAGCGCCGCACAGACCATCGCCGCCAGCGCCCTGTAGTGCAGACCTTCGGGGGTGTGCCTCAATGACATCAATGACTTACCGTCGACAACCCGCTGAATCCGCGAAGTTCGGTTAACGGCGTCTGAAGTCTTCATACACGTGCAAACTTCGGTAAAGACTGGCTAGGTCAAAGTAGAGACTGGAGCAACGTGTGATGTCCAAATCGGTATAGCGCTAATTTCTACTACGATCGTCATACATATGTAGACGTGGTAGGTGCGCCCGCTCGAGTGGAGACGACGAGCTGATTGGGGCTCATCGCAGACCGAAAAAGAATGATGGCCGAGCAATGTACCAGGAGACGGCGGAAGCGCCTTGGATGGCGATGGCTGGATTATGTATTGTTCAGTTTTTGCGCACGCGGAGCCGGTACCCAATCTCAATCGACTACGTCTCCTCGGACGCCTTCTCGAGCGGGAAGCTCGTTCGATGAACCGACGCAGTTGGGGAGAGGGTTCGATGTCAGGCCGCAGCAGGTAGGTGCTCAGCAGCGGCGCGGTCCCGGCGAGTGGCCGCGGTACAACCTCGGCGTCTTGGCGCGCTGCAATTTGCGCCTCATAGGCGAAACCCAGGCCGTAGCCCGCCGAAATCAGCGCTAGCATCAACTCGTGCGTGGCGACGTGTTCGGCCACCACGGGCTGGACGTCCACCGTGCGCAGCAAGCGTTCGATCTGCCGATAGCCGCCCTCGCAGGCCTCCGGATGGCACAGCACCAGAGGGTACTTCAACGCTTCTTGCAACGGGACGTACTTGTGAACGAGCAGCGGGTGACGCGCAGGCAAGGCCAGTACCAGCGGATCGTTCCACACCGCCGCGGTCAGAATCCCTTCACCGACTTCATCGGATCGGGCAAAGCCGGCGTCGTGCAGATCGTTGCGCAGCCCCTTGATCTGTTGCGCGAGCGGAATCTCGAATAGCCGGATATCCACCTCCGGCTCCTGCTCGCGGCACAAGGTGAGCAGCGCGGCAAGCCGCTGCGGGACGAGGCCATCGGACAAGGCAATGCGCAGCGCGCCGCGATAGCCCGAGGCGGCGGCCTGAACGTTGCTCTTCGCCTGATCGATCGCAGTGAATACGCGCCTGGCATCCTCGAGCAAGACCTGTCCGGCCCAAGTCAGACGGGTGCCGCGCGGATCTCGATCGAAAAGCTGCGCGCCGAGATCGGTTTCGAGTTCCCTAATTGCTCTGGACAGGGGCGACTGCTCGATGTGCAGCCGCTCGGCCGCCCGGGCGAAGTGCAGCTCTTCAGCCACCGCGACGAAGTAGCGCAGATGGCGCAGTTCCATTTGTAGGGTCCTAAAGTGCGTGTGTAACGTCGACCTATCAGCACTCTGCAACTTCGACGTTCCCTTCGGCGACTCGATTCCATTCGGCACTGCGTTCGACGTTAGGTTCGTAGCGTTTGTCAGGATTGAAGAGAACGGACCAGATGCTCATGAGGCTGCGTTGATTGAACGGAAACGCCAGCGTATTTTTCGGCGCCGGTGCGTGCAGCGGCTTGAGTGAGAAGAGATACGCTTTGATCGCCAACGCATCGGCATCCGACATGTACGTGTAACTCGCGTAGGGCATCGCGGGATACAGGTGGATATTCCCGCGGCCGATTCCTTTGTTGTGCACGGCGTCCAGGAAATTCGCGTCCGTATCGCTGCCGATTCCCGTTTCGACGTCTGGCGTGATGTTGGTCGAGTACATGGTGCCGAAAGGCAGGACGAAAGCGCGTCCGCCCGCGAACGGGACGCCGTCCTTGGCTGTATGACAAACGGCGCATTCGGCGGCCCGGGTCAAGTATTCACCCCGCTCGATCAGACTTGCGGACTTGAGTTCAGCGGGTACACCGGTGGGATCTAGTTCGTGATAGGCGGATAACGCCACACGTTTACCACCGGCAAAGGCAGTGGGTCCAGGTCCGAACACGATATACGCGGAGACGACGATGGTAATTCCGACGATGAATGCCAGAGTCCACAAAATGGGATGTGCGGCGCGTCCGTATTGAGTTGAGCTATTCATGCCGATTTCTTTGTCGAGAGTTCGTGTCGGTCGATTGGCAATCGACGCAGTCGGACTCCCGTCGCCGCGAAGAGCGCGTTCGCCAGTGCAGGGGGCGCCGCCGCTGTGCCCGCTTCGCCGATGCCGCCTGGAGCCTCGCCGCTCTTGACGAGATGAACCTCGATCTTGGGCGTCAAAATCTGTCCCAACGTTGCATCCGCCACCAAATCTTGCATCGGCGCGTGTCCGCCTCGGATGAAGATGCCAACGTAATCGCTTGTACCCGCGTTCAACACTGCCTTCAGCGTCTGCGGCTTCTGAAGTGATTTCAAGTTCGCTAGAAAACTAACGGCCTGCGCTCGGGTGGCATCGTTGCCGCCAAAGAACATTTTGTCGTTTGAAACCCGATCAAATGTGGTGGGTTCGCCGGAGGGGTCGGCAAAGACTGGCGTGTAACCCGCATCAATGAGTTTCGAGAGCGGAATCGCGAGTTCGTCCAGATTGTAGCCTGTGTGATATTCCTTGCCGTCGCGCAAATCAAGGGTGTGAGCGCTCGACAGTATAACTAGCACCTTGCCGTACCCTGCACAGCAGACATGGAAGGGCTCGCGAAAGTGCAGATCGCGGCAACCATAATGGTGAATTGTTTGAAGACGTTCATAGCAGCATAAACCCCGTAAAGATCAACTGAGTTTGATAAAGAACACGTGGCATGAATTGCTTGGCGCGCGTCACTCAGACCTGGGGGCTCCGCCGAGGCGGGCACCGCTCGCTTTCTACGACGCTTTGAGTGCCTTGACACCATAGCGCTCTGCCGGTTTCGTGCGAGACAGCCGGGTTGACATGTCGCGACGCGCCGTTTCGAACCGATCCCATTCCGCTTTGTCGGGCAGCGCCGGGATGGTAACCAATTCACCTTGGTCAAGTCCGGACAGCGCCGCATCGACGAGATTCTCGGTCGTCATGACTATCTCGGTCGGCAGATTGTTCACAGGCAAGCCGCCCGCATTCCAGAATTCCGTAGCAGTGGCTCCAGGCAGCACGGCTTGAACACGAATGCCTTTGGGAGCAAGTTCGTGTTGCAGCGAGTGACTGAAAG